>Ga0209831_1001126_pt1 | contig 25193 bp, 28 predicted proteins | sample Maine_Asex4_meta_FD_187451 | JGI IMG/M metagenome (GOLD analysis project Ga0209831, IMG submission 187451) | Marine algal microbial communities from Maine, USA - Maine_Asex4_metaG (SPAdes) (version 2) | ecosystem: Host-associated > Algae > Red algae > Unclassified | place: Maine, USA | collected... | reverse complement strand
ATTCTTGCTCATGTCGATGGCTTGATCGCTGAAGGCCGCACGAAAGACCGTGCCCAGCCGACTGGCTGATGGCAGAACCGAGACCGGGTTGCGATGCATCACGGCGATGTTCACATCGGGTATGGCCGCCCGGATCTCGGGCTCAAGGCCGAGGTTCACGACACATTTGAGGAGGAAGGGTTTTGCCGGGTCGGCCAGGCCCTGCCACATCAGATATTTCAGCGTGTCATAGAGGTAGCGGTACTGCGCACCCATATCCTGTGTGCCCAGCCACGAGACGTAGTCGGCGGCATTGGCGAACCCGGCGAGAGCACGTGAACGGAGACTCAGATTCATGATGTACGCCTCCTCTTCAGGTTCGTGCGGCGCCATCGGGTGTCCGTACTTAGTGTCGGGCGAGGCCTCGTTGAACCAGTCGGCGTACGCCTGAACATCGGCGATTCGGTTGCCGACATCCTCGTTCGGGATGCCGCTCTCCGATGCCGAGTTCAGGCACATCCAGTACGGCAGAGCGTTAAAGTCGCCGGTTGCGGCGAGCACCTTCTGGGTCTTTGTCGAACCGGTACGCGGCATACCGATGATGAGCAGCGGCGGCAGCAGCTCGATGTCGAGGATCTCGGGATGTGCAGCCAGGTCCCGTTGCATCCGTAGCCGATTCCTGAGTATCCGCAGGATGTAACGGCGCTTCACGACGGCACCGTCAGGGGTGAATTGGGCTGTCTTGCGTAACGAGTCAAGGAGCACCGTGAGGGGCTCGAGGGCGTCGGTGTCAACAATGGCGATGCCTGTCGTGGCACGGGCCTCGGCAATCAGCTCGGCTGCCGTATCCTCGATCTGCGGCCACTGCGTCATCGCATCGACCCGAGCTTCGCCGAGTGCTTGGGCGGGCCGAGTTTGTGCACCTCACAGATACCTGAGGGTGCTGCGATGACATCGTGCACCCGATTTATCAGCGAGGTTGCCGAGCCGGGCGGCCCAACCTGACGATCGACATGCACGGTAGAGCTGGGGTCGCCATCAACTCGCCAACGCATGAAGTCGTCTTCGCCCTCGGCGCAGCAGCGCAACTCGATATGTGCATGTGCCGTCATGCCCTCGGCCGTCGAAACATCCACAAGCACCCGCAGACCCGCTGGTTCGCCGGGCGGAATGTCCCGACCGATCCCCGAGGCGAAGACCGGAGTGTCAAAGAGCACCGGCTCGCGCCGCTCGACCACGTTGGTCACCTCGTAGCCCAGGGCCTGGGTGACATGCCACGGGATGAGCTTGTAGAGCTCCCCGATTGGCCCACGCTCATCGAGGAGCTCGGCCTGGAACCGCTTGTGAGAAAAACCGATGCCAGCGAGCTCTCCCACTGTCTTGGACTTTCCGAGGTTGGTGCGGCTCGTGTGGTGCAGCGATTCGATATCGATACACGGAGCCGCGGCCAGGATTCCCGACCAGATACGGGACATGTCCCAAATGCCCCCGCCGGTGAACGTGACGCCTGCGTTGGTCGCCATCTCGTGGATACGCGATGCAAGCTCGTGGTCTACCGCCCAGGGAAGGTACGACTCAGTGTTGTGCGACAGAACATTCACCCCGGCGGACAAGAGCCGCTCGAAGATGTCCATGTTGTCGGCCAGCCGATCGCTGGTGGCCACGATTGCGATGTCGGCATCAAGGGTGGAGTAGTCGGCCAAGTCGCAGTCCTGCACCAATATCCCCAGGTCTTCCTCGAGGCCAGCCAAGCGGCCGATGTCCTGCCCCACCTTCGGCCCGGCCCGGTTGTACGCAGCAACAACCTGCCAGCCCTTGGCTGTCGCCATGCGCGTAACGTCGTTGCCGTATCGGCCGGTCCCATAGATCACAATCCTGGGGCTTGTTGTGCTCATCGAATCACCATCGAATAAGTATCTACGAACTCATCCAGAAAGTCCGCATTCGGGAATCAGGGTGCGTTCGAGTGTCGTCGTATAAGGATGCACGGCACATCCTCGGTTTGGCGCGGCGGCGGACCCGTAGTCGGCCGGCTCGACTGGCCATGCGGAAGTCGCAACAGCGCTTCGCGAGAGTGGGAAATCCGACACGCGGGCCTGAGCAGCAAGTCGTTACGCTGCCCAAATCGACATGCGAAAGAGTACCGACGTCACTGACCCGACGCCGGGGAAACCAGAGAGTCGCCAAGAGTCAAACGTGGTCGACGAAGGCCACGGGCGACTCGGACGGCGCGAGCTGCTGACATTGATCTCCTCGATCATGGCGCTGATGGCGGTAGGAATCGACCTGCTGCTTCCAGCATTCGATGACATCGAGACGGCCTACGGCCTGGAAGTGGGCTCGGGTCAACTGCCCCAGATCATCACCGTCTTCTTCTTCGGACTCGCTATCGCGCAGCTCGTATACGGACCTCTCGCCGATGCCTTCGGTCGCAAGCCGGTGCTCTATCTGAGCGTCGCTGTCTACATGGCGGGCGTGGTGATCTCTGCACTGGCTCCAACTTTTGGCGTCTTGTTGGTCGGCCGGTTCATCTGGGGTGTGGGGGCAGCAGGTGCGCGGGTGGTGGCCATGGCCGTTATCCGCGACCGCTTCGAGGGCGTTGCCATGGCCAAGGCAATGTCGCAAATCATGGCGGTCTTCGTGCTGGTGCCCGTGGTCGCTCCCGGCTTCGGAGCGCTGATCATCGCGGTACTCCCCTGGCGCTCGTTGTTCTGGCTGAGCGGAATCTTTGCTGCAGGCATCGCCGTGTGGAGCATGCGGCTCAGCGAGACGCTCGACGACAAAGACCGGCGCAAGCTGAACCTGCGATCGATCCTGGCCGGCTACAAGCAAACCGCGAGAACGCCGATCACCTTCGGCTATACCGTGGCTGCCTTGTTCCTTCAGGCCGTCTGGACCGCATACCTGGCAACAAGTGAGTCCATCATCGACGAGGTCTTCGATCTCGGCCCCCAATTTCCGTGGATCTTTGGCGGCGTTGCGATCCTGTTCGGCGTCGCCGCAATCATCAATGGAAACATTGTGGAGAAGTACGGCATCGACGGTGTGGTCAATCGCACATTTGCCGTGCTGATCCCCCTGACGATGCTGCTCATCGTTCTTTCCATCGTCGCCGACGGAGAACCCCCGGTTTGGCTCTTCATGCCGGTACTCGGCTTGGTCCTTGCGTCCTTCATGTTGCTGATGCCCAACCTTGGGTCAGCAGCCATGACCCCGGTCGGTCACATTGCTGGCACTGCGTCAGCCTTCACTGGCGCGCTCCGCACATTCGGTGGCGCCTCTCTTGCCGCAATCGCCGCCGGCCAGCTGGAGGCCGACACCATTGCATTCAGTATCTGGGTGGCTGCGTGCACCAGCGTTGCGGGAATCAGCATCATCCTCGTACGTCGGCGCAGCGCGCTTCGGCTCGTCGAACACGCTTCGGTTGGAAGCCGCTGAATCGTCAGAGGCGCAACTTCATTCCACCAAGCCGCGCGGCCCGGCCGACATGACAGCCCCTTTAGGGCTAGGAGGCGCAGCACTACCAGCAGCATGCGCTGTGAGATACGCCGATCGGCCCAGACTCACCGGTCGCCTTTACGACCCGCTGGGCTTCTCGGCTTCACGGTTCGATGCTTGACGCGGTGTTAGCCAACCGTAAACGGCTCATCACCGTGGCTGGTCGAGGTTGGTCTCTGGGTGGAGGACGGGACCGTTAGCGATTGGTCAGCGAGTTGTTCAACAGGTCTCTGAGACTGAGAACGCGTTTCTGCTTCTTCAGCGATTTGCACCAACGGCGCTGGTCGGGGTCTTGGATCAAGGCAACGACACTCTTGAACTTGGCCAAGATCTGTGCGTCGCCGTAGAAGATCGTCTCGTAGGAAGCCAGCAACAGCAACAAGTAGCGAGCCAGTTCTCGGCGCCGTTCTTCGCCCTCGGGTCGGTCGGGCGCTGAGCCACGAATACGGTTGAAGAGCCATGGATCCGCAATGGCGCCGCGGCCCAGCATCAGGCCCGCAGCGCTCGTGCGCTCCATGACCTCGGTTGCCCCGGCAACTGTCGTTACATCCCCATTGGCAATCACGGGAATGCCACTGCGGTCGACGATCTCTCGCGTGAGCTCGTGATTCGCCACGCCCGTGTACTTCTGCTGAACCGTGCGTGAGTGCACAACGAGGAAGTCGATCTCGGCAGCTTCGAAGGCCGGCATCACATCGAAGATCTGCCGTTCGTCGTCGATCCCCGTGCGCGTCTTGACCGACAGAGAACCAGGCACGATCTGTCGAAGCTCACGCAACATCGGCTCGACCGTTTCGGGAGCACGGAACATGCCTCCCCCGGCGAGCACTGATGTCATGCGACCCCAGGGGCAGCCCATGTTCACATTGACGTGCTCTACGCCTCGCGACACCAGCTCTCGAGTGGCTTGAACCACGCCTTCGTCCGCGCTGCCGATGACCTGCACCACCAAGGGAATTCCCGGAACCTCTGTCGTGGCCTCGATGAAGTCGGCGTTGGTAACCGGAGTCGCAGAACCAGGGCGCACCCGAACGAACTCTGTAAACAAAGCATCTGGCACAACAGTCGCACCGAACGCCTCGCGCAAGCCGCGGTTCGTTATGCCTTGCATCGGAGCGAGAAGCAGCGGGCTCGAAGTCGTGCCCCACGGCAACCGGGAAGATCTGCCGTAGAGCACCATCGCCACAGATCGTAAACACTCGCAGCCGCTCGTGTGTGGCATGGATCGACGGGGCTCTAGATGTCGAAGGCCTTGGCGAGCTGGCTCGCCTGCTACGGCGTGAAGTTTGCCGGGTTCGGTTGTGGCCGTTCTTAATTCTCGACGACTGTGTCCCCCGTGGCGGGTCTGCCGTGCGTGTTACTGGTGAAACGTGTCGGGGGCTCGCCTCGTCGCTTCACCAGAAAGTACGCTATGACAAGACCCCTGTTCAAGGTGCTGTGTTGCATGCTCGTCGCAGCCACCGCATTGACCTCCATCGTTTCGGTCGGAGCCGAGCGAGCTCAAGCCCAGGCTTCGGACTCACCGCTCAGGCCCGCTGACCTGAGGCTTGATCCCCTATACGACACGGTGTTGCTGTGGAGCCAGGACCGGAACCCGCCGTTCTACGTGTATCAGTGGAACATCTATCTCGACGGCCAGTTCCAGACCTCGCTGCGCACCACCCGCTACAACATGCCAGCCAATGCCCGCGAAGGTAGCTACACCATCGAAGCCGAAACGCGAGACGGAACGACCGGCCCCCGCAGCGCCGGCTTCACGGTCGGAACCGTCACGCCACCTCCGGCAACAACACCAACTCCCGTGCTGACCCCGCCACCCATAGTTACGCCACCGCCGACGGTCACACCAGTACCGCCTACACCCGGCCTTATCTGGGGTTACGACGCCACTCCCCCTTCCAGCGACTGGGCTCGCCCTCCGCTCGGAGCGGTCACGACGGATCCGGTCTATGGCAGCGAGGTCGTTCGTCGCACCGATGCGACCGGCACTCGCTTCGACCGCAATACCTATAGCCGCCGCCAAGCCGAGAACGCCGACGGCGCCTATTTCATGACCTATCACGGCAGCGCGACCTATCGGGTCTACAACCGGGCCACGAACGAACTCGTGCGTGAGACCGACATCCACCCGAACGGCGAACCGCAGTGGCACCCAACCAACCCAGTGCTACTGCGTCACGTCCAAGGCAACAACTCCTTCGTTGGAGATCTGATCCTGTTGCAAACCAATGTGGCGGACGGTGAAACCGTTGTAATCGCCGATCTGACCAGTCGCATTCAGGCACGTATGCCGACGGCTGACTACCTGATCGACCGGGCTGAAGGCTCACCGAGCATGGACGGCAACCGCTACGCCTGGATCGTGTACGACAGCACCGAGACACCTATCGGGCTGGTCAGCTATGACCTGGCGACCGACACGATACTGGGGATGACGGTCGGCCTGAACGAGTCGGCCTACGGGCGCCTCGATTGGGTCAGCATGTCGCCAACCGGTACCTATGTCATGGCCGGCTATGAGCAAGGAACCCTGGTCTACAACGCCGATCTGACCGACGAACGAGTGGTCAACCTGAAAGCGGACCACAGCGACATAGCGCTCGATGCCTTCGGCCGCGACGCCTACGTCTACATCGACTTCAGCAGCGGCCCCGACGCCGGCTACTTGGTGTCGGTCGACCTGGAGTCGCTCGATCGGGTTCGGATCTTCCGGGTCTACGGCGGTGCCAATACCTCGGTGCACGTCTCGGGCAAAGGATTCGACAAGCCCGGCTGGGTGATCGTGTCGACCTACAACTGCAAGAACCCCGGTGCGTGGACATGCGAAAAGGTCATGGCCGTGGAGATGGTCGAGAACGGTCGGGTGCTGAACCTGGCCCACACATACAACTGCGGCGACAGCTACTGGACCGAAACCCACGCCGTGGTCAACCGGTCCTTCACCCGGGTGTACTTCAACACCGACAGCGGATCATGCGGCATCGACGCCCAAGTCATGGAACTCAGCGTGCCTGAGTTCGACTAGGCGGCCATGGCGAAGCTTTCCGGCCATTTGGCGAGCCAGCGTCAATTGGCCGGGCTGTGGGCGGTCGCGTGGGCTGACTCCACAGCGACCTGACAGTTAGGCTGTTGATCCCATGGATGCTCTGCTGTTTCTTGCGACCTGGTTACAAACCAGCCCCGATCCGTCGAGCAACCCTCCAGCCGTGGTGCAAATTCTGGTCGCTCTCGTGCCGACCTTGCTGGTTCTGTTGATGTTGGCCACGGTCGTGAACGGCATGCGTACACGCCTCCACTACGAGAAGTCGACCGGCAGCCAACGCTGGTGAACTCTCCGAACGACCTCGCGGCCTTGGTACGTCAAGTCACTCGTGCACAGGCGATATCGGACGCACAAGTCGTGCAGAGCCTGTGGAGCAACTATGGCCAGATCGTGCGCTATCAGCTCAAAGGCGGATCGCAGCCCAGCGTGATCGTGAAACATGTGCGCTGGCCCGACCAGAGCGACCATCCCTACGGCTGGAGCGGTGACCGATCCCACGATCGGAAGGTGCAGTCCTATCGTGTCGAATCGACGTGGTACGACCGCTATGCGCAGGACTGCTCGGATACATGCCGGGTGCCACGGTGCCTTGCTCTTGAGACGAATGACGACGGGGTCGTCATGATCCTGGAGGACCTCGACGCTTCGGGCTTCCCCGGGCGACGCCAGCGTGTGAGCGAAACAGAACTCGATGCCTGCCTGTCGTGGCTCGCCAGCTTTCACGCCACCTTCATGGGCAAGCTCCCCGACGGCCTCTGGAACACGGGGACCTACTGGCACCTTGACACCCGCCCCGACGAACTCGATGCGCTCGAAGCCGGGCCGCTGAAAGAGGCGGCCGGGATCATCGACAACCAGCTCACCATCAGCCCATTCCAGACCTTGGTTCACGGCGACGCAAAGTTGGCCAACTTCTGCTTCGACGATGACGGACGCCATGCGGCCGCAGTCGACTTCCAATATGTCGGAGGCGGGTGCGGCATGAAGGACGTTGCCTACTTCATCAGCAGCTGTCTCGATGAGGATGACAGCGAGCGCCTGGCTCCTGACCTGCTCGACCGCTACTTCGAACTGCTGGGCCATGCGCTGCAACGCTCGGGCAAGCACCTGGACTTCGCTGCGCTGGAAGAAGACTGGCGAGCGTTGTATCCCGTGGCCTGGACCGACTTCTACCGCTTCTTGCAGGGTTGGAGCCCCGGGCACTGGAAACTCCATCGCTATAGCGAACGGCTCGCTCGCCAAGTTCTGGACGGCCTCGCCAACCGCGAGACGAAATGAATCTCTCGCCTGCGGATCTGAGGCAGCTCGCTGTTGCCGCAATCCAGGCCGCCACCGAGGCCGGTCAGATGATCGCCAGCTCGCAAGCGGGCGAGGTCGAACACAAGACCGCAGGTGGGAGCTTGGCATCCCAGGTCGTGACCGAGATCGACCGGCGCAGCCAGCACCTCATCCTCGACCGGCTCGGCCCCACCCGCGAGCGATTCGAACTCGGCCTGCTGACCGAAGAGCAGGTCGACGACCGCAGCCGCCTGACCGCCGATCACTTCTGGTGCATCGACCCGCTCGACGGCACCTTGCCGTTCATCGAGGGACTACCCGGCTACGCCGTTTCCATAGCGCTGGTCGCCAGGGACGGCACCCCGTTGGTGGGGGTGGTCTATGACCCGGTTGCGGCCATGACGTTTCATGCCGTCTCGGGACTCGGCGCATTCTGCGATGGTGAGCCCTGGCCGACGGACCCGCAACCAACGGGTGATGTGCTGTCGGTCTTCGCCGATCGCAGCTTCGCCGCCCTTCAAGATCACGACGTCCTCGTCGATGTCTTGGAGCAGATTGCGCATGGCATGGGCCTGAACGGACTGCAGGTTCACGCGACGGGTGGGGCAGTCATGAACGCCTGCGGTGTGCTTGCCAATCCACCAGCGTGTTACTTCAAACTCCCCAAACCCAGCGGCGGAGGCGGCTTGTGGGACTTCGCTGCCACCGCATGCCTGTTCCATGAAACCAGTGGCGTCGCCACCGATATTTACGGTGGCCCGCTGGATCTGAATCGTGCCGATTCCACCTTCATGAATCATCGAGGCGTGCTCTTCGCGACCAACGAGGCGCTGGCGAGTCGGGTGCGAACGCTGCGTCGGGGTGAGAGCTGACGTGGTGGGGACGACACGTCGGCTCTTCTGGAGGGGCGGTCTGCGGGACCTCGTGGTCATTGCGCTCGTGCGCGCCTGGTTCGCGACTTCGAGAGAGGATTCGCCGTGGCAGCGGTGCAAGGTAGGGGCCCAACGCCCAAGACGTAACCCTTACGCTCGCCTATTCAACTCCCAAATTTGGGGTGTTTGTCGATAAACGCGCGATTAACCGAGCCGCCGGAGCGTCTACATGGCGTGAGCGACTTAACCCTTCGAACGATGATCCAACCATTGACCCTCTGGGTTCACGAGGTCGACAAGGCTCCAGACCGTGAAACACTGGGCTTGTGGCGCACCGATCAGCTGTTTGCGATGCTCGACGAATTCAGCACCGCCACCCTAGAACGCGTCGATGCCGAAGAGGAAGCCCAGTTCATCGTAGAACTGGTGGCGACCTCGGACCCCGATGTGGTCTCGTTGCATCTTCGTGAGTCAATCGTGATCATGGCTGCTCGACGGATCTCCGTGACTGCGGGCCTGGATCAGTGGGAAGCCATGGCCGCTCACTTCGCCACCCTGATCGACACGGCAGCAGAGTGCTACGCAGGCCCGCTGACTGCTGCCTGATCGACAGAAGATCGGTTTCTAGCCGATTCGGCTGGATTCTTTGCGAGCGCCTCGTTCGCCTTGTTCGTGCCGACCGGAAAGAAGCTAGTGACGCGTCTGGCAACGTTCGGGGTGTCGGTCCGGCGAAACGACGTAAAGGTTGTCTGACGCGGCACTAGCGCATCAGGATGATCTTGCCGATGTGGCCGCCGGCTTCGAGACGCTGATGCGCTTCCTCGGCCTCGTCCATTGGCAGCGCAGTATCGAGCACTGGCTTGATCGCCCCCGAAGCAACGTCGGCCCAGAACTGTGACTGCACCGCATCGCGGATGGCCCGCTTCTCCTCTGCCGTGCGAGCTCGCAGCGTGGTCGCAGTGAGCACCAACCGTTTCATCAGCACTGGACCGAAGTTGACGGTGGCCTCGAAGCCGTCTTGGTAGGCAATGTTGCAGATGCGACCGTTCAGGTTTGCGGCCATGATGTTGCGTTGGATGTAGTCGCCGCCGACCATGTCCAGAATGACGTCGGCGCCGCCGTTGGCTCCCACCACCTCGACGAAGTCCTGGCTGCGATAGTTGACCGCGTGGGTCGCACCCAGGTCGGTGCACACTGCGACTTTCTCGTCGGAGCCAGCGGTGGCGAAGATCGTGCCCGCCCCGGCCGAGCGCGCCATCTGGATGGCCATGACGCCGATACCGCTGGTGCCACCGTGCACCAACAACGCTTCGCTTGGCTGCAGTGCACTGCGCATGAAGACGTTGGCCCAGACCGTCATCATGGCCTCGGGTAGGCAAGCAGCATGGGTGAAGTCCATGTTGTCGGCAATGGGGAAGACCGAACCGGCTTCGGCAGTGGCGTACTCGGCGTAGCCGCCGCCGCCGAGCAATGCACACACCCGGTCGCCGGTCGCCCACTCGCTGACATCGGTTCCGACTGCAGCGATCGTGCCGGCGACCTCGAGGCCGAGGATGTCCGATGCTCCCGGTGGCGGCGGATACAGACCAGCCCGTTGCATCAGGTCAGCCCGATTCAAACCAGCCGCCTTGACCTGGATCAGCACATCGGTCGGCCCGACCACTGGCTCGGGCACATCACCCAGCGAGAGTGGCGCGTCGGCATTGACTATCACGGCCTGCATTGGTGGTTCCTGATCGATGGATGACGAGGGGCATCGACCAGTTTGGCCTACAAGCGATGGTATGTCGCAATGAGGCAACCACGTGATCGCACGCTGACGTGGTTCTGTTGGCGTCTACAGGTCAGATGCTTCGCAGGTGCGGTTGGCAAGGCGAGTCCGTACGCCCTCAGCCCAGCGGCGGGGCCGGTCCCCGTAGCACTCGAGAATTGCATCGACGCCTATAACGGTCCCTTTCGCGAGGCGACCGAGGACCGAAAGAGTGCCGCTGAGATCATGTTGTGCCGAGCGCACCGTGGCGTCATCACGCGTGTCTATGCCGAGTTTGTCGTGGACAGGCTGAATGGTCGAGTGGTGAAGAAGATCCGTGATCAGAGGCGAGGCAACGTCTTCGACCCTGGGACTGTCGAGAACCGAGTTGACCATTACCGAGGCGGTGACCGACTGCCCGCCCGAGGTGAGGGTCCATCCACGAGAATCGCAAACTATGTCTGGGTCTACGACAAAGTCGAGATGGAGAACGCCGGCCGAGGCGAGCGCACAAAGCTGACGAATGCTCTCGACGGGAGGTCCAAACGAGTAGCGCTTGACGCGCTCATCGAGCGCGATTGTGGCCGCCAGGGCGTCGTCGTTCAGACGGTTGTAGGAGAGACTGGCATAGATGGTGGGATGGCAATGACGCCAAACTTGGCCGACGCAGTAGTCGACGCTGAATGGCGAGCCTCCAGTGGCCATCGATACGAACTCGCTCAGCACGAGTTTTGGCGGTGTCGCGTGTGACGTGAGCGAGGGATGCGTGGTTTCAGAGTCGTCCAGCCAGTTACGTATGAGCGTTTCGACATCGCTCGTTGTCGTTGGCGCATCCGCATGCCGTTCAGGTAGGTCGGTGAACACGCGGGCGGCAATTGGCACCATCGCTTCGATGAGCAGCTCGGCATTGTCTGCGCTCTCTTGGGCATCTCGGCTTGAGAGGAAGCTTTCGAGTTGCTGCAACTCGTTGGAGGTGGGGGCAAACAGCGCATCAAGAGCCGGTGTTTGCGGCTTCGGACTCATCGGTAGTCCGTCGAGCGAGAATGCGACGAGGTTCAGATCGCAGCCTGGGCGTTGCCGATAGAGCAGTGGGCTGCCTTCTGTTTCTCTGGTAGAAAACTCGCCGACACTAAGAGCGAGCTTTCGCACGACGTCCATCATGGCGAGTCCATAACCTCGAATCGCGATTGTGGCCTCACCGCCGTGATTCTCTAGATAGTCCACGATGGGGGCTATCGGATAGGGATGCGCTCGCAGGAGTAGATGGCGGTGGTGCGCCACCGCCTCGTTCCATCCCGCGATTTGATCATCCGTGGTAGTTGGCTGGTGTCCAACGGTCAACAAGACTTCGTCGGCTGTCCATGACCGGCCCTGTGAATCCTCGATGCTCCATCGGCTACCAAGTTCGACCAGACGCTCGACACGCGTGTGGATGAGCGCAGCAACGCCGGCCTTCTCCAGCGGTAAAATCAGGCTGTCCGCCCGTGCGTTGAGGTACTCCCCCACGTGTGCACGAGGGGGGAATGAGTCGTCGATATCGGCGGGCCAGGGACTTTGCTCTAAGCCTGCCCACGAGTGATAGCTGGGAAATGGACTTACGAGCGTCCCATCGAAGTCGAGTTCGACACGAGACTCGAGTTCCAGCGCGCGCTCGCTTATGTTGATCCAATTGGTCTCAGGTTGATCTACGTCATACACGTGACCAGCACCGACGTGGGTCGCGTCATCGAACAGAATCAGCTTGACTTGGGGCGCCAACGGCGAGTCCCCGATGGCAGCGGTTAGACATTCGAGGGCGTAACTACCTCGCGGGCCCATCCCGACGATGGCGATGGTGTAGCTTTTCACGCTCAAGTGCCTTGGGTGGCGGACCTTGTGTGGATGACGCAGTGGATGATTCCGGTGCGCCGGTGGAACTGGAACTGGTTCGGTTGACCGTCAGACGTGCGCTGGCTGTGACCCGCCCATCTGAAGTGCCTGGTCAAGCCGGAGTCTCGGGGTCGCTTGGGTCGTTGACGTTGAATGGCTGCTCCTCGACGTCTAGGCCTCTCCCGGGAAGGGATGAATCTTGAGAGTCAGCCTTACTTTGCTCTTGATCGCCAGTGTCGTCGGCGGGGCCGTTGACGTTGAATGGCTGCTCCTCGACGTCTAGGTCTTTACTCGGACTGGCCTCATCGTCGGTTCTCTTGGTGCTCATACGGTTTCCTTTCGTTGCTGCGCATCGTAGTGCGGAGGATCCGCTGGTACAGGGTGCATGGCTTTGGCGATGCTGCCAACGCAGGAGGTAATCATCGCCTTCATTGTTGTGAGCTGGCACGACAACTGCTGTCTGCGTGGCCCGAGCTGCAATCGGCATAAGTGAGATTCGGGTCGACTTGACAGAGCCGTCGGATTCCTTTGCGCAGGATGCTGCCTGATTGCGGGACGTGGGAGCATGACACTTAGTACCCCCTGGGCCATGATCTGATACACCAGGCAGTCGACTCGGGGCTGGACCTCGCCTCTTCGAGCCGGCCGTGTGGAAAGAGAGATCCCGGGGTGGGCGACTGAGGCAGGTTGGTTACCAGTCTGAACGACGTGCCTACCAAAGCGTGCGTGTAGCAGATCGCCAAGCTTGTTGGATCAGCTGCTGGCTCTGCGGGTACATGACGATCGTGACGTCGAGTGCGGTGCCTGTCCATGTGGTTTGGTTCAAGAGGGATCTGCGAGTCTCCGACCATCGACCGCTGCTTGATGCCGCCGCTCGCGGGCCAGTAATACCGCTCTATGTATACGAGCCGTCGTTGATAAACCAGCCGACGTCCGATGCCCGTCACATTGCGTTCTCAAATGAGTGCCTCGCCGAACTCGACACAGAGCTGCGCCGCCTGGGAGCGCCCCTCGTCTACCGCCACGGTGACATCGTCGGCGTGCTCAACGATCTGCACAGACAGCACGGAATATCGTCGTTGTGGGCGCATCAAGAAACGACCGACCTCGCTGGTTATGGTCGAGATAAAGAGGTTCGAGAGTGGTGCGCCGAGCAGGGTGTTGCGTTCGTCGAACATCTCGATCGAGGCGTATTCAGACGCCAGAAAACACGTGACGGCTGGTCCAAGAGATGGAGAGGGCTCATGACCGAGGCGGTAGCAGCAGCGCCCGAGCGCGTACGAACCGTCTCCATTGAGACGCAGCAACAACGCAACGCGGCTGAACTCGGCCTATTGCCAACAGGCGGCGATGCGCGTCAACTCGGTGGCCGAAAGCGCGGCTTGAAGGTGCTCGACAGTTTCTTGAGTGAACGAGCCGAGCCGTATGCGACGGCGATGTCGAGCCCGGTAAGTGCGTTCGACCACTCCTCCCGGCTATCGCCGTATTTGGCGTTCGGAACTGTCTCGGGACGAGAGGTTCATCAGGCCACCCTCGGGCGCATTGACGAAGTCAAAGATATGCACGACAGGGGCCTGTGGCTCAAGTCGCTACGCGCCTTCGACAAGCGGCTCCACTGGCGAGACCACTTCACACAAAAACTTGAAGACCAGCCGACGCTCGAGGTGCAAGCCATGCACCCCATGCTCGAAGCGATTCGCAGCGGTGAGGTTGATGGCGAGCGTCTCGAAGCCTTCCGCGACGGCCGTACGGGATATCCCATGGTTGATGCGTGCATGCGCGCCACTGTCGCCACCGGCTGGTTGAACTTCCGTATGCGCGCCATGATCGTATCGTTCGCCTCCTATCACCTGTGGCTCGACTGGCGGCCCATCGCCCACTATCTCGCAACCCAATGGACCGACTACGAACCAGGCATCCACTATCCCCAGCACCAGATGCAAGCCGGAGTCACCGGAATCAACGCGCTACGCATCTACTCCCCCACCAAGCAAGTGCACGACCATGACCCGACCGGCATCTTTATCCGTGCCTGGGTTCCTGAGCTCGAGTCAGTACCTGACGAGTTCATCGCCGAGCCATCACTCATGCCTCTTGACATCCAAACCAAAACCGGGTTCAAAGTAGGTCACACATACCCGCTGCCGATCGTCGACCATCAAACCGCCACCAGAGCCGCCAGAAGAATTATCACCGACATCAAAGGTACCCCCGAAGCCAAAGCCATCAGCGACACGATTGTTGAGCGCCATGGATCGAGACGTCCCCGAGCACGGCGCCGCAGCTAGCCAACGACAACCCGTCGCTAGCAGGGCGCGGAAGAATGCCGGCATGTGTTTTCCGCATCCTGCGAGAGAGCGCTACCGCAGATCCAATGTATCAAGCCCGCTGATACGGGGTACCTAGGAGCCGCTATCAGGACGGCTTCATGCCGGCCCTGAGAGACACCCAAGCCCCTAAGGAAACGGCACCGAAATGACGATCGACCCGAAACACAGCAAAGTTACCAGCCGAGGAGCAACCTCAGTATCGGCGCTTGCCGACGACAACGATGACAACAACTGGATCAAGTGGCTAGTCGCCGCACTTGCAGTAACCGCACTCGTCATCATCGGCTTCTTTGCGCTCGGCGGCGACGCAGACGTCGATCTCGACCCCGGCAACGTGGACATAGACGCACCATCGCTCGATGTGGACGTCGACGCGCCCGACGTCGACGTGGACCTGCCTGACGTCGATGTTGACGCCCCGGCCATCGATATCGACGCACCTGACGTAGACATCGAAGGCGGAGATATCGACATTACTGACGCAGACGCCGAAGCTAACGCCGACCAGTAACCGCAATCTAGAAATCTGTAAATACGCACCACCACAACAAGGAAAACAATGAACAACCCCACAACCACCCACACCGACTGGATCGGCACCACCGTGTATGACTCCAGCGCAGACAAAATTGGCGACATAACCGACATCTACCTTGACAACGTGTCCGGTCAACCCGAATGGATGACCGTCTCAACCGGCTGGTTTGGCACTAAGGAACAGTTCATCCCAATCGCTGGCACATCCCGACACGAAGATGGTCTCAAAATCGGATATGCCGAGGCGACCGTCAAAGACGCCCCATCAATCGACACCGATCAGGACTACCTCGATCCCGACGAAGAGCGCAGGCTGTACGCCCACTACGGCTTCGACTACGACACCACCGACCACGCCAAGACGTTCGGCGGGCGAGAACGAGCCGACGATGGCTATTCCTACGACGACCGCACTGAGGTCACTCTGGCAGAGGAGCAGCTCGCTATCGACAAGGTCGCCACCGAGGCCGGCCGCATCCGGCTCCGCAAATACGTCGTGACCGAAGATGTCGACCTAACCGTGCCGGTAAGGAAGCAAGTCGCACGCATCGTGCGCACCCCAGCAGAGGGCACCGGAGTCATTGATGGCGCTGAGACCGTCGAGGAAATCGTGCTGGCTGAGGAACAGGTGGTAGTCGACAAGAAGGTAGTCGCCCGCGAGACCGTCGCTATCGAGACCGACGTCGTCACCGGAACTGCCACCGTCTCAGAGACCGTGCGCAAAGAGCAGGTTGACATCGACGGCGAGATCGACAACAGCTAGCCCAGAGCGGCGTCGCCGCACCATCGACACTGGAAGCACAACCCTGCGAAGAGTCACGTAACCTCTTGGCGGGTCTTCGATAGCGGCGGGCGTGTCTGGATTCGCCGTCCCGACCCCCGCCGGTATCCACCCTATCCATCCACCACCGCAGCGCAGCACCAAGCCGCCGAACCACAGCCCATCGGGTCTATACGCACCATGTGCTCGACGATTGCAGATAGAGCTTTACAACCTTTCATCTTTGGTCGTGCGGATCTGCAGCGACCGTTCTCGTGCGCACGCTGAGCCCGCCGAAAGGTCATCGCAAGATTGAGCTCCGGCCGAGTTGAACACATCAGGCGGCACGCAAACGTCGTGCCAAATCGTGACCGCACCCACGTCAGTCCTGATTGGCGCCCTGGATGATATGTGAGAGCCCAGTGACGGCGAACAGTCGCTGCTGGAACTGTTGCGGAGCCAGTAAGACAAAGTTATTGCCGACGGTTATCACTGCTTTGCGCAGTCGCATGAGGGCTCCGATTGCGGCCGAGTCCATCATGGTCACGGCTTCGAGATCAACGGTCACCTGGTCTGGCGCAAGCGCGCCAACAGCGGAGGCCGCTGCGTCAAAGGTCGCTACGACCGAGCTGTCGAACTCTCCGCGCAGCACGAGCGCGACGGTGTTTGATGCGCTTGACGTTTCGGTGGTGACGTCAAACCGTTGAACGCTGCGTCGGCTCATAGGCTCGGCGATTGTGGGAACGGCAGCAGTACAGACGTGCCGCTCGAAGAGCTCTTGATGACAAGGTTCGGGCAAACGGCGCGTGCAATATTGAGCCCGAACCCCGACTCACCATCGGTGCTCCGGTCGACGTCGAGCGGGTCGAATCCGGTTCCCTGGTCTCGTACTTCAATGCTCTGGCTGCCGACGGCGCTGTGGACCTGAAACTCAATTGGCTCGCTTACTTCGGCTTCTCCGTGGGCAGCGATCGCGTTCGTGGCCACCTCGGTTACTGCACCGTAGTAGAGGGCTGTGGTGGTGTCATCGATGTCAGGCAGCGCCCAGCGCAAGATAAGGCGCGCGTATGGAATCGCCTCGATCTCGGGAGGAATTCGTATGCGGAATCCGGTCAGGCCGTCGTTGGAATCGTTCATGTCTAGCTGTCCTCGTCTGTGCCGAAGCCACGACGCATTTGCTCCAGCGCTCGGCCGAGGCGCCGATGAATCTGGGGTTGTGATGTTCCAAGACAGTCCGCCATCTGGCGTTGCGTGAGTTCTTCGTCGAACCGCAGCCTTAATAATTCGCGAGCGTCCTCGTCTAGTTGGATGGTCGCAGCTCTGACATCGATAACCGTGTCGATAGCCAACTCCACCTCTCGAGACTCGGGTACCTCTGCCGCCTGAATGGTAGTGAATCTTCCTGCGTGCGCACGCCATGCAGTGAGCACGTCATCAACCGAAAGGCCGGTGCGTTCGGCAATCTGGTGGGGCATCGGGCTCGCACCGAGAGTCTGTTCTAGTTCCTCGGTTGCTTGGAACGGCCCACGCGAGGGGTCATATCGGGCGGCGGCCGCAACAAGACCAACAGTTGCCGCCTGTTCCAGGTCCGGGTCAGGTTGCCCGGAGGTTGAGAACCGTCGCGAGAGCCGCAGCGCAATGTCTGAGCAGGACAACACGAGAGCATCTCGATCAGCCGCCGATAGTTCAGTCATGGTCACGCCGCGCTGTTGCCATTGATGAGACGACATGTGAGTGAGTGGCCTTCCAGGTGCACGTCACCGAACCCGAGACTCAGGATCTCGGTGCTCGCATCGGTGACGACGATCGGTCTTCCCGCGGTGTCAATTATTAGCCGTTGAGGTGCCGGTCGTAACTCTGCTGATACGACGGAGGCGGAGTTGCTGTGCAGGACCTTCAAGAGCTCTCGCACAGCAAGATCGCTGAGATCGAGCTGAGCGACCGATGCTCCTTGCTGAGTCAGAGCCAAGTCGATAAGTGCGCTTAGAGCGTTATACACGGTCTGGGGTGAGGCCGGTTGATCGAACTCGACGGCTACGTAGCTGGGGCGATCGGCGTCGCTTGTCATGGCGAGGTGCACGCAATCATGACGGTCAGGTCGTCGTTCAGTTCGCCGCAGTAGTCAAGCACGGATTGGCCGATTTTGTGGGCGGCGAGAAGCGGGTGTGTGCTGGCATAGCGTAAAAGCGTGGCATTGACTCCTTCGTCGCCGAGGAAGTCGCCTCGCTGGTTGCGCGATTCGCTCGCCCCGTCGCTAAGCAAGCAGAGACGCTGACCTGACAGCAGCGGACCCAGCGTGTGGACGTGATAGCTGGTTGGTCCGTCGAGCCCAAGGGGCGGGTCGGCGGGGATATCAAGCGTGGCGAAGCCTTCAGTGGTGCTTCCTAACCGAGCGGGTTCATGACCGGCGTTCACCACGGCGATTCGATCGGGTGTGAGCTCAATCAGCGCCATCGTGACGAAGATGTCGCCGTCGTATTCTTCGATGAGCGCTCGGTCGGCGGCCTCGGCCTGGGCCGCCATTGACCCGCCGGCGCGACGGGTGTTACGTATCGCCGCGAGCGCGAGCGAGGCTGCGAGTGTGGCCGATACCCCGTGGCCCATTGCGTCCATCGACAGCATCGTCGCTACGCCTGACGGGGTCATTGCAATGTCGTACATGTCACCAGCAACCGAAGCAGCGGGCTCGAGCGTCGCCGCGATATGGAACGTGTCGAGTAGCGCACAGCGGACAGGTAGTTGATCCCACTGCAGCTGAGCCGCAACCGACATGTTGTCGGGGCGTCGCAGTTGCTCGATCTTGTCGAATACCAGCCGGTTGTGCGATAAGGCGGTGCCAGCCATGGCTGCGTGCACCGATGTGGACGGCTGCGTTGAAGGGTTGCGGGCCACAAGTAGTGGGAACGAGTGGTCAGGGAAGGCGATGTAGGTGTCGCCGTTGAAGATTGCGGGCTCACCTGTCAGCAGGGTGTTGAGCAGTCCGGGGTCGCTAAGGGTCTCGTCGTGGCTGTCGAGACGATGCAGAGACTTGAGGTCGTGGGAGACAACGAAGAGATTGTCGCTGCCCGTCATTTCGCGGCATTGGGCCAGCAAATCAGACAGCGTGGTCGTCCGATTGGCGACGCGTCGTGCGTCTTCTGCGGTCATGTCGTTTCCTGACTCTCTGGCTTGGTGATACGACACCACTGCTTGAACGTCGGGTATTTGTTCGTTGACCCTACATGGTCGCGTAGCTGGTCGGTAGGCGGTCGAAGCCACGGCCATGGGTACGACTCGACAGCAAAGTTCGAGCTCGACGCGAGACGCCGAAAGCCGGGCACCGGCGCAAACGTGACGGCGACAGTGGTGTCGGCGAGCACCTTCGCCGGGTCACCCAAGTAAAGGGCGAGTTCGCGGCGCCGAGAGAGCTCGCCCAGGGTTTCGGCCAAGAAAACGAGTCGCTTACCTGACAACTGAAGCCGACTCAGGAGTGGTTCGTCGAAGACAAAGACCGCTGGCAGGCGTGGATTCGCCGTGAGTGCGGGGTCGGTCACGCCGAGCGACTCTGCCGTGAGCCACACAGCATCGGCTGCGGAGCTGTGCGGCCCAGTAGTGGGACCGAAGGCTCGCGTCGGATCAATAACGTCAGGCAGTGCCACGGTAGCTCGCTTCTTGGTTCGGGCGTAGCCGGCGATGGGGCACGCATCAGCCAGCGTGCACGTGTCGCAGAACCGTGAGGCTCGCTTCTTGACTTGTTGACGCGCGAACCCGCCGGAGCGTGGCCGCGATGTCCCAGCCACCCACTGCCAGCCCATGCGGTTCGCCGCCCGGGACCCATCGAGCAGGTGGGCGAACATCTCGTCCTCGCCTGAGCGCATGTCTTTGCCAGCGCGGACGCAGTGCTGGCTGGCGAGCCACATTCGGGTCTGGTTGACGCACCAGCCATCTCGTTCGAGCTCGGCCACGGTGGCGTCCACGCAGCGCATTTCCCGCCACCATGCGGGGTGAGGCCATGGCTTTGTGGAGTGAGCGGGTTCGTGGCTTATTGGAGTGCGGGTCGCGCCGCCGTATATGGCGTACCACTGCCGTGCATGTTCTTGCCATAGCAGTTCGCCTTGATACCTGAAGCGGTCATAGCTTGGCGCATTCTCGGTGGCGTCCCACACCGTCTGTAGTGGCAGCAAGCCGTGTCGTATATAGGGCGACAGCTTGGATGCACCTCGCGTTGACGGCGGGTAGACCATGCTGCGGCTGCGGGCGTAGCCCGAGATGTCGAGAGATGAGAGCGCCGAGTCAGCAGCCTCTTGTCCACCCCGGAATGCGGGACTTGCAGCGGGGTCATCTCGGCATAGATGGCCCAGGTGCTCGCGAACCCATGTGACCGCCCCGTCGGTGCCGCTAGGAATAGCGGGTAGGGCATCGGGCCCAATCGCTTCGGTTGTGATCATTGCGCACCCGGCGGGTCGTAGTCGTACACCATCGCAGGGAGGTACCCAAACCTTCGGGTAATGATACGCAACGCGACGATTCGCTCGGCGTCGCCAAGCCCCTGACTGACGCCTGATTGACAGAAGATCGGGTGGCGGCACGAGACCTTGAGTAGATGGCTCATGGCCGATCCTGCTGCATGTCTGGTCGACGTGAGACGCGCCTGGCACCGGTTCGTGTGTCAGGGTTTTGCCATGAGCGCTGCCACTCCCCCGTCATCGGCCGATACCGAACCGTGGCAATGTCGCCACATTCGGCTCTCGAATCCGGCCGGCCCGGGGGCACCCGATGTACCCCGACTGCTCCGAGCCGTTGCTGATCTGCTCGACCGGATCGGTGACGACATCGAAGTCCTCGACCTGGGCCTACGACAGGACCAACATCGCGACGGGCCATGGACCGCGATGAATATCTACTACCGACGGGGCGTACCTCGTCGATCCCGTCCCGCCTTCGACGAGTGAAACACCCGCTCGCGGATCAGGATGATCCTGCCGATGTGGCCGCCGCTTCGAGACGCTGACGCGCTTCTTCGGCCTGGTCCATTGGCAGCGCAGTATCGAGCACCGGCGTGATCGCCCCCGAAGCAACGTCGGCCCAGAACTGTGATTGCACCGCATCGCGGATGGCCCGCGTCTCCTCTGCCGTGCAGGCTCGCAGTCCTGGCTGCGATAGTTCACCGCGTGCGTGGCCCCCAGCTCGGTGCGCACTGCGGTTTGTCGTCGGAGCCGGCGGTGGCGAAGATCGCGCCCGACCCGGCCGAGCGCGCCATCTGGATGGCCATGAATCCGACGCCGCTGTTGCCACCGTGCACTCGCAATGAGGCAACTAGAAGTGCTTCCAGCTTCGTTCAAGCTGTGCGACCGCAGTGTCCAGATCCACACCGAGCTGTCGAGCAGCGATGACATAGCTATCCGCAGACTCGGCCAGGGTGGCTCGCACCTCCAACGCCACTTCCTGGGTTGCAGCATTCTCTGACCGCAGAATCGGCCTCGTCAAGAAGGCTCTATTCGAACATGGGTAACTTCGCGCGGCCGCCGCAACCCAACCAATTGTCGCCGACGTCGGATCACCGCGTCCTCGAAGAAGCTTGATCGTGGTGACTCGGCGATTTGAGATCTCAGTGCGCCGGGTCGCGGTGTACCCGTTCGATGCGTAGCTCGAAGCCGTCGGCTTTTCCCTGGTCGGACAGTGGCGCTGACCAATGCTGATCGACTTGCCACAGCACGACCTGTACTTCGTCGAGCCACTCTCCCACCTGCAGCGCATCATTGATCCGTTTGCGGACAAACTGGGCCTCGGACAGCGACGCAAGATCGACGCCTACAGTCATGGGATTGTGCGTGTCGGCCACGGTGCGTGCGATCTCCAACGATGCCGCGACTGCCTCGCCGGTGATGGTGTCGAGGTTGCGATGTGCTTCACGCTCGCGTTGCTTGCGTGCCTTGCGCCGAGCCTTTTTGCGTTGCTGCTTGTTCAGCAAGCTGTCGCCATTGGTCACCAGCCCAGCCTACGGGTGTGACTGCTGGCCCAGTCCTAATCCAGTGAGGGCGGAACGATCCCGCGTTCAGTCAGTACCTGCTTTGCCATCGCGACTGTCTCGATGCGCATTCGTACATAGTCGTCGAACACTCTGGCCTGTTCGCCGAGTTCGGCTCTGACCTGCTTGGTACGAGCAATGTAGAACGTCTCTTTGAGCTTCGTTTTCTGCTGACACCGCACATCGGCCACGGCGACGTCGCGCTCCCGCTGCGCACCATTACCGCCACCGAAGGCATATTGGCGTGCCAACGTGTTGGGTGTGTCGGCTTCGGCTCCTGTGGCCTCACGAATGCAGTCCTGCCAATCGACCAATGCGGCGGCCAGCTGCGGGTCGGTGCGGAAGCGCTCACCCTGCGTGCCGTCGGCGCCGAACTGCAGTATCTCGTCGAATTCGATCTCTTTGGACTGGTAGTCGCCCAGTTGCGATTCGGCAAATCCTTGGCAGTCCCTGAGCGCAGCAGAGTCCGACTCTCGCGCCTCGGGCGTCAGTGCCTGCCACGCCACGGCCTGACTCGGTGAGCCGGCACCGCCCCACCGGTGGTCTTGGTAGCCAAGGAGTCGCGCCGCGCCTTCTGTGCCGATTCCCAAAATGCCGTGAGGTTGCCAGGACCCGACTACCTCGATGCGCTCCTGGTCGGTGGGCGACACGTAGTTGAAGCCTTGGTCTTCCATGCATTCGCCCACGAGTTCTGAATAGGCCAACAGCACGGCCAGCGAGTCTTGCGGTGTGCGCCAATCACCGGTAGCTGGCACATCGTCTGGCAACGGCATCGGGCCATCGGCGCGCTCGGCCCCATCCGACCGGTCTGGTGGCTGCTGCGCGAAGTCGCCGGTCTCGACCTGCTGGACCGCATCACGTTGCGCCAACGCCACGCCTGCGATCAACATCACCACTGCGGCCGCAGCAGCAAACCAGGTGGTGCGAAGACCGGGGCCACGACGCCCCTGCGCAGGCGACCCGGTTCGGGCGCTAGACGACGGATCGACCGCATCTGCGTAGTGGCGTAGTTGCTCTTCGATACTGATTTTCTGGGTCATCACATAGCCTCCATGGATCCGTCGTCGCCCTTGAGGGCTTCTCGTAGCGCAGCCAATGCTCGTGTCACGTGGGTGCCCACGGTCGAGGTGCCGATTTCCAGCGCTTCGGCCACTTCGCTGTAGCTCCACTCGCACGCATGGACCAGCCATACCGCGGCCCGCTGACGCTCGGGCAGGGCCATGAGTGCAGGCACTAGGCCGGGTTCGACTTCTGGCATCAGTGCGGGTGGTACCCGAGGCAAGATCGGCGTCTTACGAGCCTCCGACCGGGTCAGCGCAACCCGGTAGAGATACCCGACCGGGTTCTCGATGTCGATGATGCGATCGCCGTGCTCCCAGCCCCAGGCGATCGCTTCGGACGCTGCATCTTCTGCTCCGGCTACACCGCGGACGGCTAGCAGCGCCCGGACCAAACGCGGGCGCGCCGCCACGAGAAGGTCTTCCAGTTGCTGTTGCTCTGGATCTGATTGGAGCAAGGATCTCACAGTAATGAAACGTCCGAGCGTCCCGGTCGCGCTACATCACTCCAAAGAAAGTTGTCGAGCGGTAACGTCGGCGACCGATGCAGGTTCCTATTCGGCTGGCGGCCGCGCTCTCACCGTCGCGGTCGATCGGCACCCTGTTGGCGCTCGGCTACGCGACCGTGATTTTCATCTCGACGCCGTTCCTGATCTCGCCCATTGGTGAGCACTACCACGTCGGGCTGACGATTTCGTCGCTCATCGGCGTGTTGCAGCTGGCAGGCTTTGCGTTGGGTTCATGGGGTTCGGGCCGCTGGCTGAAGCCGACTCGCTCGGTGCTCGTCGTGGCGCTCATTGCCGCCGCAATCGCCAACGCCATCTCGGCGACATTACCGCCGCTCGCCGTGTTGCTTGCGGCCCGGGCCGCTGGGGGATTCGGGCTCGGCGCCATCTCCTGGTTTGCATGGTCGAACGCTTTTGGTCGATCGGCGTCGATGTCTCGGGTCGCGCTCGTTGGGCCGATGATCGGCGTGGTGGCCACGCCCGCGGTCGCCGTGCTGGTCGATCGTCAAGGTATGCGAGCATTGTTTCTGGCACTGGCCATCGTTGCCGTCGTCCCGTTGGTCTTCTCGGCCACGGTTGCACCGGCTGCTCAGGTCGAGCGCCTCGCTCGAAAGGCCGCATTGCCAACGGCGAAGATCGTGCTGATAGCGCTCACGTTGTTCAGTTTGGGCGGTTCGGCCGTCTACGCATTCGGTGTCACCATTGCGGCGAACGAACTCGGGCTCTCGGCGAGCTCAGCCGCCATCGCGTACACCGCAAACGCCATCGTGAGTATCCCATCGGCGGGGTGGCGAGGGCGCCGCACGATCCCGAGCCCGTGGATGGCGCTGACCGGCGTGTCGGCATTCTTGGTCGCGACCGCCTTCACCACTCCCTTGTTCTTCGCAGGGGTGATCATGTGGGGCTTCTTCTACTGGATGGCAATTCCAGGCGTCTTCGACGTGCTTGCAGCCGCATCGGCGCATCCGGCAGAACGAGCGGGAGATGCGCAGGCCATGATGGCGGTTGGCCGATTGATCGGCCCATTCCTGGGCGGCCTGCTGCTCGACGGCCCGGGCTCGCTGGCCTTGGCGATCTTCGGCAGCGCTCTCATGTGCGTCGCTGCGCTGGCGGTCTTCAAGGTCCGCAAAATCACGCCGACCCCAGCCGTAACCTGAACCGATGACCAGCGACTACCCGCTCGACGTGATCCTGGGCTGAAATCACTCTGCGCACAATTGGGCGCCGTGACCTGAGCGATGGTGCGAGACCGGCACCATGTTCACTCCGTTGAGAACCGAGCGCTTGCTGCTGCGCCCTGCACGCGAATCGGATATCGATGCTCTCTACGACCGGCGTGCCGATCCCCGGATCTCGGACTGGCAGGACTGGCCTATGCCGTATTCACGCGAGCGGGCCGAGTCTCCGGTCAGGCACACCATGTCGCTCGACAGCCCACCCGACAATGGTGGGTGGATGCTCACCATTGCCGACCTGCACGACTCGGTGGTCTACGGCGACATGACCATGTTTCTCGAAGACGACGGGCGCACGTCTGGTGTCGGGTATTCGATATCGCACGAGTACTGGGGTCAGGGATTCGCCAGCGAATCGCTTGCTGCGGTCGTCGCCTGGTTGTTCGACGTCAAGGAGGTGTCGCGGATCTATGCCCAGCTCGATCCTGACAACCATCGATCAGCGCGGGTGCTGGAGACGTGCGGCTTCGT
>Ga0209831_1001122_pt1 | contig 25244 bp, 23 predicted proteins | sample Maine_Asex4_meta_FD_187451 | JGI IMG/M metagenome (GOLD analysis project Ga0209831, IMG submission 187451) | Marine algal microbial communities from Maine, USA - Maine_Asex4_metaG (SPAdes) (version 2) | ecosystem: Host-associated > Algae > Red algae > Unclassified | place: Maine, USA | collected... | reverse complement strand
CACCGGCACCGCCATCATCAGCGCGAAGATCGTCCCCAGCGTCGCGATGTTGATCGTGTCCCAGAGCGGCTCCCACAATTTTTCCATGTAGGACCAGCGCGGCGGCATCGCGCGCCCGCCGATATCGGCGGCGATGCGCGGGGCGTCCCACACGAAATACCATTCCGTCGCGTCCGAGATGACTTTCCAGCACGCCAGAAAGACCAGCGCCCCGACCAGCCACGCGCCCCAGCGCGTGAACTGCGCCCGCCGATCGCGCAGCATCCAGATCTTCGACCCGTCCCCGGTGATGACCTGCGGCATTACTGCACCCGCGCGCGGACGATGCCGGACAGGTATTCCAGCGCCATGACCACCACGATGATGACGATGAGGATCGCCGCCGCCGTGTCGAACTCGTACCGGTCGAACGCCGTGTTGAGCGTCGCCCCGATGCCGCCCGCGCCCACCAGCCCCAGCACCGCCGATTCGCGGAAATTGATGTCGAGACGATAGATCGACAATCCGATCAACCGGGGCATCACCTGCGGCGTCACCCCGTAATCGATCCATTGCGGCCAGCTCGCCCCGGTCGCGCGCACGGCCTCGGCCTGTTTGCGATCCATATCCTCGATATCCTCGGCGAGCAGCTTGGCCATGAAGCCGATGCTCGCGAAAGCCAATGTCAGGAACCCGGCCAGCGGCCCGAACCCGAAGATCGCCACCAGCAGGATCGCGACGATGATCTCGTTGAGCGCCCGGCTGAGCGCCATCACCCCGCGACAGAAGAGATAGACCGGCAGCGGCGCGATATTGCGCGCGGCCCCCAGCGCGATGGGGATCGACACCGCGATGCCGACCACGGTCGCCGCGACCGTCATGATCGCGCTCTCGATCAGGCCCTCGCGGATATCGGTCGCGCGGGTGGTGAAATCGGGATTGGTGAAGGCGAGGACGAACTGTCCCCCCCGGTCGAGGCCCTCGTAGACCCGCGCCCAGTTGACCTCCATCGAGGCCAGCGCGACGACGAAATAGAGCAGGCCCCCGACGATCAGCCCCCAGCGCAGCCAGCCGCGCTTGATCAGCGGCGGCTTCTTCCACGGCGTCCCGACGCGGGCAGCGAGCGCGCTCATGCGGCCTCGCCCTCTTCCACCGGGCGGATCGTCTCCTTCCAGTCCTCCGCGCCGTAAATCCGGGTCAGCACGTCTTCCGTCAGGGCATCGGGCGGGCCGTCGAACTGCACCACGCCCTTGGTCAGCCCCACGACCCGCTGCACGAACATCTGCGCCAGTTTCACGTCATGGATATTGATGATCGCCGCCAGCCCGCGTTCCTCGCACAATTCGCGGATGAGGCGCATGATCTGGCGCGACGTCTTGGGGTCGAGCGAGGCGGTCGGCTCGTCGACCAGCAGCAGCGCCGGGTCCTGGATCAGCGCCCGGGCGATGCCGACGCGCTGGCGCTGGCCGCCCGAGAGCTCATCGGCCCGCTTATCCGCCATCTCCAAGAGGCCCACGCGGTCGAGCAACCGATACGCCTCGTCCACGTCCGATTGCGGGAACCTGCGTAGATAGCTGCGCCAGAACCCGACATAGCCGAGCCGCCCGGACAGCACATTCTCCATCACGGTCAACCGCTCGACCAGCGCGTATTCCTGAAAGATCATCCCCATGCGTCGCCGCGCCCGGCGCAACGCCCCGCTGCCGAGCGACGTGATATCCACCCCATCCAGCACCGCGCGCCCCGCCGTCGGCTGGACGAGGCGGTTGATGCAGCGGATCAGCGTCGATTTCCCCGCCCCCGACGGGCCGATCAGCGCGACCACTTCCCCGTCGGGGATCGTCAGCGTGACGTCGTCGAGGGCCTTGTCGCCCGTGGCATAGGTCTTGGACAGACCGTCGAGTTCCAGCATGGATGCGCTCCGCAGGTAAGAAAGAGGGCGCGGCCCCGTGGCCCCGCCCTCTCGCATTCATGGTGTCAGTTGCAGGTGTACTCGATCCCGTTCGCCGTATCGATCTTGCGGATCACCGACCAGAAATCCTTGTAGTTCATCGGCAGGAACTGGCCCTCGTTCGACTTCTCGAACTCCTCCTTCAGCTTGGTGCCTTCCCAGTCGAAGCTGAAGAACGCGTGCCGGACCTGCGCCTTGAGGCGCGGGTCGAGGTTGTAGACGGTGCCGAAACCGGTGGTCGGGAAGGTCTGCGACTTGTAGATCGAGACGACCTGCCCCTCCTCTACCACGCCCCGGCTGAGCATCCGGCTCAGGACCGAGTTGGCGATGGAGGCCGCCGGATAGTCCTTGTTCGCCACCCCGAGGATCGAATTGTCGTGCTTGCCCGAATAGGCCGGCTCGAAATCGCGCTCGGGGATCATGTCGTAATCGGCCTTCAGGATCGCGGACGGCGCCTTGAAGCCGGAATTGGAGGTCGGCGAGGTGAAGGCCATCGACTTGCCCTTGATATCCTCGACCTTCTCGATCCCGGACCCCGGATAGGTGATGATCTCCATCTCGTAGCCGAAGCCCCCGTCGAGCGAGGCCATGATGGTGAACGGCTCGAACCCGGCGCAGTTGACGGCCAGCGGGTTGGACCCGGTATTGAAGCCCGAGATGTGCAGGCGGCCCGAGCGCATCGCCTCGATCTGCGCGGCATTGGACTGGACGGGGAAGAACTGCACCTTCTTGCCGGTGATTTCGGCCAGATGGTCGAGGAATTCGGACCACACTTCCTTGTAGACCGCCGGATCCTCGACGGGCGTATAGGCGAAGACCAGCGTATTGGGGTCGAGCCATTCGTCGGGGTCGGCGGGCGTGTCGGCCACGAGGTCGCGGTCCCAATCGCAATAGCGCGCGTCGAGCGTGCCGCGCGGGCATTCCTTCGCATGCGATTCGGCACTGGCCTTCTCGGCGCCCGCACCCATTAGCAGTGAGAGCGCGAAGGCGCTCAGGATCTTCGTTCCGGTGAATTTCTTGGTGGTCATGTCTTCTCTCCCCCTTCGGATTTTTCCGATACTCAATCGCGAACGCCGGGGGGAGTCACGCGTTTTCTGTACGCTGCCGGAAGGGGTACCCCGCCGCCCTGCCCTCGCCGCACAACTGATGTTCTTGTTTTGATCCTACGCCCTTTCCTGCGGCGTCCGCAGGCTCGGCGCCAGAATCACGGCAAGGACCGCGAGCAGGGCCAGCACTCCGAAGGATGTTCGCAAGCTCGTCGCCTGTGCAATGAAGCCGATCACCGGCGGCCCCAGCAGCATCCCGCCATAGCCCAGCGTCGCCACGCTCGCGATGGCAGGACCGGGGCGCAGCACGGGGTCGCTCGCCGCGCGGGAGAAGACGAGCGGCATCACCACCGCGTAGCCGATGCCGACCAGCGCGAACCCGGCCAGCGCCACGCCCAGCACGTCGGTCGTCAGGGCGACGACCAGCCCGGCGAAGGCGATCCCCCCGCTCGCCCGCGTCGTGGCCACCGGGCCGAGCCGGTCGACCACCCATCCCCCGGACAGGCGCATCAGCACCATCGTCGCGCTGAACGCGGCATAGCCGAGCGCCGCCTGCGCCTCCGTCGCCCCGACCGCGCCGCGCAGGAAGAGGGCGCTCCAGTCCGTGATCGCGCCCTCTCCCATCGATACGGCGAAGGCGACGAGGCCGACCAGCAGCAGCGGCCCGGATGGCAGCGCGAGGAGGGGGCGCGGGCCGCCCTGCCCTTCCGGTTCTGCGCCCGCCTCACGCACGCCGACCATCATGGCCAGCGCCCCGGCCCCGCCGAGCACCGCCACCCCCGCGAAATGCCAGAGCGGCTCCAGCCCCCAGCGTAGCGCCAGATACCCGCTCGCCGCCCCGATCCCGGCGCCAAGGCTGAACAGCGCGTGATAGACCGACATCGTCGTGCGCCCCGTCCGTGCCTCCACCCGCGCGCCCCAGCCGTTCATCGCCACGTCCATCGCGCCGTGCACCGCGCCGAACGCGAACAGCGCCACCCCGAGCGCCGGGGCCGTCGGCGCCAGCGCCAGCATCACCAGCGCCGGGCCGTAGACCGCCGCGCACCACACCGTCAGCCGGTCCGCTCCCCACCGCTCGAACGCCATCCCCGCCAAGGGGAACGACACGATCGCACCCCCCGCCAGCGCGAGCAGCAGCAACCCGAGCGCCCCGGGCGCCAGATCGAACGCATCCTTGAACGCCGGCACGCGCGAGGCCCAGACCCCGAGCAGCAGACCGTTGAACGCGAAGGCCGCGACCACCGCGCGCCATCCGGCATCCTTGCGCAAGATCGTACGCGCGGCATCGGGCATCGGGTTCTCCTCATCGGCTACGTCATGCAATCGGACCGTCATGCGGCCAATCTTGCAGACCTGCAAGCCCTCCTGTAGATCGGAAGACATGCGGGGCAGGCGAGACGACGAGGCAGGAATGACGGCCGGTTTGCCCATCGACCGAACGGCGGATTTCGGCGCCGATATCCTGGCGAATGGAACCGACACACCCGCGCGCCTGCGCCTGACCCGGAACGGAGCCGCGTTCGGTTCGGTGCTGAACGGCGCCGAACTCGTCGCCGTCTATGCCCTGGCGGGCGGCGACTTGCTGGTCTTCACGCATGAAGGGGTGGTGTTCGAGGAATCCGCTCATATTCATTGGCTCGATGGGACGGGCGTCGAACAGGGCCGCGCGCATGTCGGCATGATCTACGCGACCGGACACCTGCACGACCTCGCACCCGCCGGACCGCGCACCATGACCTTCCGCTTCTTCGCCAAGGAGCGATGGCGTGTCGAGGCGAGGCCCGCGCGTGGATGGCGCCGGTTATGGAGCCTGATCGGCGGACCGCCATCGCTCCACTTAACCGTCATATCGAAGTAGGAAATGATGACGCTTGCAACCCTGCAAGAAATTTCTGGCGGGATCGAATTTACGTCTTCGTAACCCCGAACCCGCTCCGAAATCGTATCGCTACAAGGGTTATTGCCAAGAACCATCGAAACCCGCATACTCGCTCTCAAAACGAGGCAGAATCGACGCGGCCTGAGTCGCGCGGAGTAGAAACGGGCAGGGCGGCATCATGGCCGAAGGGGCGCTTGAAAGCTATCTGAGACGGTTGGACCGGGGGCTTGACAGGGCCTTGCCCGCCATCAACCGACGCGCGACGATGGCCAGCCGCGTGCGACGGTCCTTCTCCATGCGCCGCTGCGCCGACATGATCGGCGTATCCTACGCCTATCTCACCAAGGCCGCCGCGCAGATGCCCGGCTTCCCCGAGGGCAAGCATGTGGGGCGCGAACGGGTCTTCACCCTCGACGAACTCATGCGCATCCGCGCCCTTCTCGCGGCCAGCGCCAAGAAACCGCACGAGATGCTGGCATGGCGCAAGCCGGGCGACCCCCTGCCCGTCATCTCCTTCGCTAGCCAGAAGGGCGGCACGGGCAAGTCGCTCTCCGCCGCCCATTTCGCGCAGTATCTCAGCTTGCGCTACGGCATGCGCGTCGGCCTGATCGACGCGGATCCGCAGCATACGCTCACGCTCTACTTCCTGCGCGACAGCGGCACGGGAGAGGGCGGCGGGGCCGTCTCCGCCGAGACGCCGACGCTGGTCGATTTCGCCGGCCTCTATGCGAACGGTGAAATCCCCTATACGGAACACGATGCCGCCACGCTCGATTCGTTCTTCATCGGGACGCCGTGGCCCGGCATCCGCATCCTGCCCGCATCCGGCGAGACCTCCGAAGGCGAGTTGCAGATCGCGCGCCTCATCCGCGCGGCCCCCCGGGGCAAGCGGTTCTATCGCTACGTCGGCGATGCATTGGACCGCTGGAAGGACGCGCACCCTGCCGTCACGGACCCCGCGAGCCTGACCGACGGCGCGGGCACCATCGACGAGGCGGCCTACGGCGCGGCCCTGACCGAGACCTTCGACGCCATCGTCATCGACTACCAGCCCGCGCTGACGATCTTTCAGCTCAACAACCTGCTCGCCACCACCCATCTGGTGATCCCCCAGACGATGAAGGGCTTCGACCTCGCCACCCTCTCCACCTTCGTCAAAGGCATGCTCGGCATGATCGAGGAGATCCTCGCCCGCGATCCGCTGGAGATCGGGCCGGGGACGCATATGCTGCTCCCGACCATCGTGCAGCGGGCCAACGATCAGGATCTCGCCCAGATCGGCAGCCTCATGGAGGAGGCACCGGGGCTGGTCCTGCCCGTCTTCTACATGCGCTCCGACGCGGTGGCCAACGCCGCCGACATGTATCAGAGCGCCTACGAATTCGACCCCACGCCCGGCCAGCGCCGGGGGCTGGCCCGCTTCGTCGAGAATGCCGACGCGGTGAACGACGCCATCGTCTCGCGCATCTGGCCCGGGATGGAGCGCGGAATGGCGCAGGCGTGGATCGACAAGATGTATGCCGAGGAGGAGGATAGCTGATGGCCCGCAAGCCCCTCTCGAAATCCCTCATCTCCCGTGCCGAAGCCGCCGCCGGGGACGAAACGGAGACCCGCAGGCCCGAGGCGCGCGAAGAGGGCCGCCCTCTCGCCGGAGCATGGCGCGCGGGGGCCACGGCCCAGCTGCGCGCCGACCTCGACGCGAGCGAAGGGGATGCGCGGGCGCGGGTGATGGAGGGGCGGGCCGAACTGTCGCTCGATGCCGCGCAGATCGACGATCCTCTCGGCTCCGACCGCCGCCCGGACTGGCGCGCGCAGGAAGATTTTCTGGCCCTGCGCGCCTCGATCGAGGCGAACGGGCAGGACGTGCCGGTACAGGTCACGCCGCTCGACCCCGCATGGCGTCCCGACCCCCGCGCGCCCTTCGAGACCGGCGACACACGCTTCGCCCTCTTGGCCGGACGACGGCGACTTGCAGCCCTGCAAGAACTCGGATTACCCGTCCGCGCCGTCATCGTGCCGGTGGAGGGGGAGGGCGATGCGCGCCACGCAACCATGCTCACCCGCCGCTGGCGCGAGAATGCCGAACGCGCGGACCTCTCCCCCTTCGAGCGGCTGCTCGCCATCGGCGAGATGTTCGAGGTGACCAAGCGCGCGGACCCCAAGGCGACGGCGGCACAGTTCGGGGAGCGCATCGGCGTTTCCGAAAGCGTGGTCAGCCGGGCGCGGGCCGTCTCCGCGCGGCGCGAGGCGATCCTCGCCGCCGTGCCGGACCCCTACGCGCTCTCCAACTCCGCGCTCTACACCCTCCTCCCGCGCCTCGAAGCGCCGAAGCGCCCGGCCCCGAAGCCCGCCGCGCCGGACCCGATCAAGCGGTCGCGCAAGGCGGGTGCCATGCGCGTCGAGGCGCGGATGAAGGGCACGACCCTGACCCTGACGGCCAGGGGCGTGAAGCAGGATTTCGATCCGGCGGCGCTCGACGCGCTGCTAGACGAAGTGATTCGACACATGGAAGGGGAGGGCGACGACACCGGCTAGAACCCGGACCAACCATCGAGCAATAAAAAAACCGGACCGATCCGGCAAGCAACGACCGGGCGCACCCGGGGCAACTCACAAGACCGATCCGGCCAGACTGAACACCTGCCGTTTTACGCCCCCCCGCCCGTCGCCGCAATCGAAAAGCGCCCTTGAGAGCGCCACGGCGAAGCTTTGCCCCGAATTTCGGTCCTCGATTCGAGGATATATCGACATGACCACGACGAACCCTTCGTCGGCGGAGGGCCGTGCCGTGCCCGACGCCACCCTGCCGGAAGGTTGCAAGACGCCTTTCGACCTGCTGCGCGCCGCCAAGCGCGCCGGGCGGCGCTACGGCCTCGGGCCGCAGGATCTCCAGTTACTGGAGCTTTACCTGTGCTTCACGAAACGCGCGGACTGGGCCGAAGGCCGCCGCCCGCTCTACACCCGCACGGTCATCCGCACCGCCACCTCGCTCGGCGTCTCCCCGCGCAGCGTCAACACCGCCGAGCGGCGGCTGGAGCGTCTCGGGCTGATCCGCCGCGCGACCCGGGCCGACGGCATGCGCGGCGGGTGGGACCGGGAGGAGGGCGGCGCGCTCTACGGCATCGATCTCACCCCCCTGATCGCCGCGCAGCCCTCGCTGATCGCCTGCGCCGACGCCGCCCGGGCCGAGGCCGACACGGTCGAGCGCCTGCGCGCCGCCATCTCGCGCGCCCTGGGCGAGGCGCGAAGGTTGATTGCAAGGTCCACCCTTCCCGCCGCCGCAACCCTGTTCGAGCGATTGCCCACCCGCACGCCGCAAGGACGCGACCCCGGTCCCCTGCGCGCCGTGCTTGGCCGGATCGAACCGCTGGTCGAGGCGATGCGCGCTCTCCGCCAGCCTGTGGATAACTCGGCTCGCCTTGTGAATTCTTCCGACGCGCCGGAAGAAAACCGGGTACCCTTATACATTCCTCCCATGACTCCTGAAGATCTTGGTAAGGGAGCGCGGGCGCGCGATGCCGAGAAAGAAACGGCGCGGGGTGGCAACGCCGCGCATGGCCTCGAATACCTGAAGGGCCGGGACATATCGGCGGCGATGCCCGACACGTGGCATGACGGGGCGGGGACGGTGCCGGGGCAGTTCCTGTGGCACCGTTACGTGATGGCCGCGCAGCAGCGCCTCGCCCCGCTGGGCGTGCCCGAAGCGGCATGGCGCGAGGCGGTGGCGGTGATGGGGCAGGAGGCGGCGGCGGTGTCGCTGATGATCCTCGACGCGAACCGGTTCCGCCCCCGGACCCCCGTGCGCAACGTGGCCGGGGCCTTGCGCGCGATGACGCGGCGGGCCGAGACGGGGGCACTGCGGCTGCATGCGTCGGTCTACGGGCTGGTCGCGCGGGGGAGGGCGGTGGAAGCTTTCGCGCCGTGATGCGCGAAATCGTTGGACAGGAACGGGCAGGGCCGTCACCTGTGGGCGATGACACTGACCCGCCTTCCCTTCCGCTCGCACCTGACGCAGACGCTCGTGCTGGGCCTGCCCCTCGTGGGCAGCCTGCTGGCGCGCATCCTGATCGGCGTGACCGACACGCTGATGCTGGGCCGCTACTCGACGGAGGCGCTGGCGGCGGGGGCGCTGGGGTCCTCGGCGTTCTTCACGATGTTCATCCTCGCCGCCGGGTTCGCCATCGCCGCGATGGGGGCCGCTGCCGATGCCGTAGGCCGGGGCGACGAGCGCACGGTGCGGCGGACGGCGCGGATGGGGCTGTGGCTCTCGCTCGGGGCGGGGCTGGCGGCGATGCCGGTGCTGTGGTTCTCCGAGCCGATCCTCCTCATGGCCAGACAGGTGCCGCGCACGGCGAGCGATGCGCAGGATTATCTGCGCATCGCGATGCTCGGGATGGTCCCGGCCCTGCTCGGGACGATGCTGCAATCGCATCTCTCGGCGCTGGAGCGCACGCGGATCGTGCTCCTCGCCACCGTCCTGTCGGCGCTGCTGAACATCGCGCTGAACTGGCTGCTGATCTTCGGCAATGCGGGCGCGCCGGAACTGGGCGTCGAGGGGGCGGCCTGGGCGAGCGTAACGTCCCATGCGGCGGGGACGGGGATGCTGGCGCTCTACGCCGCGCGCGGGCCGGGGATGGCGCGGTGGGAGTTGTTCCGCAACCTCTGGCGCCCGGATCGCGAAATCCTCGGGCGGCTCTTCCGGCTCGGCTGGCCCGTGGGGCTGACGCTGGTGTCGGAATCGGCGCTCTTCACCGGAACGGCGCTGATGATGGGAGCCATCGGGCCGGTGCCGCTGGCGGCGCATGGCATCGTGATCCAGGTCGCGGCGGCGACCTTCATGCTGCATCTGGGCATCAGCCAGGCCTCGACGGTGCGGGTCGGGCGCTTCGCCGGGCAGGGCAGCGCGGGAGAGGCGCGGCGGGCGGCAATCGCGGCGCTGACGCTCTCGGGCGTGGCGGTCGCAGTGTCCGTGGTCGTCTATCTGAGTGCGGGGCGGTGGATCGTGTCGCTGTTCCTCGGCGCCGACAACCCGCAGGCCCCCGCGATCCTCGCTCTCGGGGTGGTGCTGATGGGGCTGGCGGGCCTGTTCCAGCTGGTGGATGCCGCGCAGGTGATGGCGCTGGGGTTCCTGCGCGGGGTGCAGGACACGCGCCGCCCCATGGTCCTCGCCGCGATCTCCTATTGGGGCGTCGGGATACCGGCGAGCCTCGGGTTGGGCTTCGGACTGGGGATGGGACCGGTGGGCATCTGGCTGGGGCTGGTCGTGGGGCTGGCGGTGGCATCGGTGCTGCTGATGGTGCGGTTCTTCCGGCTGGTGCCGAGCGCGGGCGGGTGATGGTTTCAGTCCCCTATCGCTGTCATACCCCGCGCAGGCGGAGTATCCATCTGTCGTCTCGCCCCGAAAGTCGGGAAACCATGCTTTGGGGCCGTGCCTCATTGCATGCACAGCATGGCCACTGGGGTAACAACACCTTCACCGCCGGATTGTGGCACGACCGGATCGTGGCCCCCATGCTCATCCCCGGTGCAATGAACGGAAAGACTTTCGCCGCATGGGTAGAACAGGCCCTCGCGCCGACCTTGGGCAAGGGCGACATTGTCATCTGGCGTCGAGAGTGTAGAGCTTCAGCGTCCGGCGCACCTGCCGCGCCCCTTCGGATCGAACTACCGAGGATTCCTCGGTAGTTGCTCCGTTATCCGTTGAGGATCGACATGGGAATAATCCACGCGCATCGCCCGGCCCCGCGACCGTGCAGGGCGCCCTGTGCAGCAATGGATGGATGTTCGCGCCGGAGACCCCCGAAACCGTCCGGTTCGTCCTGTCCGCCCCCGACGGGGATCGGTATTCGAACGGGCCGTGATGCCTCTCGTATCGGCGCGGGAACGTCCTAAAGTGAGACGTGATCAAGTCGGGCCAAGAATTGTGCCAAGCGCTACGCATTTCCCGACACTCTTCGGCTCGACCTGATAGCGTCTCACTTTAGTAGGGCAGTTGCCAGTGATCCTTGCGGACCGTGTGGAAGGGGTTCTCCGTGACTTCCCACTTCATGTCGCGCACCGTGATCCCGGCGGCCTTCGCCGCTTCCAGCACCTCTTCGTCGTGGCGTGCCTCCAGAGCGCGCTTGACCCCGTATTCGCGCGATTTCAGGGCCGTGACGAACCGCTCCAGATGAGCGCCCGGCGCGGCGAAGCTGGCGAAGAGGACGACGCGCTGCGCCTTCGGCTTGTCGCGCAGCATCGGAAAACGCCACAGCACCTTTCCGACGAGGGATTCGGGATCGATGGGCCGTCCGCGCACCGTGATCCCGAAGCCGCTATGCGTCGTGCGACCGTTCCAGAACACGACGTCGCCCGGTTCGGTATCGGCCTGCAGATGCTCGCCCTCCTGAAGCGAGGTCAACTCGTGCGACCCGCGCCGCAGGTCCAGTCCGTTCGGCTGGCCCTTGTGCGACTGCGTGTAGATACCGCAGCGGACGAGGGGGTAATCCCCTTTCCAGTCCGGCCCGTTCGGGTCGTTGCGGTCGGGGTTGTCCTTGTGGAAACCGTGGGCGAGCGAGTCGATCGAGACGCTGGAATCGCCGTAATAGACCAGATCGTCGCCGATGAGCGACCGGAAGACTTCCAGCAGCCGCTCGTTCAGCAACACGCCCCGCAGGGTGGGCAGGGACAACAGATCGAGAAACCTCTCGTCCTCGGGCAGCGCCTGCGCACGCTTGCGCATGTCCGCCACCTCTTCGGGCGTGAACAACTGCCGGACGATGACGTAGCCATCCTGGCGAAACTGTGCGGCATGGTCCATATGCGTCATACTCCACCCAAAGAAACCCTGATCTCGTGCGCGCAAATTATCGTACGGAAGCGGGACGCGCAACCCCGCAACAGGGCCGTCAGCCGTCCCGATCCGGCGAAACCGGCGCATCGTCCGAAAACCGTTCGAGCGGGGTCGACGAAAAGAGCCTGCCGCCCAGATAAGCGGCACCGGCCGCCGTCAGGTGCCCCCCGTCATAGGAGATCAGGTCGCCCTGCGGCGTGAATACCGGACACGCCCCGTCTTCGCAGAAGGCTTCGGTAAGACTGATGAAGACGTCCTTCCCCAGGCCCTTTTCGAGGATGGCGTTCGTCCGGGAAATCCTGTCCGAAACCGGATAGACGGCCGCGACGCCCTCCTTCTCGAAGGCGGCGACGGCGCTCAGCCGGTTGTCCTGGAAGTTCTTGCTCCCCACGGCGAAGACGCGGGTGTCGTCGCCGAGGTTCATGGCGGGAAGCGAGTCCACGAACAGTCGGGCCGACCAGTCGTGCCAGGCCGGCGCGAAGATCACGATATCGGCCCGTCTCATCGTATCGAGTTTCTCGTCGGTCAGGACGCTCGACGCGCATTCCTCGCGCCTGAGCGGATCGACGCCGTCGGCTATCTCGCCGAACGGGGGACCGTAGAGGAACTGGCACCCCGTGGGGACGTAGATCGTCGAGATCGCGAACCCCGCGAACCCGTCATTCTCGTCGATCATGTTGGAGAGGTCCCAGCTGTAGCTGTCGCCGACCAGGACGAGGTTCGGGCGGTCGTCGGCCAGGGATACCCCCTTCATCCGCGTATGCGCCTCGTTCACGTAGGCGGAGTAGTCGAGCAGCGTGGTCGAGACGAGGGGCCTGATATGCTCCGGATAGCGCTGCGGAAGCCCCCCCGACACGACCGCGATCGCCCCGATCCCGGAAAGGGCCGCCCCGCCGAGGCCCGACAAGGCGAAGATGCTCTTCCTGCCGAACGCGTCCCGCCGCCGGAAAGGCTGCTCCACGAAGCGCCAGGTCAGCCAGGCGAGGACGAGTGTCACCCCGATCAGGGCGAGTTTCACCTCCGCCGCATAGTGCTTGTCCGCGTCGAGCAGCCGGGCGAAGGCCAGAAGCGGCTGGTGCCAGAGATAGGCGGAATAGCTGATCAGTCCGATCCCCACGAAGGGCCTGGACCCGAGGATCTTTCCGGCCAGCGTGGCGGGACTCGCCGCCAGGATCACGGCGACGGCGCCCAGCACCGGAACCAGCGCCCAGGCCGAGGGAAACGGCATGTAGGCGTCGTAGGCCACGATGGAGACCAGGATGGCCCCCAGCCCCGCAAGCCCCACGATCTCGGCCAGCCAGCCCCGCAGGACCGGGCGGTCCATGAGATAGACGGCGGCGAGCGACCCGGCCAGAATCTCCCACGCGCGGGTCGGCAGGAGGTAGAAATTGGCCGAGGGCGACCGGATCGACAGGTATTCGGCCAGCACGAGCGACCCGACCGCGATCAGGATCAGAAGCGGGACCAGACCGCGCCGAAACCAGCGCCAGCACGCCCACAGGAACGGCGGGAAGAGTATGTAGTACTGCTCCTCGACGGCCAGGCTCCACGTATGCAGCAGCGGATTCAGCTCGGCGGCCGGGGCGAAATATCCGTTCTCCCACGAGAAGACGATATTCGAGACGAAGAAGACCACGGCGACGATATGGCGCCCGAACGTGGCGAACTCGTACGGCAGCATGATGAACGCGCCCGCCACGAAGGAGGCGAACAGGACGAGGAACAGCGCGGGCAGGATGCGCCGCGCCCGCCTTTCGTAGAACCCCAGAAGCGAGAATTTCCCGGCGCGCAGTTCGCGCATGAGGATGTCGGTGATCAGGAAGCCGGATATCACGAAGAAGATATCGACCCCGACGAAGCCGCCCGGCATCTGGGACGCGCCCGCGTGAAAGAAGATCACCGGCATGACGGCCACGGCCCGGAGTCCGTCCACTTCAGCGCGGTATTGCATGACTGTTTCTCGTTTTGAGTGCAGGGGAGCCTTCGGGCATTCGGAAACTGTCGCGAAGACCCGCGGCACCGGGAAAGGGAAGGGCGGGGCAGGGCGGGCCGGGACCCGTCATGCCGGTCCGGGACCCCGTCCACCGCCGGGGAAAGGCTCCGGACCGGAGCGTGGCCGCGTCGGCGGGCGCAGTGTCATCTCCATCCCCGTCCAAGGCATCGATCTACCGGATGCTATATGCTGCAAGTAACGGCAGGACCGCAAGGACGGATAGGGGCAAAAGAACCGGTTCCCGAAAGGTTCCGGACGGCGGTCGCTTCGATGACCCGGGCGCCCCGTCGGGTCGATCGGGACAGTCCCGCGAGATTTCGGTATGCTACGGAACAGGCTCCTTCCTCATTTGCGCTGAATCGATTATATGTCGTGTCCATGACCCTTTCGCCCGATCCCCGAAAAACCGCCGCCGTTCGCGAGGATCTGCGGGCGCGCCTGCACCGGTCCCTGGAGCACCTGCTTTTCGAGGCCGCCGCCGGGGTCGTCCCTCCGGCGGTGTCGCGCGATGCCCTGGGCGCGATCGTCGCCGCCGGAGGGGGCTACCCCTCGGCGCTGGTCTTCGCCCTGCACGGGGCGCTGCTGGCCGCGGCACGGGAAGAACAGGTGGACCGGTTCGCCGACCATGGCCGGGCATTGGCCGACTTGCCGCCCGCGCTGGCCATCGCGTCCCCGGAGGTGACGGTGGGCGCGCTGTGCACCGAAGATCCGGGCCTCGCCGGACAGGGGATAATGGCCGCCGCCTTTCAGGACGATCTGGGGCTGACGGCGATCCTGTGTCCGCCCGAAGCCGAGGCGGCGGCCACGGCGCGCGCGGCGCTGGCCGAGGCGCTCGCGGCCCTGAAGGCGTGCGTCCCGGCCTGGTATTCGGAACTGGCGCTGCTTTCCGGGCAGGTTCTCCTCGCCTCGCCGTCCCCGGACGCGAAGCGGGGCTTCGGCGGCGCCACCACGTTCGACGCCTTCGGCGCGATGGTGCTGAATCCGGCCGGCGTCCCGGACCCGGCCGCCGCCCTGATGGGTCTGATCCACGAAAGCGCTCACCAGCGCTTGTTTCTCCATCATCTGGACGATCCGGTGCTGCTGAACGACGCCGAAGCGCGCCACGTCTCGCCCCTGCGGCGGGAACCTCGACCGATGGAGGGCGTGTTCCATGCGGCCTGGGTCTCGGCCCGGATGGCCCTGGCCGCCCGCGAGATCGCCCGGACGGCGAACGCTCCGGCCTGGGCGGAAGATCTGGAGCGTCTGGGCGGTGTGTCCCTGCGCAACTTCGAGGACTGCATCCCCGTCATCGAGGCAGAGGCCAGGTTCACGCCGCTCGGCCAGCGTCTCCTTGCCGATGCGCGGGAGGCGATGCGTGCGCCCTGAGCCGACCTGTTTCGGGAGCGCCTTCGCGGCCCGGGTCCGGGCCGATCCCGACGCGCCTTTCGCCGAACATGCGGGCCATGCGGTCAGTCGCGGAGAGGTCATGGCCACGGCGGCGACCCTGGCACGCGCGTTCCGGGCCGCCGAGACCGGACCCGACGACTGCGTTGCCCTTGTATGCGAGGATCACCTGCGCGCCGTGGAGGCGATGATCGCGCTCTGGTCCCTGGGCGCGGCCCCGATGTTCCTCGATATCCGGCAGCCGCTCGGGGAGATCCTCGGCGCGGCGGAGCGGGCCGGGGCGAAGCGGGTCTGGTCCGATCTGCGCCGGTTGCACGCGGCCCCCGAGATCGACGCCCTGCCGCCGCGCGAGGCTCCGGTGCCTGGGGCCGCGCCGCTGGCGTTTCCCGATGGGCGGGAGCGGCCGGTCTGCTTCGCGGCATCCTCCGGCACCACCAGCGTTCCCGTCCACACGCCGCGGCTTCACGGCCCTTTCCTGAAGCGGACGGAAGCGGCGAGCGTGCTGGCGGGGCGCGCCGCGTCGACGACGCTGTGCTGCGGCGGCCCGGCCTTCGGCGCGATCCTGGGCATGTGGTTGCGGTGCATCGTCGCGGGATCGCTGGTGATCAGCCTGCCGCTCTTCTTCCGCATCGAGGAGCTGGACGCGTCCCTGCGCGATCCCCGGGTGAAATGGGCGGGCCTGCCCCCCGTGCTCGTCCGCGACCTGCTGAGGCTGCACCGCCACCGCGACACGGCCCGCGACGGGCCGGCCTATCCGGGCCTCGAAACGCTGAACAATCTGGGCGGACCCATCTCCCCGGCGGATCTGGAGGCCGCTTGCGAACGCCTGTGCCCCCGGATGCGCAATACCTATTCCATGACCGGCGTGGGGATGGTCTCCTACGTGCGGGGCGAGGAGATCGCACGGCGCCCCGGCTCCGTCGGCAAGCCGCCGCCCGAGGTCCGCGTGCGCATCCTGGACGACGCGGGGCGGGAGCGACCGGCGGGGGAGACCGGCGAGATCCATGCCACCGGCGCCGGATCGACCCGTGAGGTCGCCACCGGCGATATCGGTCATCTGGATGACGACGAATACCTCTACGTGACGGGGCGGGGGGCGCAGATGGCCTGCCGTCGCGGGGTCTCGATCAACCTGCTGGCGCTGGAGCGCGATATCCTCGCCCATCCGGCAGTGCGCGACTGCGCCGCCTTCGCCATTCCGGACGATGACGGGGCCGGCGACGCCATCGCCGTGGCGATCGAGAGCGAGACGGAGCGATCCGCGCTTGTCGGGTGGCTGCGATCCACCCTTGCCGCCACCCGCCGCCCGGATCTGGTCTGGACCGGACCCTCGGCGCCCCGGACGCCCTCCGGCAAGCTCGCCCTGCGGATATTGAAGGATCGGGCGAACCGAGGAGAGGAGGCGGGCTTTGCGCGACTCTGATAGGCTGCGCCTGATCACCGACGCCTTCGCCGCCGTCTTCCCGGACGCGGCCCTGACGCCCGAGAGCGATTTCTTCGCCCTGGGCGGCGATTCGATACGGGCGGTCGAGCTGGCGCTGGCGCTGGAGCGGGCATTGGGCAAGCCGGTGCATCCCGCGATCCTCATTCACGATTCCAGGATCGTCGACCTCGCTGTGGCCCTGGGGTCCGGTGGCAGCGCCGCCCAGAACTCCTGAAGCAGGTCGGCCAGGATGGCCACGTTGGCTTCGTCGGAATATTCCCGATGCGCCATGTCCACCACCGCGCGCCGGAACGAGCGGAAACAGTGGCGGGCCATGATCCCGGCGCCAACGGGGTCCTGCCGGAAGGGATCGTGATCCGGGTCCCGCGATCCATGGATCAGCAGGGCGGGCAGGTCCGTCCTGATCCTCGGCCGGGCCGCGATCAGCGATACGCTCGACACCCCGCGCCCCATCGTCATCAGGGCGCGCGCCGCGCGCAGCGCCACCCCGCTCCCCTGACAGGTGGCGCCCACCCTGAGACCCGACCACCCGGGAAGCGCCGCCAGCGCTCCGGCATAATAGGCCGCCATCTCCGCGATCATGCGCTCGCGATCCGGATCGCCCGGTGCGATCAGAATATGCAGCGACCGACCGAAGAGAACCGGCTGATCCGGCCCCAGCGCTTCGGCGAGCCGCGAAGGTTCGTCCGCGACGTTGAAGATCCAGAACACCGGCGGCTGCCTTCCACCGCAATTGAGACGGCGCAGAACGCCGTGCGCATCCAGCGGCACGCCCGCCCAGGATGCCATCAGCTTCGACTGAGCCGTGAGAATCCGCTGAAAGTCCATTGACCGATCTTGCGTAATGACTTGGAAACTGAGAGACTGGCGCTCTCGATTGTAGAGCAATATTTCAGACTTTGAAGGGAATACACGATGAAGATCGACACCGACAAGATTCTCGCTCTCAAAGGCTCCACCGCAGCGACGACACCCAAGGTCGGCGCCGAACTGGGCGGCGACGGGGTAGCGGCCGCCAAGTAACGTCGGGCACGGGTTCCCGAAGCGGCGGCACTTCACGCCGCTTCGATCGGCTCCCCCGAAAAACGATCCGGCCCGTTCCGAATGGTGCTGCATGAGCGGGAAGCCCCACGGGATCCGTTTGCGCGAAGGGGCTGAATGAGACGATTTCCATGCGCGGACGACATCGGGGCACCTGATCCCGCGCTGGCACGTCCGTCGAGGTCGCGGAGGCGATCCTGTTTACGATCCGGAACGACCGTGGACGTGGATGGCTCGCCGTGCCTTGTCGTTCAAGCGGCGGATGTATCTTCGAGAAAGCCCGCCCTGTTGCCGCAGGCCTGCCGCGTACGACCGATGTGATCCGCAAGCAGGGCGCGAATGGTGTCCATCCTGCCCTCGCGATCTTCTGGTGCTCTCCGAAAGACAGATCGGTATGATGGGTCAGCGACCGCGTCGGGCTTGCCGCGTTTCAGGTATTCCATGGTCATGGCGTGTCTCCTTGTCTCGTAGTGGATATCTGTGCATCGACGATTCAGGTTTCCGGTCCGGAGGTCAGGACAGGGACAGCATCCAGAACACCGCCATCAGGGCGACCCCCGTGATGGTCGCGAGCCATTATGCCCTGAGCGTACTGAAATTGGGAACAGACCAATCTAGCCCGGCCAGCTTCAAGAGACTTGTGACGAACCCCGTCGTCTGCCGCAGCGCCATTCCGAACACCACCCCGGATCAAGTCCGGGGCAGGCTCTTGAGCGTAAGGCACGTCTGAATGGCGACATCGCTATAGATCTGCCGACCATCGCGTTTGCCCGATGGAGCAGCTTCCCATACCATCTCGGGATCAAACCAGATCGTCAACGACCCACGCCGCTTCAGCGCCGTGTTGTAGGAGGCCCAGTTCATCGTCTTGTAGCGTGGCGGGATTGGTTTGCTCATCCCCCTTAGCTACCACACTGGATTCTCAACGGGAATCCTAGACGATCCGTGCAACAACGCCCCTCAGACAGTCTAAGCGCGAGATGTAACTTTTTTTACCAGGCCATGTATTTCACTGCAAAAATGCTCTTCATCCAGTACCTTTTGGAGGGTATCTGTGAGATTACTGGACTTACTTTGAATCATCTCAAGAAGTTTGTTTGAAGCGCCAGTCTTCTCGAACATAACCAAGAGTGATCGAAACAGATCCTGAATGTCGGTCCCAAACCGCCACTCGGCTACAGGCTCCACTTGCATAATCTCGTACATTTTGCGGATCGATTCTTCCGTGAACAAATGTGTATGCGCACCTGACAACTGTCGCGGGTATATTTGAGGAAGCGCATGTTCTAAAGCTGATGACAACGAGAACATTGGCACAGAAAAATAGAGATACTGTGCATGGCTTTTCTGAAATGCTTCAAAAAGCCGATGCGGCTGACGAAGATGCTCGATCACACCGATGACAGAAATGATGTCAGCCCGAGTCTCTACTACGGCTTGAAAAAAATCTGACTCAGAAGCAACTTTCAGATTATTCCTTGATCCATTTAAATTAAGAATTTGATTGTTCCCAAAATCAATCATGGATTGACTTACATCTAATCCTTCTGCATCAATCTCATAAGTTTGACAGGCAGCAACAAAATAACCAGCACCGCATCCAACATCCAATACTGAAAATTGATTGCCTGGCATATTATCTACTAAGAATTCTGCTTTCGGCAGATAGATATCCCGCATACGTTTCTCAAAACTCTTGTCAATATAATTGTTTGCATAAGTGACACCATCATCATCAATATAAATATTCGAGATGAAATCTTCAGTGTCCTCATATATCCCATTTAAGTGACCACAGGCAGTACAAAAAACATAGTCGACACCATGGGAACAAAAATCAAACTTCAAGGCCAATTCTGCACAACAAAGTTTGCAATTCACTCTTTTAGGCTGGGTAGAATAAGCATTGTTAATTTCTTTAGCACGATTCAAATGCACATCGTTTTCTGAGAAGAAATCATTTTTTGCTTCAAAATAGAAAGCACTGCTTTTCGAGTATTTTTTAACGTTCACACGTTGTCCTTTTTTACTGGTCGTAGTGAATTGCTGATTGCAGGTATCTTGAAATCATCGAGTTGTTGAACTGCAGCAAACATTATTTCGGCTTTTTGCCAATCTTCGAGCGTATCGATATCCTGTACACGGTGTCGGGGTAGTCGATATCCATATGCTTTCTCATCAAACAGGCGGTCTTTGATCTGCCAAGTCTTGCGACTTCCCCAATAGAATTGGCCAGCATCGTGATATATTTCTTCCAAATCCTGCGAACGGGTCAGATAGTGTTCTGATTGAACCATTGACACGCAACCATCGGCACTAAGTTTAAGGGCACGTTGTGGCGGAAAGGGGTAGCTTGTTATTGACAAAACAAAGCTGTTTTGCCGCTCCTCGAGCTTATGTTGCCCTCCGAGTAGATCGCTAGAACGGATCATTGGAGCTGTTGGCAAAATGCAACAAATATCATCCATGGTCCCGAGTATAATATCCAGCTCGGCAATTGCTTGGCGCACCACCGGAATTAATGGAGTAACGTCATCTGCCAAATTTTTAGGGCGTAGGAATGGTGTTGATGCACCAATTTGACGCGCTGTTTCCGCGATCTGCTCACAGTCGGTCGATACAACCACATGCTCAAAGCAGTTGCTCTTGAGTGCAGCCTCTATTGCCCAAGCCATCATAGGCCTGCCGTGGAACGGTCGGATATTCTTCTGCGGTATTCTTTTGCTTCCGCTGCGTGCAGGAATAATCGCAACTCTCATGAATTTCGACTTTGTATTCGAGACGCTATGATGCGGTGGATAAATTTTTGTCGTATTATTTCTATCAGCCCTATGCAGGTAGCGCGCAATAGCTTTAATTCTGACCATAAGCGCCCGCCGAAGCGAGGGACACCATCGCGGGCACGCACTTCAATTGGCACGTTCTCAGCCCGCCCGCCCGCCAGAATAAGGCGAAGCATTATGTCTGTTCCAACCGACCTGTATCGGTCAAAATTCTCAAACTTCGAACAAGCGGAAAGACGATAAGCCTTCATGCCGCAAAACGGATCATTGACTGCAAGAAAGGCTCTACTAAAGACAGCGAACACGTACTCTGTCAATCGAGGAAAGCTTGGTCGTTGGCCAACCACCAGATCAACGTCATCGGAAAATTCTGAGATAAACACAGGAATTTTATTTACCGGAAGCTGACCATCGGCATCAAGTGTTATCATAAAAACATAATCTTTTTGAACAGCGTGAAGGAAACCCGAATTAAGCGCAAGATCGTATCCATTTGGGGAGGTGTGACTGAGGACGTAAGCACCGGCTTTTTGCGCGATATCTCTCGTCCCGTCTTTCGAGCCGTCATCTACAACAATGACGTCGCCAAACGCAGTTGCCGATGACACTACAGCGCCAATAGTTTGCGCTTCGTTCAAGGCAGGAATTACAATTGCAATGGAAGCTATATTCAATCAACTAAATCCCAACTGAAATAATCTCCTTTGGATAGTGTTGTACGAAGCGTTCGACCGATCAAATGTTCCAATTCTCGCGGCTCTAATGCGTTAACTGGGCAAGGTCTCAATATCTCGATATCATCTTTTGTTATCGTATGGCCAGACTCAAGGATTTTAGCAGCGCGAATGCTACGGCGTTGTATGGTGACAGTATCTTTTTCGTTCTCTTCGACTCGCTTGATGCCATGCCCCAAAGCGCGTTCTAGTTCCCGAGTGGCATCAACCATTGCGCACCAAGCCTTTGCATCCATCGCAAACTTGTGGTCTGGCCCCGTACGATCGTTATCATCGGTGAAGTGCTTTTCAATAATACGTCCTCCAAGGGTCACAGCCCCTAAAGCCGTAGCATGACCCGGTGTATGATCCGACAGCCCAAGCACGGCACCAGGATACATCTCGGCGAACGTCTTGATGACATTCAAGTTAATATAGTCAAAGTTCTCTCTACTCGCCGTGTAGTTGGTGTTACATTGCAGGATAGCGACTTCAGCGTTACAGGCTAACACGGTATCAACAGCGCGAACCATCTCGTCGAGCGTAGAAGCACCGCAAGCCAGTATGACGGGCTTTCCCTTATTTGCGATGTATTCAATATGGTCGAGCCACGTGATATCTCCGGATCCGATTTTGTAAGCCGGGACAAACACGTCGACGTGATCAACAAGATCGGAAGAATAGGGTGTTGTCATGAAAGCAACGCCAGCCTGATCGCAAGCGTCTTTGATTGCATGCGTCCATTTCAAATCAATCGATGCTTCCTGATACACCTCGAAGACTGACTTTTTCCAGCCAGCTTGATGCGACATTATAGCCGGATCAAGTGTCTTAAACCCTTGATCGCTGACAATCGTTTCAGCCTTGAAATGCTGAAACTTGGCAGCATCAGCCCCTGCTTCAGCGCACATAAAGATCAGCTCTTTCGCGCGCCCTAAATCACCGTCATGGTTGGCCCCGATATCTGCAATAAAATAGGCAGGGCTGTCTTGTCCGATGGTTTTTCCACCGATGGTGAATGAACTCTTCGGTTTAACAAGCTGATTATTATCACATACCATTCAGTATAATCCCTTTGCCATAATCGAATAATGGACTTTAGTGCACAGCATAATCTTTTTTGCTGAATATGCTTTTCTCCATCAACTGGTCGATGGTTTCGATCATATTAGGCAGGCTGTGTCCTAGCAGTCGTTCAGTTTTGGAGACGTCCAATCCCAAGCAATGAGGGCGGTTCGGCAGTATCTTCTTGATAGACGCCGAGACCAAATTCGATTGAGGCACATCTAGGCGGTTTGCAAGCTCCCGGATCAGAGCTTCTTTTGAGTAGACCTCGCTCGACGCCAAATTCAGAAGCCCCCTGACGCATTGATCGAAAAAGAGCGTACACGCGCTGTTCGCGAAAGAGTGAACCTCAAGACTTGATGTCCAGGAATCGCAGAAAACGGTCAGTTCCTTACCCTCAAGTAGTGCGCCTGTTGCCCATTGCACCAGACCCTTGCCTCCGGGTCCCTGTTGACCTAGGATACTAGTCCTCAGTACAAGTGCATTGGATGACGCCAGTGCCAAAGCCTCCGCCGCGTATTTTTGTCGGGCGTATCCGTTAAGGAAGAAAACAGGGTCTTCTTCGCTGTGCGCGCTATCATCTCCGTAAGGATAATAGTGATCTGTCGAGATATGTAAAAGTGGTATATCGAACTCCTGGCTCCAATTCGCGAGTGTGGCGAGTGGTGCGGTATTTATCATCCAACCCGCGAGAGGATCCTCGTTGCAGGCAGCTATGTCAACCAACGCAGCGGCGTTGATAATCGCGTCGAACGAACCTGACGAAAGCACTGACAATAAAGAGCTTTCGTCAGAAATATCAGCATCGATATCAGAACCGGTCCTAGCCACACCAGTGACCTGATATGCTTTGGAGTCTAGGCTTCTGCAAAACGCACGGCCAGCCATACCGGTTGCACCTAAAACGAGCACTGACACGTCAATTCCTCCGTCCGCCGATCTCTATCTTCTTATATCTTCGCTTTGAGCGGCGTTGTCCAGCGTGGTCTGAACCGCGCCGTGAGAGGTGGTCCTGGCATCGGAATGCACCCCTTGGGGTGGACACCCGAGGTCTGAGTATTTCCCCCCATGCGGAGCCTTCTGCAAGGAGGTCCCATGACCAAGAGAAGCCTCCGGCAAACCAGACGCGGTTCAGATGTCTGATTCAGGGGACTAGAGCGCCTTGGCGATCTGCGCGGCGAGTCTCGCGTTGTTCTTCACCAGCGCGATATTGGCCTTCAGGCTCCGCCCCTCGGTCAGGTCGAACATTCGGCCCAGCAGGAACGGTGTCACGGCCTTGCCGGTGATCCCTTGCACGTCGGCATCCGCCAGCGCCTGCACGATGAAGCCGTCGATCTCCTCGGCGGGGATCTCGGCGAGCAGGGGGACGGGGTTGGCGATCAGCGTGCCGCCCGTCAGCCAGCAGGCCCGCCGCATCCGAGCATGGTTGGCGATGGCCAGCGGCGTGTCGAGGCGCAGGGGCGCGGCGATCCCGCTGTCCCGCGACCAGAAGGCGGGCAGGCGGTCGGTGCCGTAGGCGATGACGGGCACGCCGTTCGTCTCCAGCACTTCGAGCGTCTTCGGCAGATCGAGGATGGCTTTCGCCCCCGCGCAGACGACGGTCACGTCGGTCTGGGCCAGCTCCGTCAGGTCGGCGGAGATGTCGAACGACGCTTCGGCCCCGCGATGGACCCCGCCGATGCCGCCCGTCGCGAAGACCTCGATCCCCGCCATGCGCGCCGCGATCATGGTGGCGGCGACGGTGGTCGACCCGGTGCGACCCGCGGCCATGGCATAGGCGAGATCGGCGCGCGACAGCTTCATCACGTCGGACGCCTGTCCCAGCCGGTCGAGCGCCTCAGGCTCCAGCCCGATATGGAGCGCACCGCCCAGCACGGCGACGGTCGCCGGTTCCGCGCCTTCGGCCCGCACGACGTCCTCGACCGCGCGGGCTGTCTCGACGTTCTGGGGAAAGGGCATCCCGTGGGTGATGATGGTGGATTCCAGCGCGACGAGGGGGCGCCCTTCCTCGCGGGCCGCCTGCACGGCGGTGGAAAGGATCATGTCCAAGGCCGGTCTCCTTCGATATCGGCCCGCCACGGGCCATGCACCGCCAGCACGGCCCGCGCCGCGCGGATGCCGCCGTCGATGGCTTCGTGCAACGGTCGGCCCGTCATAAGCCCCATGAGCGTGCCCGCCGTCAAGGCATCGCCCGCCCCGGTCGCGTCGACGATATCGGGTACGGGCGGGACGGGATGACGCCGCGTCTCGCCCTGCGCAACCGTCCAGACATCGCCCGCCCCATCGCTGACCACCGCCCCCCGCCCGCCGAGCGCGGCGAAGGCGTGGAGGAGGTCGGGCATCGGTGCATCGACGGGTTGCTCGCACAGGGCGGCGAGTTCGGCGCGGTTAGTGAAGAGGGTGTCGATGCGGGCCAGCACGGGGCGCAGCCGCCCGGCCTTGGCGGCGGAAACGGTCATCGCCGCCACCGTGCCGCGCGCCCGGTCCAGCAGGGCGGCGACGGCACGGGCGGACAGGTTCGCCTCGACCAGCAGCCGGGGCGCATCCTCCACCCCCGCCACCGCCGCCGGGTCGAGCGCGTCGTAGATGGCCATATCCGCCAGCGCGAGGGCCAGCGTGCCATCCGGCCCGACGATGGCGGTGTAGGTGGCCGTCGGATGCTCCCGCGATACCTGCGCCTCCAGCGTCACCCCGCGTGCCATGGCCGCCGCGCGCAAAGCCCGGCCCCCCGCATCGTCGCCGAGGATCGAGCACAGCCGCACGTCGGCCCCCCATGCGGCGAGGGAGGAGGCGACGTTGAACGCCGCCCCGCCCGACATGTCGGTAAAGCGCCCCGGGTTCGACCCGCCCGGCACCGGCACGCCGTCGCAGCGGCCATGGCGGTCGAGATGCGCGGCGCCGACGAGGAGGATGCTGTCCGGTCGTGCCATGGTGCGTTCCATCGAGGGAGGCATCGAGCGTAGGACGACCGGGGCGCGATGGCGAGGGGGATAATCCAGTTTATTCCTGCGGTCCCGTCCCTGTCCGACACCCGGGCCGGACCTACCTCACCCCCGATCGCATCAGCAAAGGCGCCGTTCCATGACAGCTCTCCTCTTCGGGTCCATCGGGACCATCGTCGAAACCTCCGAACTC
>Ga0209831_1001121_pt1 | contig 25256 bp, 18 predicted proteins | sample Maine_Asex4_meta_FD_187451 | JGI IMG/M metagenome (GOLD analysis project Ga0209831, IMG submission 187451) | Marine algal microbial communities from Maine, USA - Maine_Asex4_metaG (SPAdes) (version 2) | ecosystem: Host-associated > Algae > Red algae > Unclassified | place: Maine, USA | collected... | reverse complement strand
ACCATTTTTTCTATTGGAATAATTAAAATATCGACAGCGCCAGCATCTTTGAGTCGATCTATCACTTCCCAAAATTGATCTGCATCTATTACAGAATGCAAAGAACACCACCCTTCTGCTGCTAATGGTAAGATTGTTGGACTTTTAAGAACAGGTAATATTTTTGCGACATCCGGTACTTTATCTTGCGGAAGATTCATTAGAATGTATTTAGAATTTTTAGCTCTTAAGACTGCTTTTATTCTGAATAACAATTGAGATAATATTTCTTCTGCTTCCACCGACAATTGTGGTGAACGAGCGAGTACAGCTTCTGACCTAAGTATGACCTGAGTTTCTCTAAGTCCATTCTTAAATAATGTACTACCTGAACTTACGATATCGCAGATCCCATCAGCCAATCCTATATTCGGAGCTATCTCCACAGAACCGGATATGGTATGTATTTCTGCTGTTACGCCATTCTCAGTAAGATAATTACGAAGAGTATTTGGGTATGAGGTCGCTATTTTCTTTCCTTCGAAGTATTGTAAGTCGTTATCTGGTATTTCTTTGGGAACAGCTAAGGACACCTTGCATTTAGAAAACCCAAGCTTCTCTACGATTTCTACTTTCCTCTCTTTTTCAATTAGCAAATTCTCACCTATTATTCCGATATCTGCGACACCGTCCTCTATGTATTGAGGTATATCAGAATTACGCAAAAACAATATATCCATAGGAAAATTATTCACTCTTAGTTTGAGCTGATCCTTACCGTTATCTATGGAAATCCCACAGTTCCTTAGCAGTTCGAGTGACTTCTCATTGAGTCGCCCTGATTTTTGAATGGCTAATTTTATAATACTCATCTACTTGGTCCTTGTAGTCTGAGTGAAGAACGGGAGGTTTAAAAGAAAAAACCCGCTGAAACTCAGACGGGTTTTTATAATATTATTTTAAGATTACAAATATCATAGACCTACCGCCCGAAAGCATGTATGAAAATGATGTAGATGTAATTGTTTATTTAGCATTTGTTTTTTTATAACGACATAAATGTAGATGATTTTATGACTTAATCCAATTGTAAATAATAAAAAAGCCAAAATATCTATGTTTCTACGAAATAGAACTTGGAATCAGAAACCTAATTAGGAAACAAAACACTGATAGAAAGTGGATTAATCTTAAAGTGCAGCTTGTCCGAAAACTCATAACTTTCTCCATCGACATGAAAGTAATATGGATTCTCAGTAAGTATGGTCACCTCTTTTGTTTTGTAAGTTTCTACTAACGAACTTTTGTCTATTGTTTTATTGAGCATACGCCAAGAGGAACCTATTGTTCTCAGTATCGAAGCTTCTTTAATAAACACAAGATCTAATAAGCCATCAGCCAACTCTGCCAATGGTGCAACTGTGAAGTTATAACCGTACATAGCGGCGTTAGCAATAGCGATGGACGTAAATGGACCTTCTATTTCTTGATCATCGAATAGTACTTTGAATTTCTGTGCCTTAAATTTAAGTATCTCTTTACTAACCAGATTAAAGTACATCTGAAAACCTCTGCGACTTTCATTATCGGCCTTATAAGCAATCAATGCATCAAATCCAATACCTGCCAGATTAAGAAAAAACTGTTCATTCACATAACATGAGTCTATGACCTTAGCAGTGGATAGATTGAGTTTTTGCACAGCCTTGGCAGTATTACGTCCCATACCTATATGCATGGCAAATCCATTCCCCGATCCTCCGGGTATGATTCCTAAGACTGTATCTGTATGTATAAGACTGGAAGCTACCTCATTGACCGTTCCATCACCACCACATGCCACAACGACATCTATTCCTTCAGTTACATATTGTGTGGATAGTTCTGCTGCATGTCCTTTATATTCGGTAGTTACACAATGATAATCATACTTGCTTCTGTCTATATGTTCTGATATGATCTTAGGCTTATCCTCAGATCTATTAGATCCAGATGTGGGATTGATGATGAATCGAATTGTTTTCTTTTTTGCCATAAACTAAAAAATTCTCTGACCAAATAGAAGCCAGAGAATTTCAAAGATAGTTAATTATGAACTAAGCTATCTGTACTATATTTTAAGTATTTTCTCAGTGTATAACTCTTCATTATTTACATCTAAGACTTGCATATAATAAATACCAGAAGGAATATCTCTTAACTGAAATGTGAAGAAATTATCGTTAAAGGAGCCTCGTCTCAATGTGATTACCCTTCCCAATCTATCTACAATTCTTGCAGTCACATCTTGATTGAAGTCAAGATGGACTTCTATCTGATCAGAGAATGGATTTGGGAAAACTTTAGAAGCTTTGTATAAATCTAAACCTGAACAATCTTCGTCTATTCCATTATCTGCGATATCTACCATCTCTGGATTTATTCCTGCGTCCTCATCATTACAATCGTCAGGATTAAGAACATATCCAGCCGGAGGTACAGTAATACAGGTATCAGCAAATATCGTCTCATCTCCATATCCATCATTATCAAAGTCAAAGTAATATCTGCTTACCGTTAGTCCTTCGTCAGCAGCACCAGAGCAGTTGTTATCTATCCCATCACACACTTCTATTCTGTCAGGATTAATGCCTGACACCTCATCATTACAATCTTCAGGATTACCTACAAATCCAACTGGAGGTATCATTATACAAGTATCGACAGGGAAATTAATATCTCCATAACCATCGTTATCTAAGTCTAAGTAATATCTATTCTTAGGAATACCCTCATCAGCTTGACCAGAGCAATTATTATCTATGGCATCACATATCTCCATGACAGAAGGGTTAATATCCGATAGCTGATCATTACAGTCCATCGCATTATCTACATATTCCGCTGGTGCAAATGCAAGACAAGTATCTATAGGAAATGCCAAGTCTCCAAATCCGTCATTATCCACATCGAGATAGTATGTATTCACAGGTAAATCGTTATCTATACCTCCTACACAATCATTATCTCTTCCGTCGCATACTTCCGCCGCGTCAGGATTAATCATTGCGTTGCTGTCATCACAATCTTGGTAATTATAGAATCCATCCTGATCTGCATCCACATAGAAATATATCTCTGCTTTTTCTATGACATCATCTGATATCTTGATTCCTATTTTTCTTCCTGGTATATCATCGGCAGGGGGATGTATTCCTCCCCATATTCTACTGAGGCTACATTGATCGGATGCATCTCTGTAAGTCGCCCATTGTAATTCTACAGTTTCCGAAGGACCATCTTCGAATACTAAAAAGTCATTTCTTTCACACTCAAATACGCCTACACCTCCTGGAAAAAACTCATCTCCAGTCAAGTAAGTCAATATCTCTGCAGCGGCACGTGAATAAGTACTGTGACCAGAAATATATCCTGCGAATGGGGGTGTCACGAAAGAAGGCCTCTGATATGGCAACCAATCTTCAGCCAGTATCCAATCTACTCCAGCTACATCCGTTTCTGGATCTTGTATGAAATTTGGCCCTTTCCAAGTATACAATTTTATCTTTCCGATATGCTCGCCATTCTCACCTTCTAAGTCATCACCTGCCTCGACCACTTCGATGTAATCGGGCACAAGAGGAATTCCTCTTACATCATAATTATCTAATGTAGGATCAGAGGATTGTCCCTGATCCGCCATGTACCTGATGGCAGACACTGGACGTAGATAATCATACCACCCTTTGATTCCCCATGCAGAAATAGCGCAATCATGCATAGCGCTACCTAACATAAAGTAACCCTTTACATCCCATTCTAATTCATCGATATCTTCTCCGGCACCTCTATACTTTCTTGTTGCCATCGGATGATCATTGACTTCATTTAAGATAGAAAACCAGTGGCCTGGGGGTGTCTCAGAGTCAGGCCCATCTGCCCAGAACTCTGCGAGTATTCTTGCGTAATCACCTCGCTTTACCATTTGTGGCTCGTAAGGTTGATTTGTTACAGGATTCATCATTCTACCTTGGCTTGCATCTCCGCCGTCTATAAAGTCGTAGAAAGAAGGATAATCAGCTAATCCATCTGGAAGCACAGGAACATTGCCTATGCCGCGAGGTGAGGCATCTATCATCGTAGGATCTTCTGGATCGAGATGTGATGCCCATATAGATACTAATGCAAATCCCCACTTATATGCTTGTGACATTGGATCATTCTGATTAGAAGATATGTATGGTGGAGGTCCTGGATCGTGATATACGTAATAATCAAATGCATCTCTATTGTAAATCGTCAAGTCATCCTCAGACAAAGCAAATGGAGTCACTTGTCCCCATTCGGGACTGAGAAATTCTGGTGTATTAAAAGGGATCGGATTACCAGCTTGGTCTATAAATAGTTCTAATGTCAAAGGTTGCCATCTATTAGGATCTACCATATTCTGTGATCCTGCTACCTCTATGACTAATGATTCATTTACTGGTCTGTAGACTCTATTCCTATAGCCGACGGATTGTTGCGAATTATCTTGAAAACCAAAGGCAATGACCTGATCTGCAATATAATTACCTAATGCTGCAGGATCCCCAGTCTGATAGTTCCTACTATTGTTATTGATTGGATATCCATGCCCAGCCATCTTATTATTGATACTCGAGAAAATGAGTCCTGCGCCAGGTGCTCCATTAAATCGATTAATCATTAGCCTATACATAGCATAGCTCATAGCCTCATGCATATCTTCCTCAGGCGTGGCACTCTCTGGTATTCCTACAAAGGAGCTCGTAAAGCCAGCCACTTCTTGTCCACATAAGAAGGGTTCTGCTACCTCATCATATATGGCCCATATATCGTAAATGGCAATCGAACTATGCCAAAGGTTTCTTGCGTGTACTGTGGGTCTTGCAAAATCGTTTCTTATTCCATTAAGAAGTTCTTCATTCCATTCTCTGGCGATACTATGATCCTGAGCCACTAATGATGAAGTGATAGAAATAAGTATCAAAAAGAAAAGCAAAGTAAGCTTTCTCATATCTAATCCAATTTTAATAAATTCAATTCTCATATAAATCCTTGTGCTATAATCCCATAAAGATATAAATAATCTTAATATGTCTTTATAAGCACACATATAAATTCTATAATAACAAAACGAAATTTGAAGGTATTGTGTTTGTAAAAAAGGTCGGTATTAATGGAAAAATTATTACTTATCTTCTTATATCATACTTATCCCGTTATACTTATTATGATCTTATAGCATATGTGTAAGACATCATGAGTTGTCTTCCCAAGGATGTTAACTTACTATTTTCCACAAAGTTTAGTCCATTTACACGAGAACTGCCAATATTTGGGTTAAAAATATCGAATGCAGATAGCTTAATCTCCTTTAATGATCTTTAATAACATACTTAGAAATGCTTATCACCCAAATAGGAATCGTCAAGACATTGTCTTCTTTCGGTTTTATATTTAATCATTGATATTACCGATGTGTCTATCTCCTGTATTCTCAGTACAATTAAGAAATACTTTACTCTGCTGATGTGAGGTACGTGTTCCGATAGATAGCTATGATCAAATGATTAAAATCTAATGGATAAATTTTCGATAGATTATATGCATTCTTTTTTGAAAGAAATTATCAGTATCTAAATTAGCTATAGACCTTCTGAGTAGTAACAATATTGTTAATGATGATTGACAATAGTTCGGAACCAAATACAGAACCCTTACAAACAATTAGTTTATAAAGGCTTCCAAGTGACCATGGGAGGAGTCGAACCCCCAACCTCCTGAGCCGTAATCAGGTACTCTATCCAATTGAGCTACATGGCCGTAAAATGTATGTAAAGATAGTCTGATTTTAATAAACTAGGTACATCATGATTAACTATACTTTAAAATAAAAAAGAGGCGATTGGAAATCAACCAGTAAGTTTCTTCAAGAATAGTACAATAGATATAATACAAAAAGAGCTAAGTTGATTATGGTCATGTCGAGCAGGCTGTTTTATGTCGGTATTTATAACGCTGAGGCTATCTAATTTCATCGGAATATATGCGACATATCTAATGTGAATATGGTATTATTTCCAATCCTAATAACTAAGAATAGATACTTAGGCAAAGGCTAAGCGTGGACTATTGTAGCCAGACACTCTATCTTAGTACTCCTATGCCGCTATTATCAAAATGCAATTTGGCAAAATCTGATGTAGCTAAAATTTAAAGTAAAACAACCAAAAGATCTATAATACTGGGAATAGAGAATTTACATTATCTTTTAATCAGTTAAATATGAATAGAATAAATTCTAATGATATTTATTTTTTACTGAACTTTTTCCTTAGAATATATATTCTATATTTGCAATCCCATAAAAGCTATGGAATTCCAAAAACACATCAAAGATAAAACATCGCGGGGTGGAGCAGTTGGTAGCTCGTCGGGCTCATAACCCGAAGGTCGTAGGTTCAAGTCCTGCCCCCGCTACTCAATAAGGCCTAACTGATTGATTTTCAGTTGGGTCTTTTCTTTTGGGTGTCGTCTTGGTCGTCGTGTTATTGCTATTCCTTCTTATTCGTCTGTGATTCTCATCGAGCCTATAGCCACATAATTATCTTTATCATCCTTTATGTAAACAGTTTGCATATTGAATACTGATTCAATTTCAAACAGATCAGTAACAGGCATCTTCAATACCCTTGCTATATCTACTACGGTATCAAATTTTGGCATTTGTTTACCTGATATTATGTTACTTAATTGAAACTCTACTTAGTGGTGTCCCATTCCCTTTCATTAGATCTGAAAGTTCTAATGCAGATATATTTAATTCTTTAAATACTAAATCTTCAAAATGCCGTCAGGTTTTGTTGTCCATCCAATAAATGTTCATTCACCTTATTACCTGATTCTGGTGCAGTTGCTAAATACCTCGACTCAAAAGGCTCTTGCTCTCCTACATTAAGTATAAGCGTTACACCTAATGGAAGATTTGAAAAAACAGTTGATAAAAGACTACGTATCCTTTTACTATCGCTTGCTTAATATCGTTGGAATCGAGGAAGTTTTATCTCTCCATTCTTGATCTTTAGTAACCATGAAGCAAGGTCTCTATCTTGAGCTCTTGGGGATTGGGTATGGATATTCATTTACAAATATTGAATGATGCTAAGGAATCATCAATAATATAAAATGAAGACCTGACAATAATTAACGCTAAGCTGTAGGTGATAAAAGAGGCTAATCAGTTTTAGTGTCTTTGCTCAATATAAAGTGCTCTTCTTTTTTTTCTAAAATTCCTTCTAACAATGCCATTGGATTCATAACCTGCAGTTGAAACTGCTCAAGAGGATGATACTGTAATAGAGTCGAAATTGAGCCTCTTACCATAAGGATACTGGTTCCTAAGGAATGAGCCATTGGTTCCACTGGTATAAGAATTTCTTTGTCAAGATCAAATTTCTCCTCAGTATTAATCACTGACACATAATCTAAATGAAGTATGTCTTCACTGTTATCTCCAGCATCGTCATGATACCTTAAAGCTACATGAATGAAAAACACATAACCCATTTCAAAAACATCATGAAGCTTAACTGAAAAGTTAGCTTTAAAATCTTCTATTTTGAAATTACCCAAATATAAATGAGGGTCCTTTATTTCATTATTAACTATCCTTATTCTTGGTAGGAAGTAGTTCATAGATTATGCTTTTTGGGCTAATTCTTTACCGACAATATCTTTAACTATAAGGCCAACACCCATATCCCAATCGTAATATGAATCTGGTTGTCGAGTTGGTTTTTGAATAAATTCCTTATGTTTTACTTTTTCAACCTCGTCTGTAAGGTAAACAAATACCCCATACATATGATTTGCCCAGTCGCCTGATTTATAGTCAGCACTTTGATGAGTCGAACATTGGTTATCTTTAATGCTGGCGAGCTTTATATCGATAACCGCTTCGATTTCCTTTATCTTACCCCAACTTAAATTCTGACGACCTTTAACAATCTTAGTAATCTGTTGAGGTGATACGCCTAACTGATCAGCAAGCCATCGCTGACTCCTTCCATTATCTTCAAGATAATTCAGAATCCTAACAGCTATACGTGCCATATCTGCAGCCCAAAGTCTTGAGCTCTTAATACGTGCAAGTTTAAATTTCCAAGTACTATCCTTTTTCATGGGATATTTAATTTATTAGTTTTTATAAAACTATCTGCTATTTGAAGCTTCTTTAACTCATTAGCGGTATCATCGTGTCCTTGCATACTCTGAGAAAACTTACAAGCATACCCTGTAATAAAATAACAATCTTGATCATCCTTTATTGCATAGATTCGTATCCATTGAAAATGGGTACCACCTTTATATTTCTTGGCTGCATAGTAGTAATTTGCTTTATTACCTCCTAAGGGAATGAAAAGACCATCTAAATCATCTAAATCGCCCTTATCGATACTTTCAGACATTTCTCCAATGCCATCAATTGTATCATACACCATATCTTCTAAATACTTGCCTGAATTAGGGCCGGGAACTATAAAGCCTTTATTATCCTTAAAATATACTTTTAACCATTCAGCATCAGTATACTTATTTAACATTTCATTGAAACAGTGATCATCATCACCTTCCCAATGAACTGCATAGAGATCATTCTCTAATTGTATGACTTCTTTTACAACCACAAAGTAAACTTATAAGTTGATAAAATAAAGGTTAAAGAAAACATATTTTTTTAATGTATATATGGATTAATATTATTATAACAAAATAACAGAATCACCTATGGTATAATTCGAGATACTAACTAATAAAGAAGGTATCTATTTGTACTTAAATTCAACTTTTCATCCACAATAATTGGATTATGATTTATACATAACCTAGTATCAAATTCCCCCATACAACCGAACCAACTCTTCCTTCTCACTTTCCCAAGTATATCGCTCTTTATACAATTTGCAATTATCTACAAGCTCATAATAAAGACCTAAGTCATCCAACCATCTTACTGCTTCAAAAAGATCCTGCACAGAATAATCATCAACCATCAGTCCCACTTTATTTTGAGATAAGATATTCTCATATTCAGGATATCTCATATTAATGGATGGAAGATGATTGTGCATATAATCAAAAAACTTATTGGCCAATGACAATCTGTAGTTTTCGCTTTCTGCTACTAAGAGATTGATTCCGATGCTTCCCTTCTTGAGCACTGTTGGAATATTCTCTGGTGCTACAAATGAGGTGAATTCTACTCTATCCTCTACCCTATACTTTTTGCATAATTCTCGCATGGCTTCACTCTCATCTCCCTCTCCTATAATGATTAATTTATAATCTGATAATTGTTTGAGAGATTGGATTGCGATATCTATACCTCTGCCTTTATTGATGACGCCGAGATATACTAATGTCTTTAGATCGTGTCTATTCTTGTCTAATTCTATATCAGAGCTTTTTTGTGGAACATTCATTATGACATGGAATGGCTGGCCATAGGCTTGCTCGTAATGTTTCTTGAGAGAGTTGTTGACGGTGTAATTAAGATCAGATCTTCTGATGAAAACCCGAGCTACGGTCTTCCAAATCCACTTTTTAAATAATTTGCCTTCTAATTCTGGCACCTCATAGAAGATCTCATGTGCATCGAAGGCCAACTTCCTTTTAGACAATAAAGTCGCTAAGGCGCAAGCAGGAAGCGTATCTAAGTCTACACTGCAGACTATGTCGCAAGAAGTGAATAGTATGGTCCAAAATAGTCTGATGTTATATTCTAAGTAAAATAGGATTCCTGACCCGAAAAATGTACTCACGGGAATATGAGAAACTTGAGACTTTGATTTAGTTCTGTCATCATAACTTCTTGATATCCAATAGGTCTCATATCCGGCATCTGCCAAGCTATTACTTATTCTTTGTAATCGTCTATCGTACTGATGGTAGGAAGTACTGCATATTAAGATTGATTTTTTCATAATGCAGCTTAAGAGATTAGTTGTACAATATTGCCTTTAATAGAGACGACATTCTCCTCTTCTAAGATGGATAATTCTCTGACCACTTCATTCTTTAGTTTATAATCAAAACATGAAAGACAATCATCTAAGTCGCAGATTTTCAGTGATATATATTCTATAAGGTTTTCTCTAATAGACTTAGAATCGACTTTTACATCAGTTTTAGATTGGCAGATATCACAGATACCGCATTCCATATCTGGATCAAAATCAAAATACTTAGATATATACGCTTGTCTGCAGATATAGCTATTGACATACGAGAGAATCGAATTGGTATAATCTACATATCTCTGTTTCGTACCATTATAGATGCTCTCCTTTATTTTGATGTCATTGTTTTTATATCTATAGTTATTGAATCGGATTACTGCGCCTCCTAATGATGGACTGTAGCGACCCATTTCTTGCTTTCGTATCCAATTTAATGCTTCTGCAACCTTAGCAGTATCTACAGAAAATTTCTTTGCTATGAATGCTTCATCTATGGCAACCTGTGAAAAGAATAATCCCTCATAACTTCTAAGCAACAACTTAATGAATGATTTCATCTTTTCTGATGTCTGAGTATCTGACAGCAGACGCTTGATACTGATCTCATCGAGAGATAATAAGGAAGGAGCTGTGATGCTTTCTGATAATTGGATCAATTCTGATTTATGTAAGAATCTTAATGCATTGATAGTTTTGAATTTTGGCATTCCATACTTCTCACAGAAATCTATATGATTGTAAGACCTATATTCCTCATGGCTGTCACCAGATGCTATTCTGAAGTATACGCCTAATTGGATGTAGACTTTTTTAATGAATTCTAAGGAAGGAAATAGATCCTCTCCTCTTGTTTTGACCTTTGCTATGTCAGCATTATTTATAATAATAATCGCTTCCGAATAATTTCCATCTCTTCCTGCACGTCCTGCTTCCTGGACATATGCTTCCACTGATTCAGGTAGATTATAATGGATAACTTGGCGAACATCTGACTTATCTATCCCCATTCCAAACGCCTTCGTCGCGATCATAATCCTTGCCTTGCCTTTATCCCAATCTTCCACCACGGCATTTCTTTCTTTCATACTCATCCCTCCATGGAAAGCACGAGCTATAAGGTTATGTTGAGCTAAGTATCTTGTTATCTGAGTCGTAGCCTTTCTGGTATTGACATAGATAATGCTGCATCCTTCTCTGATTCTTCCGATCAGTTGCCGGAGGACTATCTGCTTATTTTCAGATCTATATACTTTGTAGGAGATATTATGCCTTACTGGAGAATGTAATAATACTTTAGGATCATTCATCTCTATACTGCTGACTATATCTCCACGTACTCGTTCAGTGGCTGTGGCAGTTAGAGCAAGGTAAGGGACTCTTTTGATCAGATCCATCACTTCTGATATCTTTCTGTATTCTGGTCTGAAGTCGTGCCCCCACTCACTTATACAGTGGGCTTCATCGATGACAATCATGGAGACATTATACTTAAGTAATCGTGCCTGAAATAATTTAGATTGGAGACGCTCTGGGGAAACGAAAAGAAACTTCACATCACCGTAAGCGACATTATCTAAAATAACATCTTGCTCTCTGATGCTTTGTCCTGTCATCACACCTACAGCTTTGATACCCCTCTTTTTGAGACTTGATATCTGATCTTTCATCAGTGCTATCAGTGGACTGACTACAATTGTTACACCTTCCATCAGTAGCCCAGGAACTTGATAGCATATAGACTTACCTGCACCTGTCGGCAATACTGCTAATGTATCACGCAATGAGAAAATACTTCGTATCACTTCTAACTGTCCATCTCGGAACTCAGAGTAACCCCAATAATCAGATAGTACCTTATAGTATTGATTGTCCTTCACTTAGTCTAATTGGCTGAAGGGCAGAGAATTCGTTTTCTATTCTTACCTGTGTAATCTGCTGCATTGATTCTGATGACCATATTAATCATTATAGTAATGATGTAATCTTTACTTTCTGGAGAGCCTCTCTTATTTCCACTATTCTGTGCATTTATAGTTCCTTCTGGTATGCCTAAGAATTCGTCTCGCCTATCTGATAGTATCGCTGACAGTTGTCCTTGATCATTGAGAATATCAGCATAGATGGGATAATTTCCACTGACATCATCTATATAATCATTATTAGATACTCGACCGATCAGCTCTAAACTTAACGAGACGCCATCATTTAACTCGTATTCCATGCCTCCTCCAAGTATTACCCCAGGGTGATAGAGATTGTATGGCTTAGATTGATTTTCAGTTTGCAATTCTCTTAGATTATATTCTAATCCATTATAGAATGTCTTAGGACTGCTGCGGTATATCGATATACCACCTAATGCATAGAAACTAAGTGGAGATCCGCCGATATAATCATTAGAGAAATTATACTCACCAGCCATACTCAGTTCTGATATATTGTTTCTGAAACTTAGATTTCTTCTATTCCTTGTGATGTCATCCGAGAATCCATCATCACCTTTGATCTGACCATGATAGAAACCCAACCTAAGTCTTATCGATCTTCTAAGTTGTAATTTGTAGTAAGCATTAAAGGCCATCCCCGCTTGTGTAAAATCACCGAATACACCCGGCTGACTAAGATCTCCTTTATAGACGGAATACCCGAAGCCGAGCCCTATGCTGTTCTGACCAGAAGTCTTCATTATGATTAATAACAGTAGAGCTAAGGACGTAATACAATACTTTTTCCATTTTGTCATTTCTTACACTTTTGCATGATTTCTACCCAAAGTTGCTTAATGTTTCCTTAAAAAAGGAAATTTCTCATCTCTTGCTCTCTTAAATCGTTATATATTCGTTGCTTTTTATAAAAATATAAATTTACAAATGAAACTGATATCAATCATAGCACTGCTAACATTAGCTATTCTTAGTCCTTCATTTGCCCAAAATCCAGGTTGGCATCTACAAGAGCCCGTTAAAGATGGAGCTATGGGTATAGGTCTTACAAAATTATACTCTAAATCATTAGTAGGCAAGAATTCTACCCCTGTAGTGGTAGCAGTCATAGATTCAGGTATAGATGTAGAACATGAAGATCTAGCTGATAACGTGTGGGTCAATACAGATGAGATTCCTGATAATAATATAGACGATGATAAGAATGGTTACGTCGATGATGTCAATGGATGGAATTTTATCGGTGGAAAAGATGGTAATGTAAATAATGAGACGCTGGAGGTTACCAGATTATACGCGAAATACAGATATAAGTTTGAAAGCGCAGATGTCAATAAATTATCTAAGGATGACAAAAAAATATATGACAAATGGGTAAAGTGGAAAGAACAAGTAGAAACTAATAAGGCAAGTGCAGAAGCTAGTTTAGCGAGAATGGAAGAGTATGAAACTAATGTCGTAAGAGCCTTAGATGCAATAAGTGGTGCTTTGGATAGTAAGAAGCCATCTTTAGAAAATTTGCAATCCATAGAAGCAACTGATGAATCAGTAACTATGGGTAAGAATATTCTATTAGACCAAATATCTCGAGGTCAAGAAGTAGAAGATATAGCTGAATATAAAAAATTAGTATTAGAGGATATGCAAGGTGGAAGGAAATATTACACCAGTCAGGCTAAATACTATTATAATCCAGACTTTGATTCTCGTCAGGTCGTAGGAGACGACTACTCAGACCCGTATGAGAAATATTACGGGAATAATGATGTAGAAGGTCCAGATGCTAGACACGGTACACATGTAGCTGGAATTATAGGTGCAGTCAGAAATAATGAAATAGGAATGGATGGCGTCGCTGATAATGTGAGAATCATGTCAGTAAGGGCTGTACCGAATGGTGATGAGAGAGACAAAGACGTTGCTAACTCTATCATATATGCCGTAGACAATGGTGCTTCTATCATTAATATGAGTTTCGGTAAAGGTCATTCTTGGAATGAAAAAGTAGTGGAAGATGCTATAAAGTACGCTGAGAAAAATGACGTACTACTTATACACGCCGCTGGTAATTCCGGCCAGAACAATGATAAATCAGACAACTTTCCTAATGACACTTATAAGGGTAAAGGATTCTTATTCTTCAAAGGCAAAACTAAGCACTACAAAAACTGGATCGAAGTGGGTGCATTAAATTTTCAAAATGGAGAAAATCTTTCTGCGCCTTTCTCTAATTATGGTGAGAAAAATGTAGATCTGTTTGCTCCAGGAATGGCTATCTATTCTACGACTCCAGACAATAATTATGAGCCACTGCAAGGTACAAGTATGGCAGCACCTGTAGTTGCTGGCGTCGCTGCTATGTTGCGATCTTATTATCCTACATTGACAGCTGAGCAAGTTAAACATATCTTGATGGCAACATCGACGAAGACATCACAATCAGTCATCATTCCTGGGACTAAAGATGATATGACACCATTCTCTAAGTTAAGCGTAAGTGGTGGTATTATAGACGCTAACAAGGCGCTCAATCTTGCTAAGATGACCAAGGGGAAGAAGAAGATTAAGAACAAAGCTAAGGATGTCAGAGCTTAATCTTTAGCTAAGAATTATAGATAAAAAAAGCGATCATCCATAGGATGATCGCTTTTTTTATTGCTTATGCAAAGAAATATTCAGAAGTAATACCATTTAAATTTTAAGGTGTCGGATAAGATTATAAAAGAGAATTTGTCAAGATTAAGGCATGAACGAATGATTTCGTTGCAGACGAATCGAGTATAATAATACTCGAAAAGAGTGAACCACGAAAGTGGATGGGCTGAGTCATAGCGCTAGCTACCGCCGTGGGCGGCACAGGTAATGAAGAGTATTTTTAACGCAGAGATTGACTAATTCTATTATAATATAACCGACATTCTAATATTTAAATGGTATAAGAAGCTATAATCCCAGAGGGATTACATAATTAATGCCCTGTAAGAATTGCAGGGTCTAATTCTTCAAACTACCATCATTCATTATCGTGGGCCATACATTATTATCGATATTGATATCTGCTAATCTTCCTGATGGATCGATCGTTATCGTTTTTATATTACTGATGTCTGTATCTACTTCTAAGGTGTAATTAGGATGTGTCCACGGCCAATCTGGAGATACTATTCCAGAGTACATATCATCTCCTTTCTCCCCTCTCATCATACGAAGAGGGACATAATAATTTTTTGCTAAACCATTATTGAGTTCTACACGGATATCTAATGGCATCGGCATCACTCCGATCTTTTGTAAGTTAATGATGGCACTACCATTACTAGCATCTACTGATGTAATACTATAATCTATCGTATGAGTGGAGTGGATAAAATATTCCTTAAACCAGTCTAACTCTAATCCTGATACCTTCTCTGCCACTCTAATAAAGTCATTGGTATTAGGATGCTTGAATTTCCAATCATTGTAATAGCGCTTTAATATCTTGTCGAATGCTTCCACACCTACGATATATTCTATCTGCTGTAAGAATACAGCACCTTTAGTATAAGCACCTACACCATAAGCAGCATTACTGGTAAAATGATCAGCATGAGTTATGAGACTCTCTTCTTTTCCACTCTGGGAAAATCGACAGTAACCTCTAACGGTATTATAGTGTGGGTCATCTACTACTTCTCCTGGAATAAGTTTATTTGCTCTTAGATGATTCATTACCTCAGCAGAACCGTATGATGTAAATCCCTCATCCATCCATGCATAGAGTGCCTCATTAGTTCCCAGTACCATCTGATACCAGCTGTGCATCCATTCATGTATGGACACACCTACAAGACTGGTATAATTTCTCTCTCCTGTAATTAATGTTGCCATAGGATATTCCATACCTCCGTCACCTCCTTGTATGAATGCGTAAGTAGGGAATGGATACTTCCCGTATCTCTTATTCATATACTTCTCTGCCTCATTCATAGCAGAGTGCAGATTCTCCCAGTTTTCTTTTGTCGATTCATTCTCTTGGAAGAAGTAATGTAGAGTCGTCCCAGAGTCTGTTTTCTTAATCAGATGCGTGTAATCTGGGTCTGCTGCCCATACAAAGTCATGCACATTCTCTGCTTTGAATCTCCACTCTAACTTCTTCTTTCCGAATAACTTTTTCTTCTTCGTATTCTTATCACTGTAGCCATGCCCCATATCCTTAGGATTTTGAACTACTCCAGTAGCTCCCACAGTATACTTTCTATCTATCTTAATCTTCACATCGAAGTTCCCCCAGACCCCGTAGAACTCCCTTCCCACATAAGGATTAGCATGCCAACCCTGATAATCGTACTCACATAACTTAGGATACCACTGCGACATAGACAAACTGATTCCTTCTGCATTATCTCGTCCACTTCTTCTAATCTGCACTGGAACCTGCGAATTAAATTTCATTTTTAGTTTAGTCGTTTTTCCTGGCGTAATGGGTAACGGTAGCTTAACTTCTAATATCGTACCTTCTACATGGTACTTCGCCATCTTTCCATCTTGCTCTAACGACTCGATCTTGTGATACCCTATCTCAGAATCTGACAACTTAGATATTCTCGATTCTACTCTTCTATCTGGATCTTCTATCCCACGAGACCTAACATCCATCATACTATTAGGTTGGAATGCATTAAAGTAGAGATGATAGAAAACATGAGTTAAGGTGTCAGGAGAATTATTAGTGTACTCGATTGTCTGCTCTCCTGTAAACTGATAGGTCTCCACATCCATATCTATAGACATCTCGTATTCTGCATACTGTTGCCATCTATCTGGCTGAGCATAGGATGAGGTGCATAATAAAAGTAATAAGGCAGTGTAAGAAGTATATTTCATTCTAAAGTGTATTATAATTTTCATTGTTAAGCGTAATCTTATCTGGATCTTCTATAGGTGAAAATATTGTGGCAAAGGAGCCCCATTGATATCTATATTTCATGTATAAAAGAAAGCAAATCGACATGATGATAAAGAATATGATCAACAGCAAAGGATTAACTTCTGTCGTCTTAAATAGAGCATCGGTCTGAATGGCAGCACCTGAGTATCCTACGAATACTGCACCTGAAAAATTAGTTGCAGCGTGGACTCCCAAGGCTAACTCTAAGCCATCATCCATAATCGTCATCACACCTAACACAAGTCCAGCACATATGTAATACGTTTGCATAATGGCAAATCCAAATTTCTCTATCTCAGGGTTCATAGAATGTATCAACCCGAAAAGTATCGAAGTAATTATTAATGGCAGCCACTTTGTGTTTTTATTAAGTATACTATCCTTTGGGATACTGAGGCCATTCATAAGTTTAATAAGAAGAAAACTAACCAGAAATAGAACCATTATCGTCAGTAACATCAGTCCTGAAGAGAGCATCGCCACACGAACGTCAGAAGACTCAGTTCCACTCTGCATGATGTCCATACCAGAACCAAAGCTGAAAAAAGTATATGCTACCCCTATGGCCATTAGTACGGCAATAATCTTATACAAAGGAGATGTTCCAATGCCCTGCATCAGATAACCTCTAAAAAATAACTCCTCCGTACTTGTCTGTATCGGTAACACCAAAAGCGATATTAAAACCAGTGGAATAAATGTGTTATACTTAAACTGAAAAGTGTAATTACCAGGATCTAAGAAATATCCTACGACCTCTAAAATAACAGTCATGGCCAGCCATATCCCGAATCCAAGAAAAACTCGATTCCATCTGATCTTGGAAAATGGGTTAACTAAACTTTTAAATTCTCGATTATGTAATGGCTTATAAATAAAATAGAATGCAGCAAATGCTCCTAAGAACATCATTAGTAAGAGTGCAAAACCCATATTAGGGTTGATCCCATATATGGAAAAATCAGGATTCTCTTGAAATGCCTGAAGGTCCTCTGTAGTAAGTTCTGGATTATCAGTAATGGATCTATACAATGCCAGTGAGAGTGGTAGCTGACCTATCCCATAACCTATCGCTACGACTATTGTAACAACAATATATCTCCACCAATGATTATTACCTCTAAACGCTTTCTCAAAAAACATCTCTTATCTTCTTATTCTAAATTCAGTTAATCTCAGATGATCTATTCATCTAAAAGATCCTAAAAATAACGATTGAATTCAACAATACGAATGGAAATAGAACATTATAAATGTGTGAATATTACTGATTGCAGATCAATAAAACTTGTCATATCATTTATAAATTCGATTATTTGAGGCATTTTTGCAGTAGAAAGTACATTTATGAAGATTAATAAGATTTGGACAGTAAGTATTGTGATTGCATTAGCTGGATTATATAGGCTACTGCCACATATTAGCAATGTTACTCCTGTAGCAGCTATGGCACTTGTGGGTGGTATGTATCTTAAGCGCAAGTACTTATGCTTTCTTATCCCAATCGCTACTTTATACTTGAGCGATCTTGTACTGAATAATACGATTAATAGAGTCTTTTTTCCAGATCATACAGGATTGGTTCTGTGGTCAGAGTACATGGGTTATGTCTACGGAGCATTCTTACTGACAGTAATTGTAGGTATGGTTATGAGAAACAGCAAAACTTCTACTAAAATGATAGGAGGTACATTAGCAGCTTCTATTCTATTTTTTCTAATAACCAATGCAGGAACTTGGGCATTCAGCCCTATGAATTATCCTAAAGACATTGGTGGCTTTTCCACAGCCATGATGGCAGGGGTTCCATTCTTTAGAAATACTTTATTGGGTAACTTGATCTTTATTCCGCTATTCGTAGCCTTCTTCGATTATGTTATGAATATGAAAACCGATAAAAAGACAAACACAGAACTACTTTTAGATAAGGCTTAATGACCTAAAGCGATCAGATTAGCTTCATCGAATTTGTACAATATCCAGAAGGATTAAAAAGTCAAGTGCTAAAGGTGATAGGTCCCAATCAAGTAAATTGAGAGAAAATAGAGTGCACGATATTAACTGGCATCTGAACGGTAGAGAAAATTAATATGATTCTCGTAATCCAAATCTATACTCAGGCCGATTACACATTCCACTTAACCTCATCCACACCATCGATCAGAGCTAAATATCTAGCCACAACAAAGAAATAATCAGATAGGCGATTAAGGTATATCTGTATGATGGGATTAAGTTCGGAAGTTTTCTGCATAGTCACTACTCTTCTCTCTGCTCTACGACAGACGACCCGACATATATGTGCCTGCGCAATCCGAGCATTACCACCTGGCATGATGAATGCCTTCAATTTTGGTAACTTCTCAGTCATGCGATCGATTGATGATTCTAGTACTAAGGTATTTTTATTATGAAGTGGTGGAAGATAATCTGGCTGAGATCCATCAGATGCTAAGTGGCTTCCGATATCAAATAGAATAGGCTGAATAGACTTTAGTTCAGCGTCTAAGTCGGTATCTTCCGTCATGCTGATAAGAGTGCCTAAAAACGAGTTAAGCTCATCTACAGTACCATATGCTTCTATCTGGATATCATCTTTAGATAACTTAGTGCCTCCGAATAATGAGGTTGTTCCCTTATCACCAGTTTTGGTATATATTTTCATGATCTGATTATTGTAACGAGCTTATTATTATGATATAAATATAAGCTCATTCACAAAGGAACATCATAGACCTTTTAGTTTTTATTGTAGAAATGCTCTGGATCATGAGCACTTACAATATTATCATTGACAATATCAGACTCTAATAGACCATCTCGTAATCTTACAATACGGTGGGCGTGGGCTGCAATCTCGGGCTCGTGAGTGACTAATATCACAGTATTCCCTTGATTATGGATTTCCTCTAAGATCGTCATGATCTCTATAGATGTCTTAGTATCCAAATTTCCTGTGGGCTCATCTGCAAGAATTAGCGCAGGATCATTGACTAAGGCTCTTGCTATGGCGACTCTTTGCCTCTGACCACCTGAGAGTTCGTTAGGTCTATGCTCTACTCTATCTCCTAAACCTACAGTACTGAGTACATGCTGGGCTCTCTCTAATCTATTTTTCTTACTCATTCCAGAATAGACAAGAGGAAGGGCTACGTTTTCTAATGATGACAACCTCGGCAATAAATTAAATGTCTGGAAGACAAAGCCAATTTCCTTATTACGGACTTCTGCCAATTCAGAATCTGACATCTGACTGACGATCTGATCTTTGAGATAGTAGGTGCCTTCAGTAGGTGTATCTAATAATCCTAAGAGATTCATCAGTGTAGATTTACCACTACCTGAAGGTCCCATCAGAGCCATGTATTCGTTCTTATGTATCTCAAGACTTACACCATCTAATGCATGCACTTTTTCTGCACCCATAGTGTAGATTTTCTTTATGTTTTGAATGTCTATGATTTTTTCCGCCATGGCTTGTCGTTGCTTTTCTTATTGTCAGAACATCGTTAAGAAACATATTATTGTCAAGGTACAATTTAATGTGATTTCGATCTAAATATTAATTATTTAGATAATCATCAGCCGTTTTCCGTCTAATGCCTGCATAATTAGAATATTTCTAATTAATGGCATAATGCCGATAGATTTTGAATGTTACATATTTTATCTGCTTCAATTTCAACACTAATCGGTATAAATTGTAATTTTATCTTCGCTCAATCTATTATTTATACAAATAAACCAAAATACCCACTCTGGAAACTTCCATTAAACATATAGCAGTAGCAGGTAATATAGGCGCTGGAAAGACGACTCTTTCTGAGATGCTCGGTAAGCACTTTAACTGGGAAGTTCAGTATGAAGATGCTGACACTAACCCATACCTAAGCGATTTCTATGACGACATGCATCGCTGGTCATTTAACCTTCAGGTATATTTTCTTAATTCTCGATATAGTCAGTTGCTTGATATTAAGTCAGGGGACAATATAGTAATCCAAGATCGGACAATCTATGAGGATGCTAATATTTTTGCACCTAACCTGTTTGAAATGGGGCTCATGTCTAAGCGAGATTATGATAATTATCGGACGCTGTTTGAGACTATGACAAGTCAGGTATCACCTCCTGATCTGCTAATATATCTTAAGGCAAGTACTCCTAAGTTAGTCGAGCATATACACACAAGGGGCAGAGATTATGAGGGCAGTATCAGTCTAGACTATCTTAAGCGACTTAATCAAAAATATAATGACTGGATAGATTCTTACGATATAGGAAAGTTATTAATCATAGATGCTGACAACACCGATTTCAAGAAGAATCCTGAAGACTTCGGTAATATCATACAACAGGTTAACAACAATCTTTTTGGCCTCTTCTAAGAACATTATAGTTGTCCTATCTATTGATCTGTATATATAAACTATTGTAGAATGTACGATCAACTTATAGAAGAATTAGATATGACTAATACGACACTTGTCGCAGTGTCTAAGACTAAGCCTGTATCTGCTCTACAATCATTATACGATAAAGGTCAGAGGATCTTTGGTGAAAATCGTGTGCAGGAATTAACCGAAAAAAGCGAAGCTCTACCTGACGACATAGAGTGGCATATGATCGGAATGCTACAGAAAAATAAAGTAAAGTACATAGCACCGTTCATAGCTTGTATACATTCTGTGGATAGTCTATCATTAGCTGAAAAAATAGATAAGGAAGCTGCTAAGAATGATAGAGTAATAGATATCTTACTACAAATTAAAATCGCGAAAGAAGATAGTAAGTCAGGCTATGATTATGACACACTTGTCAGCGAATTACCACGACTCACTGCATTAGATCATATCCGTATCAGAGGTGTCATGGGTATAGGGACATTTACATCTGACGAGTCGATTACAGTCCAAGAGTTTTCTAATATGGTAAATTATTTCAAAGCCTTAAAATCGAACGATTTAATTGATTATCAATTATTTAATGAAATATCTATGGGTATGTCTGGCGACTACAAACTTGCCATAGAGATGGGCAGCACTATGGTCAGAATTGGATCATTATTGTTTGGAAGTAGATCTTATACCATTTAAATTTTAAGATGTCGGTTAAGATTATAGTATAGAATTTGTTAAGATTAAGGCATGAACGAATGATTTCGTCGAAGACGAATCGAGTATGACAATCCTCGAAAAAGAGTGAACCACGAAAGTGGGTGGGCTGAGTCATAGCGGTAGTTATGACGAGTATTTTTAACGCAGAGGTTGGCTAATTCTATTATAATATTTCCGACATTCTAATGTTTAAATGGTATTAAATCTTTATAATTTTCTCGATATATCTCTTTCCTTTTTGACTGACCTCTAAGACGTATACGCCTGTTGTTAGCGAGGATAATGATATTTCATGATTAGATATTGTGCCGCTATAGATAGTCCTTCCATTAATGTCCAAAATCTTATAGCTGCTGTTTGCAAATTCTACAGATTCTACTCTCAATATATCATTAGTCGGATTAGGAAATATCTTAAGAGGCTCTTTCGAAATATCAGCTGCAGCAGAAGTGCCAGAATCAATATTGGTATTATAAAAACTAAGTCCTCCTCTGAAATTGCCAATTAATATTTCCATCAAATTATCATCATCTACATCAGCCATAGTCGGACTACTCCATCTGCCGATATCTATATTCCCAAAGGTAGAATCTACTCGAGGGAACACTCCATTAATATCAGAACCATCATATGTAAAATGACTAATGAAGCCTTCCTGTGCACCCACAAAAAAGTGCCAGGTATCATCAATTTTGTGAATAAAAGGTACGGATGCGCCGGCTGCAGATGTCTGTAAACCTTCTCTTGTTGTCATTGCGCCTAAGACAAAAATGTTAGGCGAATTAAGGATGTCTCCATCAAAATCTGGCATCCCTACTTCTCCTATATTCTGGAAGTAATTGATATTACCAGTCATTCCATCTCTTGCTGCAGTTTTTCTCTGTCCGACAATGATATCCATAAGACCATCATCATTTAGGTCTGCCATATAAGGTCTTGCCTTAGAACCTACGAGAATATCTTTGTACTGGTAGATAGGCGTCCCATAACTTAATGGCTCTCCAGCACCAGCAGTATTTTCGAAATAATATAAATAACCTTCTTCGTCTCCTATCAATAGGTCAGTATCTCCGTCACCATCCAAATCTCCAAATGTCGGAGCTGGATTTCTCGATGTATTATTATACTCACTGAACTCTAAGTAGTCATCATCTACTAAGCTATAAGAAGGCAGGGCTTTCGTGCCTATATTCTCTAATAGATACAATCTTAGTTCTGCATTTGTACCATTAAAAATACCGCCAGAAGCAACCACTATATCTATGAGTCCATCAGCATTATAATCCACAAAAGCTGGAGCTACAAAGCTTCCAAAATCTATGGTCTCTTCTGATAGAAAATCATTTTGGCGATATGAAAAACGACTGTTAGCATTACCTGTATTCTTGTAGTATAGTATGTTCTCTACATTCTGCACACTACCTATGACATTAGGTGATACCAGTAAGTCCTTAAGATCATCACCATCTACATCTACATTAAATGAGCCCAAGAATATAGGCATGTCTACAGGAACATCGTAATTAGGGAATTCTAAGTCCACAGAAGTTATAAGATTATTTCCATTTTCCCCACCATTCTCGAGATATACTAAACTATTACTTACCAGATCTCCAAGAACCAACTCCAGATCTCCATCATCATCATTGTCAAAAGCCATAACTGTAGAACCAGCATGGGCTTTAGGTGGAGGTGCATCATTTGTAATAATTTCCTGAGCACACAGTCCATTCGTACTCAAGAATATATCTGCAGAAACGCCACTTTCTTTGAATTTTCCAAAACAAAAATCCCCTACTTCAAATAATAAGCTATCCACAGGCAAGTTATTTTCTATTTGTAGATTTCGATAGAAAGTAACATAAGCCCCTCCAGGATCAAATGTCAGAATATCTAAATCATCATCGCCATCTACATCTATGATATCAGGAATATCAGTGAATAAAACAGACAACGGTGTCCAGCCTCCTCCTCCGTCAGGGACATAAAGATATTTGTCAGGCCTGTCTCCTCCTATAGATCTAACTGCCTCAAAGCTCCATTCTCCATTAACAATACTTCCTTTATGCAATTGTATTCCAGATATACCCTGCGAAGGATTAGAAAAAATATCCATAATTCCATCTCTATTGTAATCTCTCATCAGAGACCAGTTCTCCATAGTGGGAAAAGATGCATTGTATTCTTCAGTATATGTATAGGCATCAGAACCACCACTCCCATCATATAAGAAGACCATAGGAATACCAGATCTATCATATACATAAATGTCTTCTATGCCATCTTGATTAAAATCACAAGAAGAAAACTGAGGAGCAGTAAAGCCTCCTGTAAATGGATACTTTAGCTCTTTACCATCTAAACTTACAGGACATTCAAATACTTCAAATGATTGACCAATAACCAGCTGATATGACATAGAAGAAATAAGAATAGCTAATAGATATTTCATATGCTTTATTATTTTTAAAAGATTGATTACCGCTCATGATATAAACAAAATGACGATCTCTTAAGTTGACTAAATTAGACGATCTTTAGAATGACCTAATAATAAGATTAATATACAGCAAAATACATATTTAAATTAATTATATATGTATTTTTGCATGAGGTTGCATTAAATATGAATATTGCAATAGACAAATATCTTACATTACTGAGGATATTAAAAGTATGTCCAAATATCGCTTACGACTTTTCGTCATCTAATGATTGTTGGCATGTCTATTGACTTTGATTAATAAGATTTTAGCCTCAGATTGCGTTAACAAAGAGAATATTTTAAGAAAAGGACGAATTTTAATGTCTCATTAACAGTAATTTTGGGTGTTACGGCGTCTTTTTATTAAACCATACTTATGACAAACGAATTAGCATTAGAACGAGAGCACAGAAGAAAAGGGAATATGGTCTCTTTTGTATTCCATATTGTATTACTCGTATTGGCATTCTTTGCCACTTGTAACTATGAGAAAGCCATAGATAATCAGTATGCTGTTGCCCTTAACTTCGAGGAAATCGTACCTCCAAAGCTGGAAGAATTCAAAGAAGCATCCAATAGTAATAAGGGTCAAGAAAAGGAAGGTAAAGCAAGGAAGAACGCAGACAAAGTAGCCGAAATAAAAGATCAAGCTACTAAAACGGTGGAAACTAAGCGTCCAGAGGTGAAATTGCCAAAGCCGACACCGACTCCTCCGACACCGACAGATCCTGTGGTATCAGAGACAACATTTGAAGATGATACAGAAATAACTGCTGCTGA
>Ga0209831_1001115_pt1 | contig 25326 bp, 15 predicted proteins | sample Maine_Asex4_meta_FD_187451 | JGI IMG/M metagenome (GOLD analysis project Ga0209831, IMG submission 187451) | Marine algal microbial communities from Maine, USA - Maine_Asex4_metaG (SPAdes) (version 2) | ecosystem: Host-associated > Algae > Red algae > Unclassified | place: Maine, USA | collected... | reverse complement strand
CTTGTTACCCTTTAAGAAACACCTATCTGAAATACTCTTTTTCTGTTATTTTCCTCTAAAAAATAACTCCGTAAAATGATTATTCAGTGATTTTTTAAAGAAAACTAATAAAAAAATAGCTATTTCATATAGGTATTTCTTAAAGGGTAACAAGTCTATTGATTATTTATCTCCAATTATTCATTTGTTGACTCGCAACCATTTGAATAAGGATAAATAAGAATTTAGATAATAAAAAAAATCCTTTTCACTCTTTGCAATTACAATGATAGACAAAAGAAATTATTAATAAAAATTAATAAGAAACATACTCAATACAATTCGTTGAATGGTAGTAATTTAACCATGAATGGTATATAATTGATAGCTCAATGGTTTTTATTCGACTAATCCTCTACCCTCTTTTTTTATTTTTCCTTCTTTATCCAGTTTTTTAAAGAGTCGATCTAAGATGCCATTAATGAAATCTTTGCTTTTGTCCGTACTATATAATTTTGAAATTTCTACAAACTCGTTGAGCGTAACTTTGGTTGGAATAGTTGGAAAATTCATCAGCTCACTCAAAGCCATTTTAAGTAAGACCATATCTATTATAGCCACCCTATCAGCATCCCAATTGTTTAATGCAGGTTCAATGTTCTCTAATAAAGTAGCATTATTACTAAAAACATCAATCAGAAGTGCTTCTCCAAATTCGGTTATAGTCTCATAATTCGGCTTCATGGATAGCAGAAAAATATCGTTAAGCGGTAAAGACTTGATCGTTTTTTTGATAGCCCCAACAATAAGCGATTTATCATCCCACCAATTAACAAAATAGTCCTCCATTAAATCATTAAAAATCTCACCTGTTACAGAATACTTATATAGAAACAACAGCATTTGTTGGTGATCATCTTTAGTGGAAGCATGCTCAAGGTAGTGTTTGTATTCAGGCGTTTTGAGAAAGTCCATATACAAACGTCGGGTATTATCCTGCGTGATATAGGTTGTGACACTAGATGCTTTAATAAGCTTATTAAGCGCAGCATTATCTAAGGTAGACTGAATTAACTCGTTGTGATAAAGTTTTGTGGTAAAACGCTTATCTTCTGCGGAGGGCAAATGTTTCGATTTCCGGTGAGCCGAATCTTGAATAGCATACTTGGCAATTTCTCGTAATTGGAGCAAATTGAAAAGATAGAGATCAAAAGATTGTTGAATGTGATTATTATACGCACGCACTGCCGCTTTGGGCGTAAGACCTTTATCGCGGTTTGCAGCATATAATGTCTGCATAACTTTTATTCTAATATTCCTTCTACTTAGCATAATTTCCTACTTCAAGGCATTTGTTGGTAGATGAGTACTAATTTTCTTAAAAGCTTAAATACTTTTAACATATTAGGTTATGCAAATAAAACCCTTTTTCTTATACTCTCCCAGAAACTTTTTGTTTTTTATTAGGTTTTTTTTCATTAAATTATTTTTATACAATAACTTGTCGTTCTTTGCGGCGCATTAAAACATAGGAACGAAGGAAAAATAAAATGAATATTTTATTTTAAAAACCCAATCCCTACGAGGGTTTGAGTATCAAAAATTGTAGCTTTATTTTTTTCCTGTTCCATATAAAAATATAATAATCACGGGCATTGGAAAAAATCACTTATCCTTTATTGTGTTATCAAATCGGTCCAGATGCAGTTCTGGGAATTCTTATTGGTACAGATTATCAAACTATAGAAAAAGATATTCCCTCTTTAAAAAATGTTTTGAGTAATCACCTGCAGCAGAAATATAAAAAACAGAATGACTACTGGCGAATCAATATTAAAGAACCTAGACTAAAATTACTCGATATTTCGATACGACCAACCTATAGAACTCATAATAGTTCTTTCCCATCAACAAATGTTTTAAAAATAAAGATTCCTTGTGTGTATGGAGAAACTCATCAAGGCAGTTATGAGTGTGAGCTTCCCCTTTTTCAAAGGTATTTTGTATTTCAAGAAGAAAAACAATTACATTCCCTAGCTACTTATATTGTTACTAATTTATTGAATAGAGAGACACCAGAAAAATTGCATCGTTACATGTCCTATCAAAAACCGAGTTTGGAAACGATTCAATTAAAGGTAAATAGCAAACGTACCTTCCAAAATGTGAATTGGCAACAAGAACGTACGCAGACATTAAAGGTCTTACCTACCTTAGCAGACCAATTTCCTTACGCAAAATCTATACAACGCAATATTAGCTCTTTTCCTGATGTAGCCTGGGAATTAGAGACTGAAGTAGAAAATGTCATTCAAAAATTAATACATCAATCTGCCAACGTATTGATAGTCGGAAAAAATAGTGTTGGGAAAAGTGCCGTGCTCAAACAAGCCTTCAAAAGATTAGCTAATCAAGTAAGAAAAAACCAATTGGATTATACCTTTTGGAATATGATGTCGCAACGCATTACCGCAAGTGCAAAATATCTTGGAGAATGGCAAGAAAAATGTGAAACATTAATACAAGAATTAAAAGAAGTGAATGGTATCTTATGGATACAAGATGTCATACAATTAATTAAAACAGGAGGGCAAGGGGCAGAAGATAGTGTGGCAGCTTTCCTTTTGCCTTTCTTACAGCAAGGCCAACTGCAAATGGTTGGGGAAGTAACTCCAACTGAATTAGATAGTCTCAGACGCTTATTACCTGGTTTTACGGACCTCTTTCAAATTATAAGCATACAAGAATTATCAGAAGAAAAGATTCAAACTATTCTTCGAAAGTTTGCAGATTTTAGTGAAAGTAGCTTAAAAATAAAAATTGACCAAGCTGCCTTAAATCTATCCTATCGCTTATTGTTAAGGTATTACCCTTATGAAAGTTTCCCTGGTAAAGCCATCAAATTTTTGGGTGCCTGTATCAGCAATGCACAAGTAAATGAAGTGCGTACGATAAGCAAAGAACAAGTGGTAGAAAGTTTCATTGCTCAAACAGGCTTACCTAGTTTATTCTTAAAAGATGATATACTTTTAGATCAAGAAGCATTAGCTCTTCATTTTTCAAAAAAGATTGTTGGTCAACCTGTTGTAATTAAAACCCTCACGAATGTAGTCAAAATTTTTAAAGCGGGTTTAAACAATCCTTATAAACCCATACAAACATTACTGTTTACGGGACCGACAGGCGTAGGAAAGACAGCAAGTGCCAGCGCATTAGCGGATTATTTTTTTGGGAAGGGGCCTAGAAAATCGCCGCTGATCAGAATTGACATGAGCGAATTTCAACATCCTAGTATGATCTATCGGTTTATAGGTTCTAATAAGGAAGTGGGAAAATTAGTGCAAGCGGTAAGAGAAAAGCCATTTTCTGTCTTGCTACTTGACGAAGCCGAAAAAGCAGATCCTTCTATATTTGATGCCTTATTGTCTGTTTTAGATGAAGGAATGTTGACAGATGCCTATGGCAGAGTAACTAATTTTAGAAACACCATCATTATTCTAACGACTAATTTAGGGGCATCTAATCAGCAGTCTATAGGTTTTGGAGAAACAGAATCTAGTGACAAAAAATATCGCTCTGCTATTGAAAAATTTTTCCGTCCAGAATTCATTAACCGTATTGATGGAATCGTATACTTTAATTCATTAGATAAAGCAGCTATACAACAAATAACAAAAAAAGAGTTAGAAGCCTTAAACTTCAGAGAAGGCTTTGTCAAAAGAGGGATTCAGCTCCATTTTGATACAAGTCTAATTGATTTTATAGCAAATATTGGCTTTGATGAACGCTATGGTGCAAGACCCTTACAAAGGGCGGTAGAAGCACAAGTGATTAATCCTATGGCTAATTGGTTGTTACAGCATCCTACTGTTTTACATAGCCATTTAAAACTTTCCTATCGAGCTGGTCTAATAGTGGAAAAACGCTAGAGGATTTTGAAACATAATTTTTTTTTTTGAAACACAAAAGGCACAAAAGTCCACAAAGGGTTTTCACAAAAGTCCACAAAAACTTTTGTGCCTTTTGTGTTTCAAAAACCCTTTTGTGTTTCAAAAAAAAAGAGTCGCTCAAAACAGAACGACTCTCCAAAAATAGTTGATGACCTAATAATTATTTTAAATAAAAAAATTTAATTTGTACTGAAACAGCTTGTATTGGATTGAACTCGTTAGAAAAAATTATTTCTAGACAAGTAGGTAAATATATAGTCATAAGTTTACCTGTTTTGTTTAACAAAACGCTCCAATAATAATGTTTGCTCTTGGTGTTGAAATTCTATAAGGAAAATTCCGCCGGATAAATCTTTCACATTTAAACCAACCTTGTTAAATCCGCTCTCTAATTGTACAGCTTTTTTACCTACCGTTCTTCCACTAATATCCTTAATGACAAAGTGACCATCTCTAGCTTCTTCGAGCCAGTTGAGATTTACAAATACATCATTGATAGCTGGATTAGGATAAACAATAGGTGCAGTCCCTAATTGTGTACTTGTTTCTGCGTCCAACGATAATTCCGTTTGACATGGAATCACATTTTTAGAATGATTGCCTACATAAGCTTCTCCTTTTGCCCCAAATACCGTAATAGAATTACCAACATTAGCTCTTCTAGAATTTGGAGATTTAAAAGGATCATCATTAGACATTAATTCAATACTTCCCTGGCAAATTTTGGCATTTTTGAATGTAAAAAGAGGTATTTCTACACCTTCTTGATATTCTAATTGCTTTGTTCCCATAGAAGATAGACCAAAAGACAAGTAATCAAATTCTGCTGATTCCATTGGTGCAGTACTCTTTGAATTATATTCCCAAGCAATATCCGCGTGCATAGACACTAAGTTTTCCACTTCAAAAGAATTTGTGGGCACCTTAATAGTAACCTGAGCGGTACTGGTAATATTCATTGGAGAAGACCAACTTTTTTGAGGGATTAAAGAAACACAAAAGGTTTCTCCATCCGCCAATTTTGCCAATTTGAATGAAACTTGTCCATTTAAGGAAAAACAAGAAAACATGATTAAAGCGGCTGTAAATAACTGATACAAGGGTGTTTTATAAAATGTGTTGCTCAATAACATATTCATATTGCTAAATTTGTAGTTTTTGATAAAATGAGAATAATACAGTATTTAACAATGAACATGGGAAATTTAGGAGGCTGGTAAGGAGTTAAATATGGTGAAAAAGAAAAATATAGGTTGTATGTTTTCACCTTACCAGTTAATAGATAAGTTTGGATGTTAAATTACTGAATCTAATAACAGTAATTGTGTAAAATGTGTTTGGTGTTAAAATGTAAAATAACTAATATTATGGCAGGTGAATACGTCATTAGGTTATATGACCTTATTGATAGTCAGGGAAGTAGGTAGGAGGACTGCACATTCATATAGTTTTAGCCAGAAAATAATTAATTAGGTCGTCTAATAAAAATTTTATTTTTTTTTATTCATAAATAGTATTTTTTTTATTCAAAAATAAGAGAGATGTTTATTTGTTTAGGATGTTTATTCGTTTACACATCATTTAAGTTTTATAAACAAATAAACATCCTACACAAATAAACAACTCTATGGAATCTGTTCTGTTACAATATAGTTCAGTAAAAAATTTGTATTACTAGGATGATTCAAGATATTGAAGAAAATAAGTGCATCAATATCATTACTAGGTCCTTGAAATTTCACCTGACCATCCATATTCGTATCCGAGTTAAAATAACCATCTAAAACGCTATTGTAAGAAATATCTCCGTTAGGATTAGCTGCCCAAAGTGTTAGAAATAACTCAAAGAAAATATGATCTCTATCCGGTAAAGACAAGCCACCTCCTACTAAGATTAAATAGGCATCTTGATTAGCATTTCCTCCCCATAGCGTATTTACATTCGTTCCTGTAGCTAAACGCTGCGCATGATCTCCAAAAGTAGTCATATTAGGATCTGTAAAATCAAAGCTAACAGTTCCATCTATAAATTCTAAAGGAGTAGCACTCATTGCGCCTAAATGGTTTCTATGTTTAATCGCTACATAATAAGAACCAATCATGTCCGTAAAAATAATCGGAGAAACGCCATCTATATCCACCACATCTCCATCTCTTTGAAGTAAGGCAGATTTAGTAGCTATTACACTAGTTGGAGATACTGCTGAATGTAGTTCTACAAAAACCCAATCCACGATAGAGTTATTTCCATTATCAACTAACACGCTAGTATTAATTAGTTCTCCGCCTCCATTTCCTGCATGTACAAAGTTCGGAAGACTTGTATAAGGCTCTTGTAATGGTAAGTATTGTAAGCTTCTCAAACCATCATTCATTAAGCCTGTACTTTCATCCAATGGTCCTTGTAATAATACTTTTAATGATAAACTGGTAGCAGCTAGGCTGCCTGTACCATTAGTTGCTTGTTGACAAGACAGCGCTTCTGGATCACTAATATTATTTAACAAGCCTAATTCAAGTGCATTAGAACCATCATTGGTTGCAGCAGCATTAAATTGTGTATTATCTAGATCAAAAGCTAAGTCAGGAGAAACAGTAGGATCTAAAATATCAAAGCATATAGTTCCAATATCTTCCCAGTTTGCATTTGTTATTTCAGGGCAACTGGTAGTACCATTTAAGTTTAAAATCAAATTAAAGATGCCACTTGATGTCGCATTGTGTACTTGAGGGTCCCAAGGACTAGATGTACCCCCGATACAAGTTTCTTCTTCATCAAATTGAATGGAGGTATAAGAGGCAAATTGCATCGCCTCTTGTGCATAATTTAATAATATAGAAGAGGTGCCTATAGTAAAACCGCTACCTTGTGCCTTCGATTGAATCGTTACACAATAGGAATTGGTATTACAGTCTAATATTGGTTTTAACCTTAAATCAATTATTTGTTGAGTTGTTAATGCCGCATCTCCTATACAATTACAAGCACCATCATGTCTATCATTAATCGTCGTTAAATCATTATCAGAACAAGGTGTGCCAGCTGCTGGGCAACCTACCGCTATACCTGCACAATTACAGTTACCGTCCTCTTTATCGTCTTCCGTCTCTGCATTCCCATCATCACAAGCAGTACCTGCTGCTGGGCAACTTGGTATCGTACCTGCACATCCACAATTGCCATCTGCTATATCGTTCTCCGTACTAGCATTTCCATCATCACAGGCAGTACCTGTCGTTGGACATGCTGTACCTACACAATTACAACTTCCATCTTCCATATCATTTTCGGTACTCACATTTCCATCATCACAAGCAGTACCTGCTGCTGGGCAACTTGGTACCATACCTGTACATCCACAATTGCCATCTGCTATATCGTTCTCCGTATCAGGATTTCCATCATCGCAGGCAGTGCCTGCTGCTGGACATGCGGTGCCGACACAATTACAACTTCCATCTTCCATATCATTTTCGGTACTCACATTTCCATCATCACAAGCAGTACCAGCTGCTGGGCAACTTGGTAAAGTACCCGCACAACCACAATTGCCATCTGCTATATCATTCTCTGTACTCGCATTCCCATCATCACAGGCAGTGCCCGCTGTTGGACATGCTGTACCTGCACATCCACAATTGCCATCTGCTACATCATTCTCTGTACTTGCATTCTCATCATCGCAGGCAGTTCCTGCTGTTGGACACGCTGTACCTGCACATCCACAATTGCCATCTGCTATATCGTTCTCCGTACTAGCATTCCCATCATCACAGGCAGTACCTGCTGTTGGACATGCTGTACCTACACAATTACAACTTCCGTCTTCTCTATCATTTTCTGTGCTAGCATTCCCGTCATCGCATACAGTCCCTGCTTCTGGACAACTAGGTAAAGTACCTGCACAACCACAATTACCATCTGCTATATCGTTCTCTGTACTCGCATTCCCATCATCACAGGCAGTGCCTGCTGTTGGACACGCTGTACCTGTACAACCACAATTACCATCTGCCATATCATTCTCTGTACTTGCATTCTCATCATCACAGGCAGTGCCTGCTGTTGGGCACGCTGTACCTGCACATCCACAATTGCCATCTGCCATATCGTTCTCTGTACTTGCATTCTCATCATCACAGGCAGTGCCTGCTATTGGGCACGCTGTACCTGCACATCCACAATTGCCATCTGCTATATCGTTTTCCGTACTGGCATTTCCATCATCACAGGCAGTGCCTGCTGTTGGACACGCTGTACCTGCACAACCACAATTGCCATCTGCTATATCATTCTCTGTACTCGCATTCCCATCATCACAGGCAGTGCCTGCTGTTGGGCACGCTGTACCTGCACAACCACAATTGCCATCTGCTATATCGTTTTCCGTACTGGCATTCCCATCGTCACAGGCAGTTCCTGTTGTTGGACACGCTGTACCCGCACAACCGCAATCCCCATCTTCTACATCATTTTCTGTACTAGCATTCCCATCGTCACAAGCAGTGCCTGCCGCTGGACATGCCGCAGCACAAGATAAGGATTCGTCAGTACCGGATAATGTCCCCTTTCCGATAGCCATTGTACCATCATTAGGGTCATTTCTATTAAAATTCGTATTATCTATATCAAAATTTAAATTACCTGTTTGAGCATCATCTGTGACGTTAAAACACAGCATACCTATATCTATCCAATCGGATTCAATCGAGGGGCAAGAAAACTGACCACTTGGAATTTCCAAAGTCAAGTTAAAACTCCCAGGAATAGAATTTCCATCAAAAGCATGAGGTTCCCATGCTGTTGCAGCAGAAAAAATACATAAATCAGTACCATCAAACCTAAGTGATTCGTAGGAAGAAAATCCTAAGGCACTAGCATTGTAAGTTACAAAAATAGAAGAAGTCCCAATCAAGAAAGGATCTGCCTCTGCTTTAATTTGTAAGGTGGCACAATAGGTGTCATTGTCGCAATCCCTATTTGTATTAAACTGAAGTTCAAATTTCTCTCCTTCCATACTGCTTGAAGCAAAGGAAAGGACGGGAAATAAACCCATAGAAAGAAACACTAAAAATGTAAATATCTTTTTCATAAGTGGTGTAAAATTGTTCAGGAGCCATATTAGCTACCCCACAGAAATCTACTAGCTCAAGGAAAGAAATTGTCAGCACCCAGCCTAAAAATGGTAATACGCTAAGAGAAAGAAGTTAAACTAACCTTTCAAAAAGAGTACCATTCCTCATATAAAGGAAAGCACAGGAGTATTAACAATATGCTTACAAAATCTTAAAATATTAAGGGAATCTTCCTCCTATTATGAGACTTAATAGCCAACTAAGATGGAGGAAATTTGAAAGGGAGGATTTCAGAAGACTCAAGAACAAATTTTCGATTTATAGCGGTAAGCTTTCCTTAGATAATGAAGGGTTTTATACAATTCCTACACCTTCAATTGTTGAGGTATAGTGGAGTTTATTTTCATTAAAAATGTGCTCCTAAAGAATCCATACCAATGAAAATAAACTCTAATCGAAATTTTATTTTGAATACCTATATAACATAGATAGTCTTATTTGCATACAAATATAAATGCAATGTAGGTGAGAAGTTAGACAAATTTTAGGAAAAAGTGACAGCCTTAAATACTGGCAAAAGAAAAAATATAAGATTATTTGGGCATAGGAAATAAATAGTCTACCCGATAATATTGTTATATAAACATACCCTACCTGTTAACATCTAAATCCGTTGCCTTTTCATCCGTTGCTGTTATGCGTAATGGCAACGGATGAAAAGGCAACGGATTTAGATGTTGACGGGTAGGGTGTGTTTATTTGTACGCTCTAAGCGTCAAATCACAAGCAACCTACGCACACAAGAAATTGATAGGTAGTAGGTATTTCTATAAATAGCAGAACTTATTTGACGAGAATTTTTTTAAGGACAACACCATTTTCAGTCTGCAACTCTAACAAATACAAGCCGCTAGAATAATTGCTGACATCAAGGCTGTTAGGAAAGGCTTGTTGTTGTATTAATTGACCTGATGCCGTATAAAGTTTAGCATTAAGAATAGGGAGATTAAGAGATTGGATTGTTAAAGATTGGCTTGTTGGATTTGGATAAACAGCTATTTGAGCATTAATAGCCTCTGTTGTGCTTGTTGTTGTGCTGGAAGCAACCGACAAATTGGTAATATAAATAGCGTCTCCAGTCCTACCTCCATTATCATTAGCATCATTCACTGCAAGGTAAAAAGTAATAGGTCCCATATCTTCATTGGGTGCAATCCAGTTCATATCCCATGTATTTAGAGTATTACCTGCACTTGTATGGGTGACATAAGACCGATCTGCTAAAGAAGAGCCCTGCCGTATTTGAGTAGTTGCCTCTTCTACTAGTTCCCATGAACCTGCATTATTATCCAAAGAATCTAGAGCAACTATCTGAAAACCATTTTTTGTTTCGTTTTGAAGATTGGAAAGTGCAATATTAATAGGATAGACTTCTTGTGGGTTATAGCTGAGCGTCCCTGTACCATAATTGATTGCGACAGTAGCATCTCCAGTATTTTCGACCACTGCATGACAGCCACTTCTACCGCAAGTAGTTTCCGAAGGTGCACCAGTTGTTTCAGCAGGAGCCCCTGCTGAATTGCCTAGCAATAATAAATAGGTAAGACCAGCAACTATAAATAGTAGAGAGGATACTTTATTTTTCATAAATCGGAATTAGAAAATTATTAATGATAATAAACTAGAATTTCCGAAAACTAAGAAAATTTAAAGGAAGATAAACTCGTTTCTACTATTACTCCGAGATTAGCAATGTGGCGGACAAATTTAGATAGGCAGACTTAATGAAAAAGACAAACCTCTAGAATAGAGGTTTGTCCCTGTATTTCGTCTTATGAATCAATTAATTTTTAATTAACTGCTTCTGCTAATTCTTTACCAGGCTTGAACTTAACAACGTTCTTAGCTTTGATTTGCATAGCTTCACCTGTTCTTGGATTTCTGCCCGTACGAGCAGGCTTGTGCGTAACAGTGAAAGTTCCAAAACCTAAGATAGCAACTTTGTCGTCACCTTTTAGAGAGCCCTTTACAGCATCTAGGAGAGCGTTAACTGCTTCTGATGCTTGAGCTTTAGTAAGGTTTGCATCTTCTGCAACCTTGCCGATTAAATCACCTTTGTTCATTTAAGAATAATTTTAGTGCTTTTGAATAAATCGTGGCAAATGTATCAGCTTAATCTAATTAAAACAAAACATTTTTAAAAAAAAACGAATTTTCTACGTTTTTTAACGATTTAGAGCGTTCTCCAACAGGATATAATTTAAATATTTATACTTTTAATACAATTTGTTGTATAAATTAATCTATTCATATATCCTTGACTATCAAGCTAAAAGGACTATTTCTACTTTAGTTGCTTGACTTTTATTAAATAATGTTGAAATAATTTGTATATATTGTATTTTTTTTTAAGAAAAATAAAAAAAATACTTTGTCAACTGTATTAAAATGACTTTTTGAGGCATTGGAGTAGTTTCTTTAAATCTTTTTCCTCATTATAAACATTCGGTCCAACCCTTAGCGAATCTCCTCTGAAAGAAACAAGCACCTTATTCTCTTCTAAATTTTTCCTTAATAAATCCGGCTTAATCGTATCATTTAGTAGGATACCAAATAAATGAGCACTCCTATAAGCTTCTTTTTCAACAAACATCTCCAAATCCGATACTTCCTCTATAAATTTACTCGTTATTTTTTTGCAATAAGCCTGTATGTTGCTTACTTTCCACTCTAGTAGTTGTTCTATCGCCGTTAATAATAAAGGCACTAAGATAAAATTGCTTTGTTCCCCTACAGAATAGCGATTTGCTTTAGGTCGATAAAAGGGTTGGTAATTTACTAGAGCCGTAAAATCTTGGCTATTCAAGCGATTTAACCAATTTTCCTCTATAGGATCTCCACCGTCAAAATAAGATCCGTAATAGGCTACCCCTAAGGAATAAGGGCCCAATAACCACTTATAGCCTGCACAAATCAACGCATCTGGTTGTATTTCTTTCACAGAAAAAGGCAAAGCACCTACGGATTGAGTCCCATCTATGACTAAGAGTGCATTATGCTCCCAAGTTTTAGCTCGAATAGCAGCTAAATCAAATAAAGTGCCATCTGCCCAATGAACATGCCCTATAGCTACCATCTTTGTACGGTCATTAATTGATTCTAAAATACGCTGATTCCATATAGCACCTCTATTTTCCTTATTTTTCGGCGCATTTACGACCTCTACTGTGGCACCGCATTTAACCGCCTCATTCAACCAAGGATAAATATTGCTCGGAAATTGTTCGTCTACCACTATAATTTGCTCGCCTTCCTTCAATCGCAAATTACTTGCTACATTTGATAAACCATAGGAAGCAGAAGGAATAATAGCAATGCGCTCTGGATCATCTGCTTCAATTAAATTAGAAAAAGCGGTCTTTAATTGATGTACTGGCTCAAAAAAATCATTTATACTATAGGAATAGGGCTGCCCTTGTCTTTTAATCGTTTGTATACCTATTTTCTCCAATTTTTTCATTTGTGGAGACATATAGGCACCATTTAAATAACTTATGTCTGGTGATAGACTAAATTTATTTTTTTGACACTTCATTATGGGTGATGTATTGTTTTATGCGTTTTTACTCCTTTTTCAAATATATTCCATCCTGCTCTAAGCGAATCAACCGCTGCTTATATAAAGATCCAATCGCTCGTTTAAAAGCCTTTTTACTCATGCCTAGCCGAAACTTTATTAATTCTGGATCACTTTTATCCGTCAATGGTAAAAACTGGGAATCTTGTTGGAGTAGATCTAAGATTTTTTGAGCATTCGGTTCATTCACCTTTTTATAGCCTTGTGGTTCTAATACGACATCTATTTTATTATCCTCCCGAATCGTCTTAATATATCCCTTTACCCGATCCCCCATATTTAAATGCTTAAATACTTGATTTTCAAAAATTAACCCTGCATGGATATTATTAATAATGACATTTCGACCTAAATCACTTAGATGGGCTACTAGCAACTTTACTTCTTCCCCCTCCTCTACTGTCAAGATTTCTTGTTGTACGTATTTATGCCACTTGGCAGAGGCTACAAGTCTATCCGAATTTTCATCGCAATATAGATACACGATATGCCATTCCCCTGCATTCATAGTCTGTTTTTGCTCTGAAAATGGCACTAACAAATGTTTTTCTAAGCCCCAATCTAAGAATGCCCCTATATTATTAACTTCGATTACTTGTAAGCAGGCAAAATGGTGTAATAAAATATAGGGTTCTAAAGTAGTCGCAATCATCCTATCTTCGGAATCCGTGTAAACGAAAACGGATATTTCTTGATCTAATTTAAGTCCTTCTGGAATGTATTTATTGGGCAGTAAAACTTCATCCGCTTCTTCATCTTCTAAATAAATGCCTTGATCCATTTGCCGTTTGGCGGTAAGCGTAGAGAATTTTCCTAAATTTATCATATATGGTATGTTTCACTTCTAAGCACGTGGCGGTAAAGTCGCCATTCACCAATTAGGCAAGATATTTTACCACATAGTCACAGTAGTTCACATAGTTGTAACATACTATGTGAACTACTGTGACTATGTGGTAAAATATCTTGCCTAATTGATGAATTATTAAATAATTCTAAGTGTTTCAAAATAGTGTCTAATTCAGCATATATTAAAACCTAAAAGTTAAGCCGACACTTGGCAAAATAGGTAATTGATTGACGCGCTCATACTGTACCCTATCAAAATAAAAAATATTATCCCTATCATAAGCATTCGTCACACTCGCCACCGCTTCTAGTTGTGTGTATCTAGAAAAAGTAAGCGTCTTTTTAATAGAAAAATCTAAGCGATGATAATAAGGCAGACGACCTCCATTTCTTTCTTCATCATAGAGGATACCCAAATCTGCATTATCGGTTACTACATCCGTGCTAATACCTTCTTCAAAGGTATAGAAACTATAAAACCCTTGGGTCAAGGTAAAAGGAAATCCAGAACCCATGTTCCATCTAGCACTCACCTCCCAAGATCGATCTTCACCAAAGGTATAGGTCCCTAATAAATTGACATTATGTCTTCTATCAAATAGGGTTGGGTAGATTTGTTGTCCGTCATCTCTATTCACATAACCTAAAGAATAAGTGGCCCAAAGGTAGGTATTTATTCCCTCGTACTTAACAGAAAGATCTATTCCATAAGCTTCCCCTGTTTCCACAATATAATTAGGGTCTTGCGCTGTTAATTTGTTTCTATTAAGATTGATCAATTGTGTAAAATCTTTAAAATAAGGTTCTATATTTAATTCTATTTGTTTGTTAATATCTATTTCTAATCCTGCGACTGCATGGGTTGATTTTTGTAAGCGGTCGTCGGTGCGTTCCGTTGAATTGGGTTTAAATAGGCTTTCATCTGGTCCAGATAAAAAGCCTACAAATAAGTTAATCACATCTCGTTCATTGACCGTACTTATTAAGTTTTGAGTATATAAACCACCCGCTAATTTAAAACGAAGACCCTCTGAAATATTATACTTTAAGCCAAATCTAGGTTCAATTGTAAACTTGCTCAAAGAAGAATAAAATTGTGCTCTTAAGCCTGGCTCAATGATTAGATTCCCCCATTGTTTTCTAACTTTCACAAAGCCGCCTATTTCCGTAGTATTTTCAAATTGGTCAATAGAAAGATCTAGAAAATTAATAAACTCAAAATTGGTTCTAAAACCATTCACCTCAAAACCGTAATTGATTTCACTATTATTACCAAATTGGGTAAATTGTAAGCCTGCCGTAAAACTCGTAATGCCACTTTCTCTCGGTTTTCCGTCTGATTCTTCTATACCCACATCATAATCGGAATAAGAAAAATTACCTTCCATAATGGCAGCAGAATTATTAGGAATCAAACTAAATCGCAAACCTGCCCCCTGTGTGGTCCAATCTAAAGTCGCTAAATCAGGATAGTCTACTTTATCTTTAAAATTAAAACCGAAGACATCCATTTTACTTCCATTCCCACCCACAAAAGAAACTTTCCCATACAAATCTGTAAAACTAAAAGGTAAACCTATACTGTCTATTTCGTTGACGTAAGGATAAAGATTGGGAGAGGTCTGATCTATATAGGAGTGTTTGCCCGTTACTAAAAAAGAAACGCTGGTTCCTGTCTCCATATTTAATGGCACTATCGGACCTTCTAATAAAACATTAGCTTGAAAAGGATTCGCACCGACCACCCCTCCAAAACGTTTTTTATCGCCTTCTCTAGTTTTTAAATCTACAACTGCTGAAATTCGTCCACCATAATCCGCATTAAAGCCACCTGTCAATACATCTACGGAGCGAATGGTTTCCGTTTCAAAAACAGAAAACAAACCCAGCGAATGAAATGGGTTATAAATGGTCATTCCATCCAATAAAATTTTATTTTGAACGGGCGACCCCCCTCTAATGTATAATTGACCGCCTTGGTCTCCTGTAGAAATTATTCCCGGTAAGACTGGTAAATATTGCGCTATATCTGCCTGACCACCGATAGAAGGTAAAGATGTTATGCGCTTAGGCGTAACCGTTAAAGTAGATATTTGCACTTCTGAACGTGCTTTTTCTTTTTTAGCAGAAATATCGACGGTACTTAATTGCACACTATTGGCGGTTAAGTTTAGCCTTTGATAGACAATCTTATTCGCTCCTATTACTACTTCTTGAGATAAACTGTCATAACCTATGTACGTGGCCACTAAACGATAAGCCCCTTCTGGTATATTGGTAATGGTAAAAAAGCCATCAAAGTCAGTTGTTGTCCCAATTGTGGTACCTGCCAATTGTATGGTGCAATAAAGGATAGGTTCTCCTGTTTCTGTGTCATACACATTGCCTCTAAGCGTACCTGTCTGGCTATATAAGGAGAGTAGCGTTCCGAAGAAAAGCGTAAGTAGTAGTATAGTTTTTTTCAAAAATAATGCTATTGATGTCGTTTAGGAATGATGTACTAAAGCAGGTTTATTAGATTCGCCCCAATTCACCATTTTCTCCAAACCATAATGGTCTAGTCGATTATGATAATAATACAACAACTTAAAAGATTCACTCGCCACATTACCAGCCTTATTAATCTGAAGGGGTTGTTGCGCATGGAAAGATCCTAAAAATTTAATACCCTCCTTTACCAATGCGGAGGTCTCCCAAGAAATTTGCTCTGATAGTTTTAATTGCCCATCCGCATTTAACTCCTTTAAGGCAAGTACCAAATCTGCCATTGCCTGTTCTACCCGCTCCATTGAAAACTCAAAATCTTCTGGTGGCAAGCGCAATAAGCCATATAAATCTAAATCCGAATTTTGCTTTTTTAATAAATTAAATACCACAAAAGCAATAGCATGGCTACACAAGACCACATTGTCTTTATGAAAACGTTCGATAATTCGTTCTCCTAAGATCTTAGTATATTCTCGTTCTCGCTGCAAATCTTGCCCAACTATTCCACTCGTCTTAAAATAATCATCAATGTCAATTTGTCTGCCAAAGCGATCAACACTATTCCCTTCCATATCTAGGAAATTGCCTAGTACATCCAATGGTTTGCCAAAAGACAAGCGAATTTCGGAACTTTGCGAAAAATAATTCCAACCAAATTTTAGCATTCTACGAATACTGGTAGAACCATCTTTTGTTCGATGATAATGTTCTTTCCCCGTTTTCGATAAATGTTGATCTATCATAAAAGGTGCCTCCAAAACAAAGTGATAGCCAATAATTAAAGGAACAATAAAGACTTTGCCCCCTTCGCCTTTTGCGGATAAGGCTCGTTGTGCTTCTACCGCTGTTCCTAATAGCCCCATTTTCACCTTAGTTTCTAATTCCCCTGAACGGGAACGAGTGCCACCCGCATAAATTAAATTACTCACTCCTCGCTGAATGGATAGATTGGAAGTGGTTTTTAGCGTTTCCAAATAAATCGCATTTTTCTTTCTTCTATCTACTCGATAGGTACCCAAGCGATTCATGAAATAAGCTACATATCCTGAATTAAATAAATTAAGTCCTGCAGCGAAAGAAGGGAAAGTGATACCTGCAATTTGGTCCATCGCATAGCCCACAAGCAAAGAATCTAAATTACTGAAATGCGTAGGGACTAATACAACCGTTCCTCTTTTGGTTAAACTTCTTACTTTTTCTACCTCTCCCTCTACTTTTAAACGCTCATATACTCGATGCTTTGCACTATATATCCGACGAAAATTTCTACTCGCCGCTGTATTCAATAGTCGATTGAAGAAAAAGGTGGTGAACTTTCTAGCAAACTCCATGGTCTTTATCTGGAAAGTGCCAACAATTTCTTCTGCATACCTATCAACAATTTTATGTAAAAGCTCTTTGTTTACTGCATCCGCTTCATCTTTTTCTTTATCTAAAGAACGCTTAACCAATTGCTTTTGTATCTTATTCCAGAACGATTTTTCATCAGGCGGATCGACTTTCCACGGTTCTTGCTTGATGCGAATCCGCTCATCATAAATGGCCTTAGCGATTACATCTCCAATAGCCCCTTTATGGCGTTTTAGCAATCTATTCCACGCTTGTTCCGTTACATCCTCTACAAATTTTGCTCTATCCTCACTCTGTTTATATATGGGCCAATCCTCCATATTTTCATAGACATGGGGATAGACTTTTGTTGTTTCTTTCATTTATTCTATTTCTGAAATATTCCATCTAGCGTATAGATTTAAAAATTCCCTCAAAAATACAATCATTTAACTTAGTCCCTTTAGGAATTAGTATATATTTACCTAAATTAGATCGTTTAAATATAGACAGAATTTGATTTTATAATTAATTCCATTAACTTTAGGCTGTGTAAGTTGCACAAGCCTGATGCCCGAGAGCGCAATAGGAGATTCAATAACTAAAAAAAAGGAGGTATTATGAAATTAAATACGTCAAAAGTTACATTTCTTACAAACAACAAATCAAACAATTCATCCCTAATCAATGGGCGGTCTTAATGCATGTAGTATAGGTCATAACACCTATATTTACATAAGTTTATTTCTTGAGTAAGAAAAAAACTTAACGGTAAATCCCTTGTAACCTGATGGTTACAAGGGATTTTTCATTAAGGCTACTCCGATTTCACACCCTTAATGCAATTACAGGAAAATAATTATCTTTGAAAGATGAAGAAACTACCAATCGGCTTACAAGGATTTAAGGAAATCATAGAAACTGATTATCTGTATATAGATAAAACTCGGCAAATTTTTGAGTTAATTAGCCAAGGGAAGCTCTATTTTCTATCTCGTCCGAGGCGTTTTGGTAAATCCTTATTACTTTCTACACTAACGGAGATATTTAAAGGGAATAAAGAGTTGTTTAATGGCTTATATATCGCAGAACAAACGGATTATGATTGGAAACCATTACTACCAACTAGGTTATCCAAATGAGGAAGTTCGCCGTTCTTTTGTACATAACTTGCTAGATGCTTTTACTCACCAATCAAGTACTTAAGTCTTTCCTAGATTAAAGAAGGCTAAAGAATTAGCTCACTCCAAACAACCCGCATATGTCCAATAAATTTTATCCATTTTTAAAAACTTCACTTTTGCCCATTCTCCCTCTGTTACTAATACCTCTAATAAATCCCCCTTTAGGAGATAGCCCATTTTTGTTCCGTCTATATCATTGAAAACATCTAGGGTGGGTTCACAGGGAGATTTAATAGTTTTCTTCAAGTATTTTTCAGGGTAATTGTTATTAGTAATTCTAAATTTCTGGTAAAGAAAACTTATTAAAGATAGTGGTACATCCTCTACTCGTTCAAATAAATCGACTCCATTAAATTTAAAGAATTCAACATAATTATCTGAACATAGATAACTATTATAGTTATAATTTTGAGACTTATCTCCACAATTATTTTGAATCGGATCATAATCATAAAAATGAATGGATTCTCCAGAAATATAGTAACATTCTTCATAAAGAAAAGACTCTTGAATATTTTCATTAATTGATATATTCAAAATATAAGAATCATTAAAAATTATATACGTAACTATAGTGTCCCAAATTGGTATATCATCTAAATCAATATAATTGTGGGGAATATCCCAAGCTTGTTTATAAACACCTTCCAAACAAGCGTCTAAAGAAGATTGACTCATTAATAAAGAAGTTGTTACACATAAAATGAATATAATAGGAATAAGATACTTCATTATTTTATTAAAAAAAAAATTTTAATTAATTTTCCTTTTAGGAAAAAAAAACCTTTCTATTTTTACTATTATTAAAAACACCTTAAATTTGGAACATCAATAAATGACCATAAGCATACGTCACCATGAAAACGAAGGAAAAAATAATAGCCGCTGCATTGCCTATATTTAACGAAAAAGGCTTCGGTGCAGTTACGATGAAGCAGATTGCGGATGTCATGCAACTCGATAGAAGAAATTTAAGCTATCATTTTACCAAAAAAAGTTTATTGGCAGCGATTGCCGAACAAATGTGGGACAAGTTAGAAAAGGAACGAAAAAAGAGACGAGACTTTCCTTCTTTTGAAAATCTGGATAATGAGACAAAGATGTATTATACTTTTCAAAAAGAATATGCTTTTATCTTTAATGACATAAAGGTGATTCAACATCCTTTACTAGCGAATAAGTTTACTGAATTGGCGAAATCTTCTATTAAAGACAACGAATCAGCCATTGCTTTTGCTATAAAACTAGGCAATATAAAACCAGAACCCTTTGCAGGGGCTTATCATAATTTATGTATCGCTATCTGGGCTTTATCCTTTTTTTGGACACCTCAACAAGCTATCAGAAAAGTGCAAGAGGAAGCGGAAATTAGAAAGGTCATGTGGAGTTTAATACTTCCGCATTTTACAGAAAAAGGGATTACTTCTTTTAAGGAATTTTTTGGGGTGGATTTTTTTGAAGTAATTGGTAAACCATTCAAAATAGATATGGATGTTGGATTCTTTTAAATGTTAGAAGGAAGAAACCGTATATAGTACACTATATCCCAATATATTTTGCTCCCTCTAAAAAGAAATATTAGATATACTTTTTACCAACTTCACCTCATCAAATCATGTTATACCATAAATTTTTCTTGACCTTTTTTTTTCTATTTCATTGCTTCCCTAGTCAATCTCAGCATCAATGGCAAGGAACCAATCCTGGCGGAGGCGGTGCCGTTTCTCTAGTTGGTGCAACAGCCAGCGGATACATAGTAGCAGGCAGTGACCTGAGTGGTGTTTATATCACTAAAAACAATGGCGATTCTTGGAAGGCATTAGGCTCGACTCAAGGATTGACAGACGACAATATCACTAGTTTTGGTTTTCATCCCACTGATGGAAATACGTTTATTATTGGTACTGGACTAGGTGCATTTAAAACGACTGATGCAGGAAATTCTATCTGTCCTGTTCAGATCGAGGTTCGACCAAATTTTGGCGTGGGCTATGTGGAAAGTATTGGAATGGCGATGTCTGATAGCAATATTGGCTATATGGCACATCATGAGCATTGGGTGCCTGAAGTAACCCTACTAAAGACGACGGATGCAGGAGACAGCTGGAATATCGTCCAGTTTACAGGATTACCAGATCGAGCAAGGATTGTAAAAATATTAGTAGATCGGCACAACGCTAATATTGTTTATACACTCACAGGTAAAGCACGCCACGGATGCAGTGATCCTAATCTGTATCGGTCTACCGATGGCGGTGAAACATGGAGAGAAATCGCTTTACAACTCGGTTCTATCCTAGATTTTGATCTACATCCTTGGAATCCCAATATTGTATATGTAACGACCTTTGAAGACAACGGTTGTGAGGTGGCACTTTGGCAATATCCTGCGGGCGATATAAACACAGGAGCTTTTTACAAAAGTACCAATGGAGGTACTAGCTTTACGCAAATAGGAGAACAGACAGGGATCATAAGTGTGGGGAAAAATCCAACTAATATTAGCCTAACAGATATTATTTTTCCTTTTAATTGGAATGAAAATGCGGGTACTTGGAAAACCACAAATGGTGGAGGTAGCTGGACACATACTGGCTTTGTTGATAATTGGAAACCTGGATGGGGTGCGCCTGAATTTTGGTACACTGCCAGTTTTAATGGACTTGCAAAAACCTTGACAAAAGACCGTTTTAATCCTGATAAATTGTATGGGTCATTTGGTCAATGGGCTTGGCTATCTACAGATGGTGGTAATATTTTAAATAATATTTCAACCAAAGAAGTAACACCGAATCATTTTTTAACGACTGGCTTGGAAAATATAGAAGGGAATGCCCTAGAGATTAGTGCTAGAAGTCCAAACATTGTGTATATGGGCGGCTATGATTTAGGTTTTTGGTATTCCAACAATCATGGCGTTTCTTGGAAAAGGAGTCTTCCTAGCAATAGTATTTATCCTGATTATTCTTGGTATGCAGAAGGCGGTTCCAATTGTAATTTTATCGTAAATGACCCTGAACGGGAAGCCACTGTATGGGCGGCTTTTTCCGCAACACAACCAACTACTAAAAGTGCCTTATTTAAAAGTACCGCTTATGGAGAGAATTGGACAATTAGTAATAATGGTATGGACCCTTTAGGCGTAGCGATGCATGGCTTGTCGCTGGATATTAAAAGTCCATTACATAACCGAACGCTTTTTGTAACGCAAAATGGTAAGGTCTATAAATCTACAAATGATGGGCAAAATTGGTCAGATACCCAGCATCCTACAGGTGGAATGAAATTCACAGCCATTGATAAATTTAATGGTAATTTAGTCTATGCAGGTGGAGAAAATGGGCTTTGGAAGTCCACCAATGGTGGTTTCTCTTGGGCGGAAATAGGTTTACCTGAAATGCGATTTATAGCAAGCCAAACAGGATTTACAATTTATGATGATATCGCACCTACCTTTTCAAATAGTAGTAGAAAAAAAGAACCTTATAATGGGGTTTTTGATATTCAAACCGATCCCCAAGTACCTAATCGAGTATATGTAGTAGCACACGGGGAAGGAAAGGGCTTATATAGAAGTGATGACGCTGGCGCAACTTGGAACAAAATATACAGCAATTCAAAAATGAGAGGCGTGGCTATCGCTCCAGAAAACTCGGAAATTATCTATACTTCTTCTTCCCACTCTTATCATTCAGGTGGATATAATACTAATTCGCTGGGCTTTTTAGTCTCTTATAATGCTGGTCAAACATGGGTCACCGCTAATGAAGGGCTCGCTTGGACGAATGGTGGAAAAATGAAAATAGCAACCGGAGATGCACCTCATATTTGGGCTTGGTCTCCGGGTACGGGGGTTCATTATGCTAAAATCCCTAATTACACGACTAGTGCTAATTGTAGTGCAGCGACTTCAAATAATGCTACCCTGCCCAATGAAGCAGCAATAAATATACAACCTAGATTTCAGGATCAATCCAATAGTAGTTTTGCTGCCAATATGGAGGCTTATCTAGCAAAAAGAAAAACGCCAAGCCTAGCTCTTTTAAAGGAAAACGAAAAACCATTTACGCAAGAAAACACATTAACTGTTTTTCCTAATCCTTTTTCTAAGCAAGCGACTATTCAGGTTGATTTAAAGGAATCTTCGACTATCAGTTTACGGATATATAACCAAGAAGGAAAATTGGTGGAGTCTATCGTTACCGATACTCAGTATAAAAAAGGCAGCCATTTAATCCCTGTTGATGCCAAACAGCTATCAGATGGATTATATTGGGTGCAACTAGTTACGGAACAGTCCATACAAAATACTAAATTAGTCTTGATGAAAGAATAGATATTTACAGTAAATTTGAAAAGTTTATCCAGAGCAAAAAAGTTTTGACACTTTTTAAGTCCAAGTTCAACCCGTGACATGACCATAGACGGAGTCAGATCGATGCTCTTTTTAGGAAAGAAAATAGGAGCGTAGCTCCGACCACGTCTGTAGGAATGGGATATAAAATCAAGTCAAAGGAGCGTAGCTTCGCAGGCTGACCTAGAATGGCAACGATATGTCAAGTTTTAAGAATTTGACATGTCTAAATGCTAGAACATTAGCGATTTACGCTAAAGTTAAATTTGCCAAATTCTGAAAATTTGGCAAATTGGTCCATTCTCGGTCAGCCTGTTCGGCAACGTAAAATCGTGCGATAGACGTTGCCGAAGCTACGCTCCTTTGACGTAGTTCCATATCCAATTCCTACAGAAGTGGTCGGAGCTACGCTCCTATTTTCCACAATAATCTACAAAAAAGGATGTACAGTATTAAATAGTAAACATTTGGTCACATCAACAGTTGAAGTTGAACTTGATTTAAATTTGAGGAATGCTATTTAATGAAACTTTTTAATGCTTTTAAATTTGTAGCTTTATCAAAAATAGCGGTTACATTTATTTCAAATCCTTCAATAACTTTACTCTTTATGGTTTCTCCATATTGATGGACTTTGGGAGGGAAATAAGACTTACTAGAAGTTGGAAGTAAATATTGTGCTACCTTTTGTTTGACAGGATCTATTATCCAATATTCTGGTACACCATGCAAAGCATAATCGTCTTTTTTTACTGTTTTATCGTGCTTTGCTGTTTTAGGAGAAAGAATCTCCACAATAAAATCAGGCGCAGGAAAAAGTACTTGGTCTTCTGTGAAGGTATCTACCTTTTCTTTTGAAAAAAATACAATATCAGGTTCATAGTCATTACGAGTCAATGAAATCATCACTTTTTCATAACCTATGGAACCTAATTCATGGTGATCAATATAGCAACTAAGCAATCTAGAGAGCAGGGTATTCGCATCCCAATGTCGTTTTTTGACAGGAGAATGAATGACGATTTCGCCATTAATGAATTCCGCTTTGACCTCTTCAGTAATCCATTCATAGAATTCTTTTCTACGATGGTTTTCTTCTTTCATAGCTTGTTGAAAGTATTGTAATTGTAACGCTGCATCCGAGCGTTTGAGGATTCTGTTAATTAGTGAAGTATCGTGCATATTTGTTCATTTTATCCAAATTTATCAAAAAATATTCGGAAATCAAAAAAGCCACAACTATAAAAGTACATGAGACCATTAATATCAAAAATAAACCCTAACTCCCAGCAATTCAAAACCAACAAGGCAGAAATGAACGCCTTTATTGAAGCCTTAGACAAAGCGATGGCAGAAAGTCGCTTTCAAGGTAAAGACAAACACATCGAACGAGCTAGAAAAAGAGGCAAGTTACTAGCAAGAGAACGCCTAGAATTAGTGCTAGATAAGGATAGCCCTTTTTTAGAATTGTTACCCCTATCAGGGATGCAGCGTAGAGGGAGTTTTGGTGCAGGAGGAACCAATATATCAGGTATTGGTTTGGTGCAGGGCAAATTGTGTATGATCAATTCCAATGTAGGCACTCGAAAGGGCGGTTCTGTGGATTATGCAACTGTTTTTAAAAGCCTTCGCTTGGGACAAATCGCTAGAGAAAATCGCTTACCTACTATTAATTTGGTAGAAAGTGGGGGTGCAAACTTGCCAGACCAAGCAAAAATATTTAATTATGGAGGCGAGTCTTTTAGAGAATTGACTCGACGCTCCAAAATGGGGATTCCTACCATATCTGTGGTTTTTGGCAATGCGACTGCGGGCGGGGCCTATGTACCTGGGATGTCTGACTTTTCTATTTTTCAAAAGCATAAAGCCAAGGTCTTTTTAGCAGGTCCACCTTTAGTAAAAATGGCTACGAATGAGGTGGCTAAGGATGAGGAATTAGGTGGGGCAGAAATGCACAGTCGGGTTTCTGGCGTTTCAGATTATTTGGCAGAAGATGAATTTGATGGTATCCGCATTGCAAGGGAAATTATGGAATTAGTGGATGTTGGCAAACCTCATTTCATTCCAACAGATCCTATAAAAGAACCATTGTATGATGCGGAAGAAATATTAGGGGTCGTACCCGCAAATACAAAAACACCCTTTGATGCTAGAGAATTAATCGGTAGAATTGTAGATGGTTCTGAGTTTTCAGATTTCAAACCAGAATATGGTAGTACTTTAGTTACTGGTTGGGCGAAAATACATGGTTATCCTGTCGGTATTATCGCAAATAATGGGGTTATCTTTTCAGAGTCTGCTAATAAAGGAGCGCAGTTTATTCAGCTTTCTAATAAAAATAATATCCCGCTGATTTTCCTTCAAAATACGACGGGTTATATGGTAGGGAAAGCTTATGAAGAAGGGGGAATCATTAAAAATGGAGCAAAATTAATTAATGCCGTTTCTAATAGTGAAGTGCCATCTATCACGCTAATGATT
>Ga0209831_1001114_pt1 | contig 25328 bp, 38 predicted proteins | sample Maine_Asex4_meta_FD_187451 | JGI IMG/M metagenome (GOLD analysis project Ga0209831, IMG submission 187451) | Marine algal microbial communities from Maine, USA - Maine_Asex4_metaG (SPAdes) (version 2) | ecosystem: Host-associated > Algae > Red algae > Unclassified | place: Maine, USA | collected... | reverse complement strand
CCGGCCTTGCCCCGCGCCGCCCCGTCTTGCTCGCCATCTAAATCTTGGCGTCCCTCTCGAGTCCTAGCCTTTGAGCGCCTTTGCGCCGTCTAGGTCCTCTCGGTAGGTTGACCCTTTAGGTCCTTCATTTTTGTACTGTCAGTGTGGTTCTAGGGTATTTGTTCGCGCCTTCTTTGTTGCCACATCACGCGATCGTACCATCTCGTGTCTGTTTTTCATGCAGTCTTTTCCGTGTTTTCGATTCCAGGTGTTAGCTCGACTGCGAGTTGCGCCTCTGCCATCCATTAAGAGGCAGTACCTGAACTGGCGGCAACTGTCGACCCTCACGACGCTTGTTGGCCAGACGAGTCGAACTCTGTACAAGATCGACGCAGTAGCAGCACTAACTTATTATCCCCGTTTTCTACGATTCAGCCCCAGCTGCTCGTGTCATACGGACCTGCTCGTTGTGGCAAAACGCGCACAGGATACGAGGCGCTCCTGCGCGCGAAGCGCCTGTCGAGGGTGCAATCAGCGAGTGCTTCCCATCGACTGCACTCTGTGCCGTTCTACCTTGACCTGGGAAACGGCAGCGGCCATCGCGACCTTGACAATGGGAACGCCAGCGAGTGCATTGGTGCTCGCATGGCCGCACGTGCCCTGTGCGTCTCGTTAGAATACGTGCACGTCCTTAACGGTGGGAAGCTGACGGGTCCGTCGGCCACGCGCGTGTTGGCTGCCATCATCGCTCGGGTCCTAGACCGGGAGGAGGCGTCTGCCGGCGACACCGTGCTCCTTGGTTTTCACATCGATGAGTATCAGCTTATCCTGGACAAGAACAATAAGCCGATGGTTGACTTCATCAAGGCGATGCTGTCCGAGTTAACGAGCTTCGTCAAGAACGCGGAGCTGCACGTGCAGCAGGAAGTTGAGTCGGTCCGCAAGTCAGTCTCTCTCCACTCGGACAAAATTCGGGGATTAGCAATACTGGACTTATCCCACACTCGTGCACGGATTAATGTGAGATCAGGTGACAGATGAACCTGGGATCCATCCAGGAACTGTTTCCAAGACTGTCTGTCGGATAGTTCTTCGGCGCATCCAGCGGCACTTATCCTGGACTGTTCTACTGATTTGATGCTGACAAAGCCATGCGCTCACAAATGGGATAGGACGAAGATCATTTGAGTGTCCATGCCGTAGGATTGAGTGGCCACAGCAGCCGGCGCCCGTTCTCAACTCTTTTCTTTATTTAGAGACAGAGGCAGATGGGTGGAAAGAGAGCAAACTCATACGGGCCAAAGCTTCCGGAACACCACTGATGCCGGGCCGCAAAATTGACGAAGAGACCATCCTGAAGTCAACTGCTGCAAAGAAGCATAACATTAGTTTTTGGCATGATTGAGGAGCTGCCAACAAGACTATCCGTGGGCTGCTCCATGGAGCTGCTTGAGGACTTGCCATCGTGTGGTTTGCGGGGTACCCTTCATGATCAACGGCGAAACAGTGTCTCAGGAAATCCTGCCATTTGTTGCATGTTCTGCACCGTGGGTAATCACGGAGATTCATCGCCTGCAGATTCCCCTTCGGCGGTGCAAGATTGGTTGTTATAGAATATATGACGGAAAAAGACAGAAAACAAACAAAGAAAGCAAACAAAAGTAGCAGCCACTCTAAGGAAGTGATAGATGCACCCGCTTTCACGGGTAGAAAGAAATGTCCCTCAGCCGGGGCCAGAGGGCCGCCAAGGGCACGAAGCAATCCGTAACTGACCAACGTCAGCTGCTCTACGCTTTAGACGGCGTGTTTTCGTCAATTTTCACCTTGACAATCAGTTGAGCGTGCTCTCTAGTCAGCTTTCTCATCAGACTTATCAATATCACCGGCCTCCAGGTCCTTCAGCTCGTTTCGCATGCAGCGAACAACGCTTTTGCGAGCCTCGGCGCTCGCAGGACGCACCTTTTTGGGAAAATCCACAGCATCCGCGTACTTCAGCAAGCAGGCTGCTCCACCAGCTCGAACAGAGGTCCATACTTCAGTAGCGTCCAGAAAAAGCAGCTCAGCAATGATGGACGTCGCAGTCCCATTCAGGTCAAGCGGTCGCTCTATCTCCCTGGCGCCGTCCTTTAGCTTGAAGCGGTAACTGACTTTTCCCAAGCTGGCCAGCGTGGCCAGCTTCGCTGCTTCAGACGCTTTTTGCGCCTCAGTGGCGATAACGACGCGGTCCATTGAGGCCTCCTTGACATCATTTTCCATGTACACTCCTCGTGTACCATACGCAAGCAGCCTAGCAGAGGTGCGCCTACGGCTGCAGTGAGTGCGCAGTCCCTTTCTCAACGCTATCTTCACGACGCGCCGCCTGCTCGTCCAGCCACTTGCAACACAGTCAATGTGCCCCGAGCATTCATCAACGGGTTTCTTCACGACGCTTCGAAGAGGGCGAGTACAGTTCGGGCCTTCCAGCTGTCCGGGCGGGGTCATCCATGAGAGACAATCATGTTCGGGCGAGTCGACAGCGCTCCCATTGATATCAGGGCTCACGGATCCTTTGCAAATCTTCTTGAGCATGGCTTGAGCGAAGCGAAAAAAGTAACCAACCACCTCATCCTGAAGCAGCAGCAGCTTGAAAGGCACGTTCAAGCACAACACAATTGACACAAAAAGCAACTAGTATCGGGTTAGGTTACGGTTCGGTGTGCCACGTTTGTGACAGCAGCGTCGTATGTATAATATACAAGTCCATGCTCGCACGATCTTGTATCACATAAACACGTAAAGAAGGGCCTAGAAGCAAAGTATCATACCCCTTAGCAGCTCAAAATGCTCAAGAAGAGGGCAGCATCGACTGCAGGAGAGCAGGGCCCGAAAGACCGGCCGGGTGCACCGTCGGCGTCTTTAACGTCACTGTTTCGCATTATTGCGTCCTGATGGGTCTTGGGAAGCAACACAAGGCATATTGTTTGCCGGCAACCGTTGTCGAGGCCGATGTCAACCAGGGCAGTCTGCTGTCGATGGGAGTCGAGGTCGGATCGCAAGCCCACCTGGCACGATGACTCCTCATTTGTTGTCGGCGACCGTTGAGCTCCCAAGTCATGATCACAATGCGAGGGCGTACGCCAAGCACGCAAGCGGATAAAGACCAGTTTTAAGGGACAGGCTGTGATGCTGAGGAAATCACAGCTCCACAGTATTTTCTATAACCCGCATTGTCTCGCAGATCATTACAGATAGTGCCGCACACGGGCGGCGATCCCGGACAGCTTTGCAGTCAGGAGGACTCACCGATGAGTGGGGACAAAGAGCATGTCTTCGGGACTATGTATCTCAGATTGCTTGGCCGATCTCACTGTATGAGGCCATTGATGAGCGACTTCTAAGTACATGAGTCGTTTACAATTTTGCAACTGATCGGAGATATATCAATTATCCGGCTCGCTCGGCTTCGGCCGACGAGTGGTCTCAATCGAGCTTGTCGCGCCATTTCCGTCGGATTTAGCTTGTGTGGCCACCCGTTCAGATCGCGCCACACGGGGACTCCACGGCAGGGTGTCGTGCGGGGACGCCTGGGGCGGTCACCGTTTGTGAGCTCGTCAGGGTGATGGCGAACGCTCTGAACACAGTCACCGCACGTCCCCACGGTTGGGAGACGCGCCTGCACCCACCGCGCGACGCCCTTTCCGCACCGCGGTGACCGTACACGCCCCGTCTTGCTCGCTGACCTCCACGTGCGACCACGCGCGTGGCGGACGCAGATCGCACCGTGCACTCAGATCTATTTCCTGCTTTTGTTTCATACCGACGACCTCACACCAACCCTCTTATCCCCACTCTGCCCTGTTTGCTTTCTAGTCTGTTGGTGCTCAGGTCGCGGTTGAGTGTCTGTTCCATGATACACCTCGTAAGGGACGGCCCTACTGTTGCAGTGCCTGAAATTTTGTCTCGCGCTCGCGGACGCACGCTTTTGCTTATTCTTCCCGTCTCCGCCCGACCGGCGCGGCGGACACGGGCGTGGCATCTCGTCGTCCTCGCCCTCGATCTGGGTGAGTGAAGGCCAGATCCGCCGAGGACACGCATTTTCGCGACCCCGGGAGACCATCATCTTCGCGCTCCAATCGGGCCCGCGCCACCGGCGCGGCGGTCCCAAGAAGTGGGTCTGGTCATCCCCGCCCCCTGTCAGAGAGAGGAACGGCTGGATCCGCCGGGGACACGCGTTTTCGCGAACCCGGCAGACCATTGCCTTCGCGATCCACTCGGGCCCGCCCCACCGGCATGCCTGTCCCGAAAAGTGAGTCTGGTCGTCCCCGCCCTCTGTCAGGGCGAGGGACTGTGGGTGAATACCTCAGGACTCGGATGACGCGACCCTCTGGCCGGGGCCGGAAGGGGCGGGTCGCGAGCCTCCACGTGACGCTCCCCAAAGGGGGGTGACGTGTGGCGCCCCCTCGGGCGGGTGCCCAGAGTGGCCCCTAGCCTCACCCGTTACACCTTCTCCTGGGAGGTGAACGAAGGAGCATCTCCTGATCGGGCCTCCCGGCGGGGACAAGCACAGACGGAAGGGGCGCCGGCCCCTCTTTCATCTGGGCCCCCTGGAGGGGCCGGGAAGCTTTCGAAGCTTCCCCACTCGGGGCAGGACCGAGAAACGAGATCAGATCTCGGTCATTGGAGATACTTACCAAGAACTTCCATTGGAGCATTGGAAAATCCTTTCGCTCAGTCCCTTTGGACTTAGAGGGATTCACAAGTCCAGGTTGACCCAAACTTCTATGGGCCAGATATCTCTTTCAGCGAAAGAGTGTCACTTAATGCGTGGCAGGGGCCACCGGAGGCTCCCGTTCCAGGACCGTGGCCCTCTGGGCACCGGTCCCCCCATGACCGCCTCGAGGGCAGGGTTCGTGTTCGCGTTTTTCTTCTCCTGAGGGTATATGGGTGTTATTGCTGCGGTCGACCTGCTGCACCGAATAATTCAGCGTTGCGCTAGCGTTAGTTTTGGCATTCTGGTGCGCTCCGCGCCCTGTGATCCAGGCGCTTGTGTCCTTTCTCCTTTGTGTCGCTCCGCATCTTTTGCTGGGTTTTCTGACGGGGAACTTTCCCCGTCGGCTTCGTGGGAATAAACCACTACAGGGACGGCTGGATCGGCTGGGGATACGAGTTTTCGCATCCCTGGCTGACGCTAACTACTGCCCTGTACTCGAGCCCGCCCCACGGGCGCGGCGGTACCGATAAGTGAGTCTCGTCGTCCTCACCCTCTGTCAGGGCGAGAGACGGCTGGATCTGCCAGGGACACGCGTTTTCACCAACTCGACAGAACATTGCCTTTGGGCTTCACTCGGGCCCGCCGCACCGGCGCGGCGGTCCCGAGAAGGGAGTCTGGTCGTCCCCGCCCTTCATCATGGCAAGGTGCGGCTGGATCGGCTGGGTACACGCGATTTCGCATCCCCGGCTGACGCTCGTCGCTGCCCTCCACTCGGGCCCGCCCCAACAGCGTGGCGGTCTCGAGAAGCGACTCCGGCGGTCCGCGCCCTGAATTGTTGCTGGCCACGCCCGAATCTGTTACACTCGAGCCCTGCTCTTAGTCTGCTGTGTCAATTCTCATGTGAGATCGGCAGCGCCCCGATGGTGGGGTGGCTCCTTAAGAGGCCTTCTTTGCATCCCCACCCCAGTGTGTGGCTAGAGCATGGTGGATTTTGTTAAAAGGTCGCCACTGCCACCCGTGGCTGCAGGACCCAAAGCCTGTGAGATGTTCGCTGTACCCGGTGGCTTCCAAGATGCACGGCGCCGAAGATGCGTGCACAGTCCGCGGCAGTGGTCAAGCAGACAGTGGCGGTCCCGCTCAGTACTGTCCAGATCCGAGCGACAGCCGGCTGCGCAGCAATTGGCGCCGCGCTGTTCGGTCCAGGCGTGGCGCTCTGTTCCCGGCGCAAAGCCCTCCAGGCCAAGGCCGCGGCGGCCGCCCGTCATGCCACGCAGATGCTGGGAGCAGCTGGGGCCGCGTAGCGCTCCGAAGAGCTTGCGCGGAGAGCTGCGTCCGGCCCGAAACCGACTTTTTCGTCCGGTAGCTGTGCGGCCGCTCGCCAGTTGCGGTGCCAAAAAACGTGGCCCTGCCCACAGTTGCGAAAGGCCTTCCCGGTCGTTCGTCGAAGCGGCTGATTACGGTTCTGCGCTGGACGAAGGTTCTGGTACCGCGTCGTGCGCGCGCTCAGAGCTCGAGATCCCGGCCAGCACAGGCGGGCCCGGGCGAAGCCGCCACTGCGTGGCTCTCGACGCGCCAGTCCATCAACCAAGTGTCGTGCCTTCTGGAGCGGCAATCGCGATGTCGGATGGTGACGACGGCCCTCGAGATGCGCGTCTAAAAGGGCCGGAATCGGATCGAGCCTCAATGCACGGTGCTCAGGGCGCTGATCCGCGCTCCCGCGGGCCCGAGGGAGCGACCCCAAGCTTGGAATCGCTGGTGGCGATCTTCAACGACGCACGGCGCTCGCTGGTTCGTCAAAATGGAGGGTTCTCCCTGGCCGAAGGTCGCATGATTTTTCACCGTGCTCGGAATTGCCGGGCTGAAGTTCGTTCCGAGCCCACGTCAATTGCGAGCAATGAGAAATTGCCCTGGGTGGCGTTGGGATGCAAAGGCCTTTGATTCGCTGCTGGTGTCCACTGTAAGGATATGGCAAGGCGGTCACGGCTCGATGGTCAGCCCTATTGACACGGCCGTGCGCCTTGTGCAAGGCGCCCTGGAGGCGCACGCGTGCAGCGGCGCTTGCCAACCACCATCACGCTCCACTTCCCCGACGGCCGCAGCAGTGTGCCACTTGGACCCGCCTCCTGCCGAGGTATCCTCTGCAGTAAAACGGTCGCCTGCGGCGCGCTCCCCCTCCCCTCCTCACAAGCGTTTTCGAGAGTGTGTTTCCGAGGACGGCAACCGCCGTGAGATACATTGGATGCCGGAAGCTGCAGCACGTGTGCGGCCAGAGCCCAACTCCCTGGCCCGCTCACGTAAAGTGAGCACATGGCTGCTACCCCCACCTCCTCCTGTCGGTCCTCGGATTCTGTTATCACGTGCGGCCATGCGTTACGTCAAGCTCTTTGCCGGTGACGTGCCGTCGCTCGCCGATGGGTCCCCCGTCTCGCCTAACACTACTGACGGCATGTTGCTCTGGTTGCTGCATCGAAACGGGAGTGAGTGTCAATCGGTGGTCTGCGAGTGCTGACATCATTAGACGCTGCAGACTTTTCCGCAGCTGGGGGCGGTGACCGGGCGTCAATGGACCGGGCTTTTCACGTTGTGCACCAGAGGCTTGTGTTAAGTTCGGGCACAGTACTGATACCTGTGCTTTCTGGCCGGCTTTGGTGGGGCATTGTGCTACGGTCCATAAACCACATGGTCCAGGTGGTGGTTGAAGCAGAGCGTCACGGTAGGGAACTCGTGGGGGCCGCGGACCGAGACCCGGCGCTTGTGGTGGTGAACACGTCTTCGGAGGGAAAGAACGCAGGTGGGTGGGACGAGCGAGTGGTGGACCGACTGTTCCTCGTGCTGGCAACAGCCATCTGCCGGACGATTCTTCGGACGTCCAACTCGCCTGTGACGCTTTCAAGGGTGGCTGAGACGCTGCGGCGAGGGGCGCCGGTCGTGGTCGTCGAGATGAACAGAGGTGAGCCCCACGACTCAGCGGAGAGACTCCTTGCCTTCTTCACGCTTCTGCAGTCGGCCACGCCTGGTGCTGCTGGTGCCTTGTTGCGCAACCCTTGTGGGCGTGGCTGGGGACAGACGCACGCATCTCGACGCCTTCGCGGCCTCGTACGACTCGTCGTTGACCCTCATCGTTCGGGCAAGGACACTTTCGATGAGGACGAGTCCGCTGAGGAACTCATGAATGGACGGGATCTCTCTGAGTACGAGATGGAGAGTGCGCATACAATGACGTATCACGATAGTGAGGATGGCAAGGAGGGGGCAAGAGACGGCTTAGATGAGAGAAGAAGAGGCGGTTCTCGTGGGAGCGGCGGAGGAACCGAGAGCCAGGCTGGCGGCAGCGCACGCGGCAGCGTCTGCGTCTGCAGAGACAGACGCCGGCAAGAGGGCAGCAGTCGAAGCAATTCTGGTGGCGGGCGACGTCGGGCTATGGACCAACAAGACGGTGCCGATCATGCTTTACTTCTGAGCGATGTCGTCGCCGCCGTTCAGCGCCATTTTGGCCACGGCGGCGGCGCCCACGGCGACGACGACGCTGATGCGCGTGCTCGTCGTGCGCGCCGAGAGAGTGACCTTGGTGCGCAAGACGAGGGTGAGGGTGGTCACGAGGGCCGGCACCAAGGTGAGGCGCGCTCCGGTGCTCGCGGTGGATCTGGCGCTGGACCTGATGTTCGTGCTGCTGCAGATGGCGCCATCTGCGGCAATGTTGGAGTTGCAAACGATGGTTGCGCCGCAGGTCCAAGCCAAGGTGGCGATCGCAGCAGCGCAGACGGCGACAACGACGCTGCTGTGCGTGCTTTTCGTGCACGTCGCGATCGTGCCCGAGGTGGGCATGATGGGCGTGATGGCGGTCGCGAGAGCTGGCACCACGGCGGAGCCCACGCCGGTGCTCGCGGTGACGGTGTTGCTGGACCGAATGTTGGACCTGTCGGAGTTGGCGCTCGTATCGACCAAGCTCGAGATGAACAGGTTGGCCCCAACGACGGCCAACAGCAGGGTCGCGACCGCGGCGGCGCACACGGCGAAGACGACGCTGATGCGCGTGCTCGTCGTGCGCGTCGCGGTCGTGCCCGAGGTGGGCAAGATGGGCGTGATGGCGGTCGCGACGGCTGGCACCAAGGGGAAGTGCGCGCGGGTGCTCGTGGTGGTAAGGGTGCTGGACCTGATGTTCGTGCTGCTGCAGGTGAAGTCATTTGTGACCTTGTGGGAATTGCAAACGACGCTTGCGCCGCCGTTCAACGCCAAGGTGGCGACCACGGCGGCGCCCACGGTGACGACGGCATTTTGGCGGGTGCTCGTGGTGCGCGCCGCGATCGTGACCGCGGTGTGCACGACGGGCGTGATGGCCGTGGTGAGGGCGGGCCCCAAGGTGGAGTGCGCGCCTGTGCTCGCTGTAATGGTTCTGCTGGACCTGATGTTGGAACTGCTGGAGTTGGCGCTCGTGCCGACCAAGTTCGAGTTGCGCGGGGTGGCGCCGCCGGCGGGGATCGCCAAGGTGGCTACCGCGGAAGCGCCCACGACGACGACGGCGCTGTACGGGGTGACCGCTGCGCACACCGTGGTGGTGCCGGTGCCTGTCAAGACGGGCGTCATGGTTGTGCTGGTGGTGGGCGCCAAGGTGAACAGCTGTTAGATTCTGATGGCGGTAATTGTTCTGGAGGCGTTGGTGGAGATGTCTGCGTTGAGTCTCGTGCTGCTGACAGGCGCCACTGTGGCTGTCCGCGAGGTAGTACAATTTTCCAGCATCAGGGTGTGCCTAATTTCTCGCGTGTCATGATACAGCGTGCGACTGTGGAGCACGGTGGGGATCCCGGAGTGGCCTTCGACATGGAGCCCTCTGGCGGAGGGAAGGGATGTGCTGAAAGCGTGGGCGGGGGCCACTCCGACAGAAATGACGTTGGGTTTGGACCACTCGATGGCCGCATCACCTCGCATGGTACCGATGAATGGAATAACTCGGACTCTGCCGACATGAATATTCTGGCCGGCGTTCCTCCCTCTCTACCGCCAATATCCCCTCTTGCCTCACCGCCGTCACTGGACAGCACAACGGCCGACACTCAACGTCACGCCCGCCTGCATTCCGGCCTTATTGATACGAGCAAAGGTGGCCGGCCGGACTTCGGGGCCGCCTGTGTCAGTGCCTCTTGTGGCGAGACCCACCGAGTGTCGCACAGCCGACACGAGGTCGTTCACGAGCCGGAGCTCGGTGCCGAGGATGATGAAATGGCTTGTGTGGGGTGTGAGGGCGTCAATCTCGTGGACGATCCCAGGCATGTGTCAAGGGCGCGATATGATACACCCGGCAAGGGGCCAACCCCTTTACAGCGACAATTTTTGGATTTTCACACGATTCCAATATCATGCGTAAGTTCTGTTCCCGAAATGGGCTTGCTCGGTTTAATCCGATGGCATGCCGCGTGAATCAGAGCATATGGTGCGCACGTGTTCCGAATCAAAGATCCCAAGATTCGACCCGCGTCATGTGTCGCGTTGAAGCGGAAGGTGGGGGTGCGGGTTAGAGTACGGGTTCTAACCTTTCCTCAGTAACCAGCAATTGTGAGAGATGTCTTTTCCCGTAGCCCTGATCCGGAACCCACTGTGAACAGTGACGAGCTGCGGGCTCAACTACCGCCCGAGCGGGAGAAGTGGCTGGTGGCTGACGATCTCAAGAAGAACATCAGGGACAGTAAAGCCGCCCTTCTCGAACAGTACCATGAGTTTGGTGTGCCGCAGTTCCTCGCCCGTGTCAATGATCCAATGGTGACGTGGGTAAACGGAAAGACATCTGTTGGCCACAAGACGACGGTCATGGGTCCTGGAAAGCCTAAACCAGTCGATGTGTACGACGTCTCGGACCTCACGCCGTCAAATGAAGATGGGTGTGGTAGGAGTCTGGGCGACCCCGCCTGTACTGCGAAAGCTGTTCCATTCCCCCCATCAGACCGCTTCAAGAGCCCCCGAACTCTGAACCATCACAGCATGCTTGGTGAAGCCGCCACATACGAAGATATCAACACAAATCTTCTGTAAATAGGCACTACCGGATCCCACTTCAGTTGGTACGTTGAGGACCACCTGCTACAGTCCGTCTCTTACTTGTAGTCCAAGGCTAGCAAAATGTGGTCCTTCACTGCAAAGTGCGAAGCTCCTCGTATGGTACACGTCTTGGTTCAGCACATTGATCCAGTCGTTCTCGCACCCGCATGGGGGGACGTCTGGCAGGTCCTGGGGCTCAATGCTAGTTTATGGCCTGCCTCTTTCTTCCTCGCGCATGGTGTCCGTGTGGGTTTCCACAAAATAGAGCCTGGGGACTTTGCCGTGACAGGCTACGGGGTCCCTCACAGCTGGTTCAACGCGGGGGTTAATAAGGCCTCGGCCGCGAACCTCGCGTGCACAGGCTGGCTTGTGCATGCAATTAAGCACACCATGCAGTGGCGCGAAAAGCTTGGGATGCTCATTCTTGTTGAGAAGCTGCTGGTGCTCAGTGCCTGGAAGCTGGCTGATGGGAAAAGGTGGTTCGACGACGCCATTGCCTATGAGGCCCTGGAGCCGACTGAATTCCAGCGGGACCTTGGTTACATGGTGTCCGACCTGTCCCAATACCTCACCTTCGTCCTCTCGTACATGAATACGGAAGCGAGTCCAGCCTGGAGTGGCAAGAAGCCGTCGGCGGTGGACTTTGACCATGCTCCCCAGCTTGTGCGACGTTTTATCGTAGAAAATGCCATCAAACCATCGGGAGAGCCCTTTGCACTCCCTGAGGAGAAGGAGGGCGTGGGCACAGACTTCTCAGGGGACGGTGCTGCGTGCTCACACTGTAGGATTGTCACCTGGCTCTCTGTCGTTGTGTGCCCGACGTGTTTTGAGCAGCTGGGAGCGGGCGCGGGATCGCGGGCCCAAATCTGCTGTTAGCGCTGCGCGCCGTCGAAGTACGACGATTCCCACTACCAAGCGGCAAAGCATGACGGGGAACCTGGTTTTCTTGCGTGTCACGCTCCTGTGGTTGTACAGCGGCTTCCCAACGGCCGCACGTAATTGCTGATCGAGAAGCTCAAGATAATGGGTGGCACCGGCAGTGGAGGAAGGGCATGAGTGAGCTGTGTGTTTGCATGTGAGGACTTTATGCTATTCTGCTTCTTTTCAAGCGACGATGTGTAGTTTGGCGGTTCTTTGTTGGCTGTCGTGACCGCGCTTACCTTGATGGCCACGATGTAAAATAGGCTCTCATTGTTTTAACATCTACAACAAAAAAAGCCGGCTGACTTCTTCAGCCGCATCCGCACGCTCAACCACTTTTAAAATTGAAGCCTGACCTCTTACAAATCATGACATCTTTGTTCCCGCACGGCAGTACGAACGCCATTCTCCTGACCCATTCGGCTCGTACGAGGGTGACGCCGGCCGCAGGATCACGTCTGACTACTACAGGCTGCCCCAAGACGGAAGGCTCACTCTCTGGCTCTCTCCAAGCAAGACAGGCAAGGTATACATCGCCATCGATTGTCCAGATCGTTTGAACCCGGACGAAGTGTACGGCTTCGCCGCCGACTGAAGAGGAGCCGGATAATCTCGCGGAAATCTCCGCCCTGCTAGATATAGTCACAGTGGAACCTTCTCGTATCGTGAGGGCCCGCTCCGGGTGCCGGGCCTTCCGCCAGAACTTGACCGCCGCGTTGGGTGCGTGGGATCGCCAGAACTCCTCTTTTGTAGCCGATACCGCGTGCAGCGCTGTCCTAGGGCAGCACGTGTTCAATGTAGCAGCTGTGTAGCGCTTTTGAGGAGCAAGCTGGTGGAACACAACGGATTTCAAAGGCTTTCCGTATTTTCCGAGCAGCCATGAAGGAGAAATGCTGTGGTCCGCAGGCATGGACAGGGCCCTTGTCAAGTTCTTTGTTTCACGCCATCGCTGCAGGGCGTACTCAGCAGAGTTTCTGTTGCTGCTCTGTTCCACTTCGCGCTTGGCTTGTTCGTGGAGCTTCTCTGATATGAGCTTGCATATTGTAGACCCAAGCTGCGCTAGAGGCAGAGTACGATAGAGCAGCCCCAATACGTGATGAACAGATGGTCGCTCCCACTAAAAAAAAAAAAGGTAGCAGTAGACGCAGCTGAATCATGAGACCCTCACTCAGCCGCTGAAGGTCAGCAACGGTTGGCAGCTCCCTCATGGCTGACTCTCCGTAAATTGAAATCTTTGGACGATAAAACCGGACAGCAGCGAACTGTCGCAGGGCTTGCAGAGCACCAAGGGCAGCAACTGCATGTGGAGACGTCGTCTTCGTGTGAACGAGGTACTGTAGAAATTTGGGACTCACCGTGATCAGCACCGCGTAGTCCGATATTGACAACTTCGTTTCACCCATCTTTTCAGGCTCGAACGAAGAGAGGATAGTACGCGTGGGTAAATGTTTTGCACTGCGACGCATTTCCTTCGCAAAATTGTTTCGCTGCTGCACAGAGAGTGCATCGTACGCTTTCTGAAAGTGATGGTACCCGAGGTTGTAGTAAAGAAGGTGCGAGCGAGCAACGATGATGTGTTCGTGTATATCAAAGCTTCTGGGACCCCGGGCTTCATGTAACCGCATCAACTGACTCCCAACTTTGTCTGTCACGCCATTCAAAACGGGGGCTTTTACTCAAGGAGTCCGATGACTGATCCACTGATCCTTTAACTGCTGACATGATCGCAGGCGTGCGCTGCTGAACTCTGCAATATCTCGTGTCCTGGACGTCAAATGACTCGGCGCTGCTCACGGCGCGCTCCTTCCTGCGGCTTTTGGTCTGTGGATGGGCAATGTCGCAGCTTGTGCATTGCTCGGTGCCACTCGGTCCGATAGAGTTCGAGAATTTTGGAGCCAGCGGGGAATCGAATACAACAAGGGACAAGTACGCTCGAACCACGACTTCCTCTTTCTTGCACGCGTCGTAGACAACCAAGTCATCCTTACTCAGTTTTAATAGGTCGTCGACGATGCGAGCAATCAATGGTTCTGGGCAAGCTCCCGGTGGCAAATGAAAGAGAGGTCGAACGGAAATCGAACGATCAGCAAGGGCCAGAGACGTGTACGCTCCGAAGTATCCCTCCAAGCTCCCACGTCTCCGCTGGTAGACACTTAACTCGTCACCGTAAAGTGACACGTACATTGTGTACGAGTCTTTATCGGGGAGGTGATCGGCAGCGGGCGGAGCCTCTTCAGCTACCTCAATGGCAATTCGAGCAGTCACAGCCGTTCATGAGTCTTTCTCGCGCCCGGGTGCGCTCCAGAGGTTAATGACAAATACTTCACCGGCTCTACTCATCCTCAGCGTGACTGTGCGCTGGCATGAGACGCATGAATTCCAGGGCACTGGAGGAAGGAGGCCTGGAAGGACTTCAAAACACGGGAGCAAGTCACCAAATCGAAGTGCATGGGAATGGGCATACGTTGCCGGTGAGATCGTGACTTCTCCATCGGTAGCTATTGCGGTGCTCTTCAACTTGGCCTTAAACTTGGTCTTGCTATCCAAGAAGATCTCTGCGATGCATCCAACGCCGTGCCGGTATCGGTTGAGCACGAAAGCTATCTTGAAGTTGTTGCGAGCGGGGTCCCTGGCGGCTACTGTTTGGAAAACCTCTGCCGGACGCTCAACTGCTCCAATGCGCGCGTCACCGTCGCTGTGGAACAGAGATGTCGTCAGAGGATCCTCAAAGTCCCTCTTGATCTGTTCAGAGAACGTAAGGTATGACACATTTACACCAGCGCAGCGAGCCCAGAACCGTTGTCAAAAGCACGTCTGTTTTTGCCTGTTTTGAGCCTCTTGGAGGCCCGTGTTCCTGTTTCAAGAAACAGAACTCCTGTGCAAAAAGTAGATCGAACCCCCTTGACAGGCTCTCAGAAGCCATCCCATGCGAGGTCCTTGCATATTTGTGTCTGCGAGAACAGGAATCGTTCCTTACTCCACACAATGCGCCTGCTAGCAGGGCCATAGATGTTTCTCTGTCTCTCTCTCTTTCTGGAAGGGTGAAGTGTATACGTCTTATGCTGTGTCTTACTTTTTTCGAGTTGAGATGCATTTTTCCCAGCGAAAAGATGATTTTGGCGCCCGTTCCGGGAAAAAGCAGCCCTGACAGAGCCCCAGAGCGGTTTGCAGATTATCTGTTCGTCCCAAAACACCCAAAAGCAGACGTGCTCTTGACGACGGTTTTGGGCCCGTTGCGCAGGTAGCTTTCTCGGAGCTTTTTTCTTGCCAGAAGAAAGCTGGCGCGTCGTTCTCTCTTTTCGCACCGGAAACACGCTCTCTTGCCGTCGGCCGCTTGCGCGGCGTTTTTGGTTTTCATTTTGCGACGCCTGACCGTGCGGCTCCACCTGTCGTGATCCGTAAAGATCACAGGTTATAATCCCGGCTGATCACCCTCTGGGCGTGCGGAGCTCATACACAGCGTGAACAGAGCCGCGTGCGATCAGTCCCGCGCGTGGCGCTTGACAGATGCCACAGACATCTGGAAAGCAGTGCACAGCGCGCTCTAGTGGAGGTGGCGTACCGTGTTTTGGATGCGGCCTCAGCTTCGCCGTGGGGTCGATGCGGACCATCCCGCAATGACAGGCCCGCTAACGGAGCGCATGGACAAGCGCTTCTTTCTCAATGTATTTCTTCTTCTGGATGTGAATTCAAAGATGTTGCCGCTTGCCCGCGCCGTCCTCACTACCACGCCGACCCCGGCCTCCCTATTCTGCTACCCTGTAGAGTTCCCCCCCCCTCACCCCCCGTAATGTCAGCCGGCGCAGCGGATGCTCCTTCAGATCTTGGCGGAAACCCGACAGCAACGATCATTCTTTTTCATGCAGCGCGAGTCTAACGACATCCCGAGGCCTCTCAAAGCTGACGGTTGGCTGTGCACAGACCTTTCCTTCTCCCTCACGTGCTCGCCAGCGGCGACCGTTTCAGCGCACCGCCATGCCTGCCGTGTAACGCCTATTTTCCCTAGTGCCCGACGCCTTCGACGTGCTGCCCGACTTCGGCATTCTTTGTCGCCTCGCCGCGACCTGCGCCTGGACGGCGCCTCTGTCGCCTCACTCGGAGCAGCCGTGCCACGGCGGACACGGAATTCGTAGCCCTGCTGTCTGCTGCACCTGGAGGCGATCGAGCGCGCCGTGCGCATGAGCAACGAGGCGCGTCTGACACTGCGTATGTGCTTTGCACTTGCTGGCGGCGGCGGCGGTGGCGGCGGCGGCGGCAGCGGCAGTTGTGGCAGCCCGCCTTTAGGGGGCATTGAAGCCGACATTAGTTCTGTGGCCGCCTCGGCTGCTCGCGTTGCTGACGGTGTGATTCGGTACGGCAGGGTGTGCGGGGGTGTGAAGGATGGTGTAGTGACGTCACACAGGGGGTTGGCGGCCCACGTTTCCCTTGTGGCAGGCTTGGGAACCCCTGAAATCCTAGCGGTCGACTGCGTGCTTCCATCGTGAGCATGGGTCGGCGACACACACACCCGGTTTCCATGCCAGTGAGAATGCCGGTTTGTCGCAGCAGTGGAGTCGTCAACTTGGCTCTGTGGGTGCGTCCACGGGGGGACTGTCGCAGGGGCGCGCTACCAGTGGTGAGCCGCACTATGTATCCAAAAGCGCACTGATACAACAAAGAGAACTCCAAGAGTTCACAAGAGAAGAATACCTACACATCATCTTAAAGCAAGGAGGTGTGCTCCGCATAGCGCATATGCACACCGTCGGTGCGGACTGCCAAATAGAAATGCACACACACCTGCTGTCAACGACCATGGGGGTTGTTTGTACCGCGGTGGATAATGTCAGAGCGCACGATCAAAAAATGCCGGACAGGAATAAAGATACGCTTGGGGGGGGGAAGAGGCTCAGCTTGCGTCCCCACAGGGGCCCCTATATAGGTTCCGGACCACAAGTCGACATGCGTGCCCTCCTCGAAAGCAAAGTACACCGTGAGAAGTGTTGCGCCTGATCCTCCCACCTCGCCATAGCGACCTGTATCGGCGTGCGCCAACTAAGCCAGAGCGCGCGGCATCGTAATGATGAGATTGGGCGTCACACCATAATACGTGACACCCGGTTCATCGCCGACGAGCGCAGCAACGCTAGACGCAACGTGTCGCACTGCCCTGGCGAAAAAACCATTCCCCTCGACTGCTACTTGTCGACGCCCCCGGTCAACCCCTGCAGCTTCGGCAGCTTTCATAATCTCTGTAGGCTGCGAATTTAATATGAGGTTCGCAGTCGAGGCCGACGGGCGTCGTCCGCCTCGGCGCAGGCGGTTTAGCCAGCCCCCAGGCACTTTGTTGCCTGTCAACACCCAGCCGCGCCCCCCGCGGTCCAGCGCCGATGGAATGGGAATGTCTTCATCGCTTTCTGGAGGAAGCGTGGCGACACGCGGCTGCGAGGGGGCGGACGCCGTCGCCGAGGTGGCCCCGCTCGATGCGGCAAAGGTCAACGGCGCATTGATCGACGTCACCGAGGGCGCGGCATCTGGCACCGTCTTGGTCGCGTGCGCCGTGAGAGACACAAATTCAGGCGCCCAGTCACACGCTGTCTTCTCCAGCGGAGCGTTGGTCAGTGTTGGCGCGGGCGCCGCGTCGCTAGAGGTCTTGATCGGGGGCGCGCTGGATCGCGCCGACGAAACCGCCGCGTCGGCGCGGGTCTGGGTCGGCGACGTGGTCGGCGGATTCGACGCGGACGCCGCTCCGCCGGCGTCCTTGGTCGGGCTCATCGCGGGCGGCGCCGACAAAGGCGCCACATCGGCGGCCTCCACTATCGGAGGGACAGTGCGAGGCGTCAGCACTGGCGCCGTGTCGCCCGAGGTCTTGGTCGCTGGCGCGTTGGGTCTCACAGAAGCCTTTGGCCGTCTCGGCCAATGCCAGGCAGCGTATATCATCAGTGATATCTTCTGGCGGCGCCACCGTAGAGGCGCGCGACAGGAATTCGGGCAAGTGGTGCGATGCACCTGGTTTATAAACCATATCGAATGTGTATTCGGAGAGGCGAAGTCGTCATCTCATCAAGCGTCCGCTTGAGTCGGTCGTGCTGTAGATCCAGGTAAGTGCTTGGTGATCCGTTCGGATGAGGAACCGATGCTCATCGAGGAATTGCCTCAACTTGAGGACAGCACACACGACGCCGAGGCATTCGCGCTCCGTTGTGGAGTAGTTTTTTTCTGCAGCAGTGAGTTCTCGGCTCCAATATCCGACAGGGTGAAGCAGTTCGCCCGGTTCCTCCTGGAGGAGTGTACAACCAACTTGGTCGGCGCATGCGTCAACGTCGACGACGAGCTTTCGATTGGCTTTTGGCAAAGCAAGTACCAGTGGGCACAATAGTGCGTTTCGAAGGTCTTCGAATGCGGTGATGGCCACGTCCGTCGGTGGTGGTAGATCCGGTGGGATCTCGGCCCTAGTCAGGGCGTTCAGGGGCTTCGCTCGTTTGGCAAAGTCCTTGACGAAACGTCGATGAACGTTGCACATGCCCAAGAAGCTTTTCAGCTGGGTCTTCGTGGTTGGGAACTTGGCGTGCTTCAGAGCATCCACGTTCTTGTTATGCACGTGCAGTTGCCCGGGGCGGACAATGTGTCCGAGGTACTCGACTTCGTCGGAGAACCATGTGCACTTTTCCAAGTTCAGGGTAACCCCGGCTTCGCGCAGACGGTGCAGAACCGTACCAACGTCTTTGATGTGTTGTTCCGCGTTTGCGGAGAAGATGATGACATCGTCTAAGTGTACAAGGCATACCTGCCACTTAAAGCCCTAGAGGATAATATCCAATGCGTGCTGAAAGGTAGCAGGCGCGTTCGTCAAGCCGAAAGGCATTGATGACCAGTTCTATATACCACAATGCGTTGTGAACGCCGTCTTCTCTCGGTCGTCCCTGCGTAAGGGCACTTGCCAGTACCCCGCGGTGCAGTCGAAAGACGTGAACACCTGGGCATCTCCCAAGGAGTCGAGGCAGTCCTCCATTCGAGGCAGGGGATAAGCATCCTTCTTGGTGATGTTGTTTAACCGACGATAGTCGACACAGAATCGGGCTTTGCCGTTCTTCTTTGGTACAATTACCACAGGGCTCGCCCAAGCACTATAGCTAGGGGCGATGACGTTGGGTTTCAACATCTTGTCGATCTGATCAGCGATGATCTGCCATTTGAACGGACCGGTGCGGTAGGGTTGAGCCCGTATGGGCAGAGCGTCTGGAGGAGTGACGATGGCGTGCTCGGTAGCACGGATGACGCCAAGGGTTCCATCCCACATAGATGAATGCGTCTTGAGCATGTCTTGAATCTGCTTGTGCAGATAGTCGGGACCCTCACTGAGGTCGAGATCCTCGAGTGGGTCACGACTCGCGTCGTCCGATGAAGTATCGGTTCCATCTTTTGGATTGTTGTCATCCAAGAGGGCAGACAACATCGGCCCTTGGTAGGGTTCTGCAAACCCCAAGGTTGAGTTCTTGCGAACAATGACTTGGTCCTTTCCAAAGTTGCATAACTTGACTAAGAAGGGTTCGTCGGGCTTGACGATGGCAAGGCCGCGGAGGACCGCCATTGACGTATGTCGGCATAACCGAGCGTTCGGTGTGATGCAAACCATACCAGGGGTGTCACATGTGGCCATGATCCACTCTTCTTGTTGTCCGTCGACACGGACCTGTTTACAGGCTCGCACCCTTTCGGGTTTGTCTTGCCAATAGCGGTCCCAGGCACTGTCATTTAGACACGCCAAGATCGGCGTTTGCCGAGGCAGTTCTTCCGTGCAGCGCACGTGTTCCTGCCAGACGATCTTACGCAAACGCGGCAGAATTGCCTCAATGTTTTGTTCAATGAACTCGGTGCCAAGGATGCACGGGACTGACAAGTTGTCGAAAACGAGGAATCGGTCAAATAGACGTACACCTCCGGTGTCTACATACAGATTTATGGCATACTTCGTCACGAGACGATTGTTGTTTGCATCTCGGATGCGCGGAAGCGTGGTCAACTTCTCGGCGTAAGCCATCCAGTTCGCAGGGAGAACACTAGTTCGCACTATGTTCACCCCGACACCCGTGTCAAGTAAAGGGCGGCAGCTCCGCATCACACGCATGCACGGGCCAAGCGTGGCGGCGATCTCGTAGTGCCGAAAGGCACGGCGCAATAATCTTGTTAACATACGCTTTCGCGTTCCGCCGGGCAGTTCTTCGACGTTACCGTCGGCAATGGCATGAACGCCGATAGGCGGTTGGCGACGTTCGCGAGGGCGATATGGTTCGGCACACTGTGCGGCGAAGTGCCCCGGCTTATTACAATTGTAACAGATGTCAGCCCGATTGGCTTGAGGGACGGCGGCCGGCGGGAGCGGCGGGGTGCGAACCGGTGTGAACGGTCGTTCCGTCGTCTTCCGCTGGTCCTGTGTCGCGTAAGCGACTTTGATTGCCGTTGAGCAGGTCATCTTGAGCTGCAAGCGCAGCTTGTTGGTGCCGTCCCAGTACATCTTGGCTGTAGCAACCGTCTCGGAAAGAGTCCGATCCGGGAATTGGTCATTCAAGACCCGAAAGTGCACTTGCACAAGGTCCGAAAGGCCGGTTAGGAAAACGTCCTTAAAGTCCTGGACATGGAACGAACCGTTCAGAAGGTCTAATTGCGTTTTCACGCGGTGACCAAAGGCCGTGGGCGCCTCGTTGTCTTGTTGCTTCATCGTAATGATGTCTTGGTAGGCGTAAGCCATAGTTGAGTGTGTCGCATACTTCGAAAGAAGCCAGTTGACGGCATCTCCGTATGTACGGATGGCATAAAGTTTACGTCCCAGGGTGCTGTTAAGCGCGCCGGAGAAGGCCGTCTTGGCGTTGCCGGCTAGTCGAAAGACCATGAGCGGAAGGGCTTGCCCGTGCGTCAGCCCAGTCGCGTCGCACGCGCGGAGAAAGGTCGCTAAGAACGTGAAGATGCCCAAGGGCAGGGCTCCCGTGAATGGCTGCTGCCCATGGAACGCTCCGTCTAAACGTTTGTTGAGACGATGCGACCGTTGTGCCTGTGACGGTCCGTCACATGGCCCCCACACTCGGGGAACCAGATTCCCCGGAAATATGCCCCACTAACGCATATTTCAAATTGTTCCGTTGGCGACCCGCTTGTGATCACCTCGTGGCTCACCAACCACAACCGCAATCCCAATACTTCCCTGGGATTCGTAACCCCCCCGAGCGGGCCCCTACTTAAGTGCCTAATTTTTGTGTAAACCCAACTTGGATGATCGACTTATGTTATTTCGCGCCCCTGACCCCGGGGCGCCGCGAGGGTGTCACGTAGCACCCTTCCCCCGCCTCTACTCAAGGCGGTATTCGAAGTTTCGGCCGTCCTCCGGTTTATGGGACCCGTGCGCCCTGAGGGGAGTGTTTTCCGAGGGTCCTTTGAGGGTGTCTGAGGAGGGTTTTCCGATGGTCCTTTGAGGGTGTCTGAGGAGGGTTTTCCGAGGGTCCGAGGGGAACGGATGGGATAAGAGGGTGAGGCGTGAGTGTCGCCTCGAGGCCTTCGACGCGGGCAATAAACTTCCGGTCACGCAACTCGTGTTTGTCGCTCGGGGCGCCTTCCCCCGGTCGACGCCGTGCGTGTGTGCTCTTCGGGATTTACTTCCGGGGCGGGTATTCCCCGACAGGACTACCCGGCGACAAGGTTTGGCTCGCCCTCCCCCCGACTGGGTGGGGTGGGCTGAGCGTGTTGTCACAGTGCCTCCTTAGGCGTATACGTCACTTGACGGCGGATCAGGAAGTACGTCCTGGGCTCAAGGAGTGTCTTGAAGGGGCTATTAGCCGGGCGGATCACCTTGATCCTATCGGCTTTTTCAAGTCGCTCCTTCCGTTTGGTTGGGGTCGCGGGGCGCTTGCGCACAGCCGCGTCCGAGTCGCTAGAGCTGTCGCTCGGCGAGGACCCACTTGGGGGCAACGGCGGGCCTGGCGGCCCGTGGCCATCGTCCGAGGAGGACGTGGCCGTCGCGTTGGAGTTGTCGTCGTCTGACGACGTCGGGCTTGACCCAGAGACGGAATCATCGGCAGATGAGGAAGGCGCGGCGTTAGCCGGATCGTCCTTGCGGACGGACTTGTCTTTAGTCACCTTGCTTGTCTTCTTCACGTTCTTGGTCTTGTCGCCCGACTGGCGGCGAGACTTAGCCACACGGCGTTCCTCCTCGTGGGAGTCGACCTTGCGCAGGGACTCGACGTCGTCGACCAACTTGTCATTGGCTCGCGCCAGAGACTCGTTAGTCTGTTCTTGGGCGGTCAGGCGTCGTTGAAGTGCTTCAACAGCCGCCTTCAGGCTCTCCACCACCTGCATCTGCCCGGAGGCGGCTTGATCCGCAGGGATGAGAGGAGTAGGAGCACCATCCGTTGGGGCGTCGGAGGCGGCAGGAGTGCCTTGTCCCCCGCCCGGCGGCCGGTAGCCAGCTGGCAACTTGCCGACTCTGGCTCGCCGAGTGCCGCCGGTACCACCAGTCGACATAATGGGACCTAAACAAAATGTTCCGACTTGGCTAACGCCCTGCGCGCCAACGTCGAAGATCTCAACCGTGATGCCCCCGGCACCACGCCCACAAGTTGATGGCTTACGCCCCGCGCGCCAAGCGACTGTATCGACACCGTCACAATGCCACGAGGCAGCGAGAAAGTTCTCGGGAACACCGTGCCGCGAGGCACGATGAACGCGAGGAAATCCCCTGCTGCTCCACCAAATGTGGTATTAATAACGTTGGTGCAATTACCAGTGTATTGAGACCGACCGTAGCCAAGCAATAAATCGAATTCTATTGCCTTCGCGGCGAGGAAAAAAGACCTTTTGTTGAAGGGCATCCGATGGGGAGCCGGGTGGTGCCCACGACGGCGACCCCGGACCCATGGTGATTTAATATAAACGAGGGCACCGTTCGATCGACCGTCCGATCACAAGCGATCGTAATGAGTGCCGGCAGACAGATAAGACAGGCAAGCAAACAAATAATAAAAAATGAACAATGCAGAAGTAGCCCCCCAAAGAGCATGCCACAGGCCAACTCCCACAGACCGCGGGCTTTTGCCAGTCAAGGGGGCTACATGTGGCAAATTGCCAATTTCGGGCGAAGATATGCTACAGTCGGCGGCGCGGACGCGGGCGCCGTTCCGCCGGCGGTCTTGGTCGTGCTCGCCGCGGGCGGCACCGACACAGGCGCCAAAACGTCGGCCTCCACGGTTGGCGGCACGGTGGGCGGCATCAGCACGGACGCCATGACGCCAGAGGTCTTGGTCGGGGCCACGCTGTGTCGCGCCGACGCAACGGCCGCGTCGGCGGTGGTGTTAGTTGGCGACGTGGTCGGCGGCGCCGACGCGGCCGCCGTTCCTCCAGCGTTCTTGGTCGCGCTCGTCGCGGGCGGCGTCGACACAGGCACCAAATCGTCGGCCTCCGCGGTCGGCCGCACGTTAAGCGGCGTTGGAACGGACAACGTGTCGCCTGATGTCTTGGTCGGGGGCGCGCTGGGTCGCCCGACGCAACCGCCGCGTCGGCGGTGGTGTTGGTCGGGGACGCGGTCCGCGGCGACGATGCGGACGCCGCGCCGGTGGTCGTTCTGGCTGGCGGCGCGGAAAGCGGCGTCGGTGGGGGGGACATGTCGGGGGCGGGCATAGTAGGGTGCGCGGCGGCCAGTGCCGATGCAGGCGCCAAGGCGTCAGCCGCCACGGTCGGGGGCGCAGCAGACGGCGTCGACACCGGCGCCGTGCTGGTGACGGTGTTGGTAGGGTTTCCGTTGGTCGGCGACGACGCAGGCGCCCAGTAATCGGCCGCCACGGTCAGGAGCGCGATGGATGGCGTCGACGCGGACACCGATCCGAGGGCGTTCTTGTTTGGGGGCATTGTTGGCGACATGGATGCGGGCGCCGTCTCGGCGGCGATCTTGGGCGGTGGCACGGTGGCGTTGTATGCACGGGCGCCGCTTCGGTTGCGGTGTTGGTCGGGGGCGCGATTGGCGGCGCCCACATGAGGGCCGTGTCGGTCGTCGTCGTGTGTTCTTCCGTCGGCGCCGTCGTCAACAGGGCATTGGTAGCTTTGCTTGCTCTCTGGTGAGCGAGTGGGGAGTGGGGGCAGGGTCGAGGAGTGGTGGGTGAATTTCGTGGTGCGGCCGGCGCCATTGGCGTAGCCGCCACACGGGACGGAGCCCACGTCGTTGGAGTGATCGCCACTCCGTGCCGGATCGGCGCCCTTTCAGGCGCGACCGCCTCCACAAAGGGGAACGGCGCCGACGACCGGACCACCGCCTAGGTCGTTTTCAAAGTCTTGACCACAGCCGGGGAGTAGGTCGTCGTGGGGCAGGCCGCAGGCAGCCCGCTGGCAACGGCTGACCAATCCCAAAAGGTGCCTTCCAGGCACGACGAGGGCGGCAAAGGTGACAGGCCCATCATGGAAGATGGCCTGGGAGGCCTGCCGCCTGCGGCGCGCCGACCCGGCGGGTGGCTGCGGAAGGGGCCGGTGCCGCGGCCGCCCGGGCGCGGGCGCGCCGGTGGCTGCAACGAGCAGTCGTGCTGCCCGGCTCTGCCTTAGCGGCCACGACGGTGGGTGATCGTAAGCTCGCGGGCAGTGCCTGTGCGGCGACAGCGTTCGCCTGTGCGCAGAATCGAGGTGCCCTCGAGAACTCGTGGGAGTACGAGGATGACAGGGACGACCTGTCAGGACAGCCAACAATAGACCAACTTTTCCCTCAATGAAAGCTGGATGGGCCCTCGATGGTTCTCCTAGAAGCACAACGAGCTATGCATGACCCATGCTTCGTGCTGGCCAGACTGTACCGTCGAGCTGTACATAGCAAGCACAAGTTAATTGTTTATAAATATGGCACAAATTGGACTTTCATAGCAGACGCTGGGACGCTGTTCAAAGCCGCCCCTAGGAGCACCAAGATGGTTCGACTACCTGCATAAACCTTGCTCTTGTATGGCAGTCACCGCGGGCTCGTAGAGGGACCCTAGAAAACGGACGCCCTGGGGGGGTTGTTTGGCCACTTTCGAAGAACCCCCCCCAGGGTCCCCCTTGCGACCACTATAGACCACCAGACCACCTTGCGCGGCATAGAAATTCGAAGTCTCGCGGATGCGGATTTTTGCACAGGGTACAGGAAGCACGCTCTTGGGGCATCTCGCCATAGGACTTCTGGCTCGTGGTCATAGCGAGAAGGGCTTAGTAACACCCTGTTACTGAGAATGGAGAACACCAGTTCTGATATGTTGGTCGGCTTTGGTAACACAGTGTTACTGGCATGAAGGGGGCTGGTTTTTTGGACATGAGGGGCACGAGCGCGATGGGCATGCCATGGCGACTCCGGAGGTGCCTCTTTTCTCTCGGGCAGGGCATTGCTACCAACGTCGGTGAAGGGTCCCTACAGCCGCCATGCAGCCGATCAGAGCATTGCCAACAACTCAGGCTATCGCTATCGGCTATTCCATTCTAGAACCAAGTCCGCGTCCTTAGACAGCCACATGTACGTCAGCGGTTTGCTCCTGTGCTGTCATGAGCCTAAGTACCCGCAGGTTTCCTTACACCAGGCCTTGTCTGGGCCCGATCAAGACGATATTTTCTGCCAGGACTTAATTCACTGCAGCGGCAGATGACAACTGTGGTGAGCAGCCGTATCAACCATAACGAAGGCGCAGAGAACGCTCGTCGGCAGACGGACAAAGAAACAGGTCAAAATGTGCAG
>Ga0209831_1001110_pt1 | contig 25348 bp, 26 predicted proteins | sample Maine_Asex4_meta_FD_187451 | JGI IMG/M metagenome (GOLD analysis project Ga0209831, IMG submission 187451) | Marine algal microbial communities from Maine, USA - Maine_Asex4_metaG (SPAdes) (version 2) | ecosystem: Host-associated > Algae > Red algae > Unclassified | place: Maine, USA | collected... | reverse complement strand
GCCCCCTCGTTTTATGCAACACATAAAGCCCAGACAATTCAAGCCCGACCTTATAACTTAGAGATCCTGCCAATGACCGATGACCCTCTCACCCTCTACGTAACCGACGGCCACGTCGCGACGATTACCTTAAACCGCCCGGGCGCTATGAACGCCTTTGATGAGAACCTGCGCAAAGCTTTGGGCGCGGCTATGGCAAAGGTCGAGGCAGACGATAATATTCGCGTGGTTATTTTAACAGGCGCGGGCCGGGCTTTTTCTGCCGGAACCGATGTGCGCGAAATTACCGAAGACATCAAAATGGCGCACGACATCAGCATTAGTCATTACAAACATCTAATTGACGGTATCGCCAATAGCGACAAGATTTATATCGCCGCCATTAATGGCTTTGCCGGCGGTGTGGCCCTTGGCCTCGCGTTAGGGGCAGATTTGGCCAGCATGTCAGATACAGCCAAAATATTCTCACCCTTCGCCAATATCGGTCTTGTCCCGGACGGCGGCGCAACGTGGTTTTACTTGCACCACCTTGGGTATAAGCGCGCATTTCAAGCCATGATCGAATGCGAGCAGCTGGACGCGAATTTTTGTTTGGACATGGGCATGGTCAACAAAGTCATCCCGCACGACGACCTACAAGCTGAGACGCTAGCTTGGGCGCAGAGCCTCGCAAAAAGATCACCGCTGTCATTGCGCTACACGAAAAAAATCATGCGCCAAGCTGTGACCATGACACGCGAAAACGCGGCCCGACTCGAGAGCGAATATCAGAGCAAAGCGATTGTCTCAGAGGATGCGGGCAACGCTGTGCAAGCATTTCTAGACAAAGAAAAACCCACCTTCAAAGGTAAATAATTATGGCAGGCAAATGGTTTGACGAGCTGAAAGTCGGGCAGGTTTTTAAGCACGAGATTTACCGCACGATTACGGAAAGCGATAATATCGGGTTCTCGACGATGACTCATAATCCGGCACGACTGCATATTGATGCGCATTATTGCCAGACAGAAACCGAGTTCGGCCAGCCGCTCGTGAATAGCTATCTCACGCTGGGTATGATGGTCGGTATATCTGTCGGCGATACGACGCTTGGAACAGCGGTCGCCAATCTCGGCATGACCGATGTAAAATTCCCCAAGCCGCTTTTCCATGGCGATACCATACATATCGAAACCGAGATTAAAGCCCTGCGCGAGAGTAAATCCCGCGAAGGCCAAGGCATCGTGACCTTCGAGCACCGTGCCTACAATCAACATGATGAGCTTGTCGCGATTTGCACCCGTACAGGCCTGCAGCTCAAGACACCGAAATAATTATGTCCGATATTTGCCCAATTACCCGCGACGGCGCAGTCGCCATTCTAACCCTGAACCGCCCGGAACAGATGAACGCCTATAATGGCCATTTGCATTTTGCCATGCTTGAAGCGGTTGAGACGGTCAACACAGACCCGTCCGTGCGCGCCGTGGTCGTAACGGGCGCAGGCCGGGCGTTTTGCGCAGGTGCGGATTTTCGGGAAGGGTTTAATTCCCCGACTTTTAAAGATGTGCAAGAGATTAAAGACGGCATTGTCCGCGATGCAGGCGGAATTTTAAACCTCGCTATTTTTGAGAGCGACAAGCCCTTTATCGCAGCAGTCAACGGCGCGGCGGTCGGCATTGGCGCAACCATGCTTTTGCCAATGGATATTCGCATCGCGTCAAATAAAGCAAAATTCTCCTTTCCCTTCACTCAGCGCGGCATTGTCTTTGACGGCGCGGCGAGTTTCTTACTTCCCCGTATTGCGGGCTGGGCGAAAGCTTACGAATGGAGCCTGAAAGGGGACTTATTTTCAGCCCAAGAGGCACTGGACGCTGGGTATATGAATGAACTGACGGAGCCGGGTGATGAATTAAATAGAGCTTTAGACATCGCGCAACACCTCGCCACGAATTGCTCGCCAGCCAGTCTCGCCCGCAATAAACAACTCCTTCGCGCAAGCATGCTAGGCGCAACACCTATGCAGGCTCACATGATGGAAAGTGACATGCTACAAAAGGCATTCGCCTCGCCGGACTGCACTGAAGGCGTCACAGCCTTTATGGAAAAACGCGCTCCAAAATTTGAAGATTTCAAACCAGATTAATCAATTAGCATTCGACAACATTCACAGCTAATCCACCCTGGCTAGTCTCTTTATATTTCGAGCTCATATCCAATCCTGTCTGGCGCATCGTCTCTATGACTTGGTCGAGGCTGACCTTTGTTTTCCCTGTGGAGTGCAAAGCTAGCCTCGCCGCATTCGCCGCTTTAACTGCGCCGATGGCGTTACGTTCAATACACGGGATTTGGACAAGGCCGCCAACCGGGTCGCAGGTCAGGCCAAGATTATGCTCCATACCGATTTCCGCTGCGCTGGCCACTTGATCCGGATCACCGCCCCACACAGCCGCAAGCCCGCCCGCCGCCATAGAACAGGCCACGCCAACCTCCCCTTGGCAGCCCATCTCCGCGCCCGATATAGAGGCGCGTTGTTTATAAAGAAGTCCGATGCCTCCTGCGGTCAGTAAAAAAGTACGAATCTTCTCTTCGTCCCCAGTAATATCCCCGTCCTCGCCCGCACAGTAATGCCGTATGACCGCCGGGATAATTCCCGCCGCCCCGTTGGTCGGCGCGGTCACGACCTGTCCGCCGCTCGCGTTTTCCTCGTTCACGGCCATGGCGTAGACATTCAGCCAATCAAATAATTCCTCGCGCTCATTCGACAGCCCGCCCGCATGCAGTTTTTTCCATATCCCGGGTGCGCGGCGAGTAACCTCCAGACCGCCTGGAAGAATACCGCTCGTATTTAATCCCCGGTCAATACTCGCCATCATCACTTTGGCGATGTTATCCAGCATGTCATCGGTATTGGAGCGGGGGCGTTTGGCATCCTCATTGGCGTAAATAATCTCGTGGATCGCTTTGCCCTCGGCTGCGCAAAAATCGAGAAGTTCCGCCGCAGAGCCAAATCGAAAGGGCTCAGGCGCAGTCGTGTCAATTTTGATCAAGTCATCTTTGATCGGTTTTTGCAGTTGTTGCTTGGATGCAATGAACCCGCCACCTGTCGAAAAATAAGTCCGCATGGCGATAGATTTTCCGGCCTCGTTCAGGGCCCGCATTTTTATGCCGTTTGGATGAATGTCCGAACGGGTCTCATAATCGAACACAATGTGTTTTTCAGGATCAAAATTGATATCAAAATCACCACCGAGTTTTAACTTATGCTCTGTGTTCACGCGCGCGACAAGGGCGTCTGCTTCAGCCGGGTCAAGGCTTTCAGGTTTCAGGCCCAACAAGCCTAGTATCACTGCCTTTGGTGTATGATGTCCCTTGCCGGTAAAAGCGAGTGAGCCTTGCAACACAGCGTAGACCTCATGGGTCTGCGCGAGCTTTCCTTGGCGGCGTAGGCGCTCTGTAAAGCGCCGCCCAATACGAATTGGACCTACGGTGTGGGAGCTTGACGGGCCAATGCCGACGCGGAAAATATCAAGTACGGATAACATATAAATCGTTTATGGGGTTTTGCAGGACCTGTCAGTTAAAATTATGCGCGTAGAAGTGAAACTAATTAGACGCTATAAAAATCTCGGTACCACGTCATAAAGGCTTCAACACCCTCCTCGATAGACGTCGACGGCTTATACCCCGTAGCCGCAGTAAGGCTCTCTATATCCGCATAGGTTTCTTTGACGTCCCCGGGCTGCATCGGGAGCATGTTCTTGATTGCTTTTTTACCAATAGATTTTTCAAGGCATTCGATAAAATAAAGCAGCTCAACGGGTTTACTGTTCCCAATATTATAAAGCCTATAAGGCGCCTTGGAGGACGCGGTATCAGGCGTCCCGCTATCCCACTGCAGATTAGGCGCGGCTATATTATCGAGACAGCTCACAATACCGTCTACGATATCGTCGATATAAGTGAAGTCCCGCGCATGTTCGCCGTTATTAAAGACGTTGATTGGCTCGCCTGCGATGATATTTTTGGTGAACAGAAACGGCGACATATCCGGTCGTCCCCACGGGCCGTAAACCGTAAAAAACCTCAAGCCCGTGACTGGCAGATTATATAAATGCGCATAGGTATGCGCCATTAATTCATTCGCTTTTTTCGTGGCCGCATAAAGACTGACCGGATGATTGACATTATGCGATGTCGAAAATGGCATCTGCGTATTCGCGCCGTAGACTGAACTGGAGGACGCATAAACCAAATGCTGCGCCGTATTGTGACGGCATCCCTCAAGAATATTCATAAAGCCTTGGATATTGGCGTCGATATAAGCGTGAGGGTTTTCTATGGAATACCGTACGCCGGCTTGCGCCGCCAGATGAATGACGCGGTCCGGGCGTTCGGATTTAAAAAGATCCGCCACAGCCGCGCGATCCGCAATATCGCATTTTTGAAACTGAAAATTTGCCTGCCCTTCTAAAGTCGCTAGGCGCGCCCGTTTCAGGGCCGGGTCGTAATAATTATTCAGATTATCAATACCGATTACATCATCGCCGCGGGCACATAAAGCCCGGGCTGTTGCAGCGCCAATAAAACCAGCCGCACCTGTAACAAATATTTTCATGACAGCCTTTTAGACGCTTACACCGGACTGTCACCCCACATGGAGAAAATAACTCACCTACACTTCACGTTACGATTAGTGACAACTGGGTTCTATGGCTTGTCATTCGAAGCCAAAACAGTAAAAGTTTGACCACAGCAGAGACCCCGGAAAAGGACATATCTATGGGAATCGATTTCATCGACTTGAAGGCACAACAAGCCCGCATCAAGACAGAAATAGACACAGCCATTCAGGCTGTTCTCGCCCATGGACAATATATCCTCGGCCCGGAAACCAAAGAATTTGAAATCAAGCTCGCTGAGTTTGGCAGCGCGAAACATGCGCTGGGATGCGCGAACGGGACGGATGCCATTTTATTGCCACTCATGGCGTGGGGCATTGGCTCGGGGGATGCTGTCTTCTGCCCCTCTTTCACCTATTGCGCGACCGCCGAAGCTGTGGCGCATTTGGGCGCAACTCCCGTCTTTGTCGATATTGACCGCGAGACTTACAATATGGACGCGGATAGCCTCAAACAAGCCATCTTGGATGTGGAACGTAAAGGCGAGCTTATACCCCGCGCCGTTATGAGCGTGGATCTATTTGGTCAATGCGCGGACTATGAGCACATCGCGCCTATCGCCCGAGAAAATGATCTGAAATTAATTGCAGACTCTGCGCAAGGCTTTGGCAGTACGCTGAACGGTCATCACCCTATCTATTGGGCAGATGTCGCGACCACCAGCTTTTTCCCGGCCAAGCCTTTGGGCTGTTACGGGGACGGCGGTGCTGTCTTCACAAATGACCATGATCTTGCTGCCGTCATAGAATCCCTTCGATTTCACGGCAAAGGCATGGATAAATACGACAATGTCAGAATTGGCCTAAACTCGCGATTGGACACGCTGCAAGCGGCTATTCTTTTACCCAAACTCGCCATATTTGCAGACGAAATTAAAGCCCGCAATTTGATTGCCCAACGCTATTCTGAAGCATTGCGAGGTCACGCGCTGCGCGTACCGACTATCTTGGACGGTGTTATGTCCACATGGGCTCAATATACGATTGAGGTCCCGGATCATGAGAGTTTCGGCGCGGCGCTGAAAGATAAAGGCATTCCTACAGCGCGCTATTATCCAAGGCCGGTGCACATGCAAACGGCGTACAAATACTTCCCCGTTGCCGGAAACGGATTGCCACAAACGGAAGACTGTATCGACAAAGTTATAAGCCTGCCCATGCATCCATATTTGGATAAAAAAACACAGGACATGATTATAGAAACAGCCTTAAGTGCATTGACGTCTTAGAGGCTAATATACCCGTTTCTTGGGCTTAATGTAGTCAATGCCGTCCGTCATGGTGTAATCGTGAACGGGGCGATAGTCGATTTTGACTTTGCCCGTATTGTCATCATACCAAGCCAACGTGTGCTTCATCCATGTCTTGTCATTCCGATCCGGGAAATCTTCGTGGGCATGTGCACCGCGGGATTCTTTGCGATTATCAGCAGAGCTTATCGTGACCATGGCTTGCGCGAGAAGGTTGTCCAGTTCGAGCGTCTCCATCAGGTCCGTGTTCCAGACCATCGTCTTGTCGGACACAGAGACGTCCTTCATCATGCCCGCAATTTCAGTCACTTTCGTGACGCCTTCTGCCAGACTATCCGTTGTGCGGAAGACCGCGCAATGATCTTGCATGGCGCGCTGCAATTTGCCGCGAATTTCTGCCGTCTTTGTCCCGCCGTCCGCAGCTTTAAATTTCTCAAGACGCGCCAGAGATGCATCGCCCGCATCCGCGGCGAGAGGCTTTTGTTCGAGATTAGGCGTGAGGACTTCGCCGCAACGCAGGCCCGCAGCCCGGCCAAAGACGACGAGGTCAATCAAGCTGTTTGAGCCAAGACGGTTCGCGCCGTGAACAGACACACAGGCCGCTTCGCCGACGGCCATAAGGCCTTTGACGACCTGGTCAGGATTTTTACCTTTTTTCGTCACGACTTCGCCGTGATAATTCGTTTGAATGCCGCCCATATTGTAATGGCATGTCGGCAGAACCGGGATCGGTTCTTTGGTCACGTCAACACCCGCAAAAATTTTCGCGGTCTCGGAAATCCCGGGCAGACGCGCGGCTAGGACTTTCGGGTCGAGATGATCCAAATGCAGGAAGATATGATCTTTGTCGGGGCCAACGCCTCGGCCTTCGCGGATCTCAATCGTCATCGCCCGCGAGACCACGTCGCGCGAGGCGAGATCTTTGGCAGACGGGGCGTAGCGTTCCATGAATCGTTCGCCCTCAGAGTTGGTCAGATAACCGCCCTCCCCGCGTGAGCCTTCGGTAATTAGACAGCCCGCGCCGTAAATCCCTGTCGGATGGAACTGGATAAATTCCATGTCTTGAACCGGCAAGCCCGCCCTTAGAACCATCGCGTTGCCATCGCCCGTACATGTGTGAGCAGAGGTCGCAGAGAAGAACACACGGCCATAACCGCCAGTAGCCAGGATAACGGTTTGCGCGCGGAAGCGGTGCAGCGTGCCGTCATCAAGTTTCCACGCCGTCATACCGCGGCACACGCCGTCTTCCATAATTAGGTCGAGCGCAAAATATTCGATAAAAAACTCGGCCTTTTGCTTGAGCGACTGGCCATAAAGTGTGTGGAGCATGGCGTGACCCGTCCGGTCAGCCGCCGCGCAAGTGCGCTGGGCTTCAGGGCCTTCGCCCATATTTTGCATCATGCCGCCAAACGGACGCTGATAAATCTTTCCATCTTCGGTACGGGAAAACGGCATGCCCCAATGCTCAAGCTCGTAAACGGCTTTTGGCGCTTCGCGGCAGAGATATTCAATCGAGTCTTGGTCGCCGAGCCAATCAGAGCCTTTGACCGTATCATACATGTGCCATTTCCAATCGTCCGGACCCATATTGCCCAGAGACGCCGCAATGCCGCCCTGCGCTGCAACCGTGTGGGAGCGTGTTGGGAAGACTTTAGTGACACAGGCTGTTTTTAGACCAGCTTGCGCTGCGCCGAGTGTGGCACGAAGGCCCGAACCGCCTGCGCCTACAACAACAACGTCATATGTATGATCAATCCATTTAGTCATGGCTTATCCTAAAAATGAGAGTTTGAGGACCGAATAGGTCACGGCAGCCCAGGCTAAAAATGGAACAACTTTATTGGCCAGCAAAGCAAAGCTGCGAAGGCCTCCGTCAAAATAATCCATAATGACTTCATCAAATTCGAGTTTGCAGTACCAGGCGGCAGCTGCAAAAAAGGCAACTAAACCTAGTCCGGCCAATGGCGTAGCTAACCACTTTATGAACCCTAAAGCAGGCGTTTCTGGTATATTCAATCCAATCGCCGAGACCGCATAGAACAGGATGAAGGGTAGGCCAATAATCATAACGAGGCCCGTGAGGCCCTTCAGGCGGTGATGCGCTGTACCTTTGCTAGCCATTACGCAACTCCTGCAGCTACAATTGTATATATCGCGGCTAAAACAACGGATCCGGCAATCATAGCAATGGACAGTGTATTGTTTAGCTTGGGGTCAAACATATTGCCCTTGTCCCAGATGAGATGCCGGACTTGCGCAAACGCCATAAACAAAAACGCCCAGACGAATACAAACAGACCAATAGCGCCGAGAGGACTAAATATAAGCCCTTCCAGAGGAAGATTTCCACGCAAGGTTAAAAACAAGAGCCCGACTGCAACTTTGATCAGGCCAATATAGCAAATTATACACGCGGCGCGGTGCAAAATAGACGAGGCCATGGCCGGGTGCCATTTCCAAATTTGTAAATGCGGCGACATGGGTCGCTTGTCGTTCCAACCAGCCATTTATCTTACCTTTTCTTGAAGTCGCCAAACTAAAGCTGCACACGTTCATGTCAATGACTGTCCATGCCCTCTTGTTGAACACATTGTCGCGCAGTAAGAGAGATAAAACACAGGGATTTACAGGGAATTCAAATGCCAACTCTCTCTAAAATGATATTGAGTGCTCTCGTCCTCGCCATGTGCTCTGCCCCGCCCGCGGCCAATGCGCAGTTGTCCGGCGAAACGCTTTGCCCCAATGGGACGATTATTATCGTCGACGGACTGCAGGAATGCCGCATGGTGGATAGTCTCGATATCTTGATTGCCGACATAGAGCGCACGAAGCTTTCGGGCAATCCTATCTCTGCCGGGAATGAAGGTGACCGCGCAGCCTTGCGCAAACTGCCGGATGTCAGCCCCAACAGTATGAAGCAGTACCAAGCCCTTACATCTGACTTCCTCGATCGTCACGCTTCTATGCCGCGGGAGGCCATGTCTACTGCCGATCAGATGAATTATGATCTTTTGGGATTTGTTCTGAAGCAGCGCTCGGCGCTAGCGCCTTTTGATGAAGCCCGTATTCCGTTTACAAATGATAGCGGGTTTTTCAATGATATGAGCTTTATCTCCCGTCAGACTAAGTTTGAAATCATAGATGATTACGAGGCTTATGCCGCGCGGTTAACAGAGCTATCGCGCTTCTTCGGACAACATAAAGCCAATATGCGGCGCGGGATTGAGACGGGCCATACGGCCTCCGATGAAATCATGCCCGGCATTATCGACATGGTCAAAACCATTGGCGAAGGCCCGGCCAAAGACCATATTTATTACGCACCGTTCAAAAATTTCCCCGACAGTTTTTCCAAGCGCGATAAGAAACGGCTCGCAAACCTTGGCGAAGCGGCTATGAAGCATGCGGTTCTGCCGGCTTATAAAGACCTGCATAAATTTTTGGAAAAAGAGTACGCGCCTGCCGCCCGTAAGAACGTCGGCATTAGTTCTGTTCCGGGCGGGAAAGAGTATTACCAAGCGCTCGTCAAACACTTCACGACTTTGGACATGAGCCCGGACGAAGTCCACGAAATCGGCCTCAAAGAAGTCGCCCGCATTCGCGCGGAAATGATTGCCATTATCCGCGAGGTCAAATTTTACGGCTCGTTCGAGGAGTTCCTTGTTTTCTTACGCACGGACGAACAATTTTATGCCCCATCCGAAGAACAGCTTTTGAAAGAAGCGGCCTGGATAGCGAAACGTATTGACGGCCAAATGCCTGCCTTCTTCGGGACGTTGCCGCGGCTCTCTTACGGCATTATCAAAGTCCCCGACGAAATTGCGCCGACCTACACGACAGGTCGTTATTGGGGCGGAAATGCCAAGCAAGGCCGCGCCGGGAATTATGTGGTCAATACCTATGATCTGAAACAACGCCCTCTATATAACCTGCCCGCTCTTACCCTGCACGAAGGCGTGCCAGGTCATCATCACCAAAATGCGCTGGCGCAAGAACTCACAGATGTGCCAAATTTTCGTCAGAGCCTGTATCCGAATGCGTTCGGCGAAGGCTGGGGATTATATGCAGAGAAACTCGGCAAAGAAATGGGCATCTACCAAACCCCTTACGAAGACTTTGGCCGCCTGACATACGAAATGTGGCGCGCGTGCCGCTTGGTCGTCGATACGGGCATGCACTGGAAGGGCTGGACGCGAGACCAAGCCGAAGCTTGTTTCTTCGAAAACTCTGCCCTCGCGCCTCATAATATCAAAACCGAGGTTGAGCGCTACATAAGTTGGCCGGGTCAAGCCCTTGCTTATAAAATTGGCGAGCTTAAAATCTGGGAACTCCGCCGCAGAGCCGAAGCCGCTTTGGGTGATAAGTTCTCGCTGCGTGATTTCCATGACGCGGTCTTGCTGGACGGCGGCGTACCGCTCGATATCCTGGAGCAAAAAATCGATGCTTGGATAGCGGAAGAACAAGCGCGCTAAAAGCGATGAACTCCCATGCAAAAACCCCGGCGGCGCAATGCCAGCCGAGGTTCTGCCCCCAATAACTCTGCCACGAATGACAAAGTCAGCCCATTGGGATTAGATTAGAAGCGGTAACGACCGCGGAGCATGACAGGCACTGTCCAACGGTCAGACCCGTTATTGGAAGCGCCAGCAAGAGTCCCCACGCCCAGATCAGACGTATCCGTTCCAAGCTTGCCCGTATAACGAATGCCGGATTCAAGACCCAAGGTCATTTGCGGCAAAACAGGTGTTTCAAATCCGACCATACCCGCCGCTGTTGGAACCCAGCCGCCCTCATATAGACGTGTACCGGACGCAAACAATGCGTCGCCGCCTTGTGCATTTGAGATAGAAATATCGTCGACATAAGCCGCGCCTAATTTACCTTCGACATAGGGGCGGACAGACTTCAGAATCAAGCCGCGACGTGGCTGTGCATACTGGCGAATACCGACTTCAGCACCGTAGGATTTATAATCAGAGAAACCGCCTGTAACGGCATTTCCATTCAACGTGCCAAGATTAATGTTGTCCTGGCCCTCGGCTTTTGAGTAAAAAGCGTTGGCTGTGACTTTACGGTTAGGATTGAGGGCGTAAGATCCGCCAAGCTCAGCCCTGTAGCCGTCGTCAAATGCACTGCGCATACGCACATCATTCACCGTGGCAATACCGCCATTATCATTAATTTGGCTGCCAGTTAAGGCTTTGCCGCCGGCAATCCACTCAGGGCCGCCCGCAAATTCGAGGTTCCAACGCGCAAGGCACTGATTTGTCTGGCAGCTGCTTTTAGGCGCCGCTTGCTGGGCATGATAGTAGCCCGTGTTTTGGTTATAATTTGAGTGATGGGTGTTATGTTGCCCCCCGAGTCCAAGCCAAGAACATCCTGATAGGGCTACAGTAGCAACACCGACGAGTAAAATTCGCATGGTATCATCCTTTTGTTCTGAATTGGCACAATTGCCAGTAGTTTCAGATTATCTGGGAGGAGTTTTGCAAATCAGGGGCCAAGTCGAGTTTTCACTCGCGTTTTGAGGGAAACAGAAAATTGCTCATAAAAAAAGCCCGGGCAAAGCCGGGCTTTTCTTTTAAACTTTGGGGTTCGCTTAGAACGATACACGTCCGCGAAGTTGAACTGGGACAGACCAGCGGTCTTCTGATGGGCTGATCGTGTTCAGATCATCACTCCAACGGATGCCGGATTCGACAGCTATTGCTGCACGGTTGCCAACGGCCATTTCTGCACCGACAATACCAGACGCTGTTGGTGTCCAACCACCGCTCGCATATTCAACCGGTTGGTAGTTACCAGGGGCATAGACTGTATCAGAGGCATATGTACCGATAACTTTATCTGTGTGCGTGAAGCCAGCTGTTGCGCCTACGTATGGACGGAAACCGCCGCCGTGGCCCCAGCCGCCCATGTAACGACGTAAGCCGCCTTCAAGAGTAACTTGCTCTAGGTCACTAAACGCAACGTATAGATCCTCGTCTGCACCGCCATTGCCGTCATTAATCGTACCAACTTTATTGCTTTGACCGTCTGCTTTGTTGTACCCAAAGCGGCCTAGTATCGTTGTGTTTCTGTCGAGGTCATACGTCATAGCCGCATCATAGTTCGCAGACTGTTTGAAAGCGTCTTTGTATGACACGCCCTTTTGATCACTCAATGAAGGACCGCCTGCAACAGTGTTGCCGTTTGAGTTTGTAACGATGCCGCCCTCTTTAGGGGTTAGGAAATCGCCGCCAATATCAAAGTTAGTCCCGATACCGAGCTCAAGACCGAATGGCATAGCTCCACCGAAGCTTGCACCGCGAAGAGCTGGAACACCGTAAGGAACCGGATAAGGTTGGTTCACATAAATAGGCGCGCCTTGTACTGTTTGGACGCCGCCTGAAACGACTTGGCCGTTACCATATTGGCTGGCGATAACGTTTCCGCCAAGCCCTGCCCCGTATGGCGCACTAGCGCCGAGTGTTGTTGTTCCGCCAGCGCCGTAAGCGCCGTAACCTGTACCGTAGCCTGCTTGGCCATATCCTGTACCGGCGCCATATCCAGCGCCGCCGAGACCGTTAGCTCCGCCATAAGCGCCCTGAAAACCGGAAACACCAGAACCAGCGCCGTAGCCACCCGCTCCGTATCCAGCGCCTGCGCCGTAGCCGCCAGCGCCATATCCAGCACCTGCTCCGTAACCAGCGCCGCCTGCGCCGTAACCAGCACCAGCACCAGCACCTTGGCCGTATCCTGCACCTGCGCCATATCCTGCACCTGCGCCGTATCCGGCTCCGCCTGCTCCGTAGCCGCCAGCGCCATAACCAGCGCCTTGACCGCCTACGCCGTAACCGCCCGCTGGGCCGCAACCCGCGCCGCCGTAACCCGCTTGCTGACCATACGCACCGCCTTGGCCGCCGCAATCTGCGCCGTAATAGCCTGAATGTCCGTTGAAACTAGACCCATGTCCGCCCATGCCTAGCCAGGAACAACCCGATAATAAAACTGTTGATAGTGCACAAATTGCGATACGCATGATATGCCTCCCTTTCCCTTAGAAAAAACTCTGTTGTCTCGTATTAACTATAAGATAATTAAGAAAAGGTTTTCATGTGAAAACAATTTATCAAAAGAATCAGTTATATAGCCCTAAAAATTGTAACTTCCGCGAATTGTGACCGGAATTGCCACATTGGCTTCCGTTCTATTGCCATTCGAATATTTTCTTCCGCCCTCGACCCGCACGCCCGTTTCAAAGGCCATCGCTGTCTTCGGTGTCATTTGCCATTCAAGGCCCGCAGTCACAGCGCCAGACGGCACAAATTGAGATCCATAAATTTCGGTTTGATTTGAAGCTGTATTCGCCTCATAAAAGGTAATAGGGGGATCAAAGGCGGAACTATAGAAAAGTTGGTCCAGACCTCCCTTTACAGACTGCTTATTATAATGTGACACGCCAGCAGAAGCTCCGACAAACGGTGTTATGGCCCGGTTTACAGACCCTGCCAGAATCGGATTGAAATAACGCCGCCCCCCAATTTCTAGATCAAGTCTGCGCATATCCGAGAAGTCTAATGTCCTATTAGCGATGATTTCATTGCGCCTTACAAAAGCCGTCGGGACAGGATCGCCAACCTCTGCACCTGCCCCGTCATAGGATTGAACTGACATCTCCTGAACAACGTCACCTTCATAACTCGTCCCGCCGATAGATTTACCTTCCGAAACCGAATAACCTGCATTCGCAAACACGGTGGTTCGCGGGGACATTATATATTCTAAGCCGCCCGCAACGCGAAAAGGTGTGCTGTGGACATCGTCATTTGATATCGTTGGGCTATTAGTAGAGACGGTGGCGTCATCCACCGTCCATGTAGTGGTCGTGACGGATCCACTCGTTGGAGACCCGCTTTCATTTCGCTGATCATAATCAGAGGCCGTATAACCGCCGGTTACTGGCGATGTTTTGTTGTAATCGAGATAAGAACCGCCAATGCTTTTCTCAAAACCGGCTGAAAGCGTCCCGCGAAGTTTTGGCTTTCTGAGACGCGGACCGCGTTTGGCCTGCGCATTGTAATTACCCGCGCTCCCGGCATGTGACCCATATCCGCTATTCGTGTACTGACCTGCCCCAAAATTGGGCTGCTGAGGGAAACCGCCTTGCGCGCCAACTGTGACTTGCGACGGGGCGCATCCGCGAGGGATAGGCTGCGTCGGCGACATAATTTGGCAGGGGTCATAACTGCGGGCCTGTTGGCCACCTTGTTGAGAGCCGTAATATCCGTTCGCGGCATGTTTTCCGCCGTGATGGCCATTGCCACCCATACCGAGCCAAGAACAGCCCGACAGTAAAACTGCTGACAATGCACAAATTGCAATCCGCATATTACCCCTCCGTTAAAGCGCCAAATTGCGCCATGGTTAACGTGGTGTTTGCCCTGTTTTGCTTAACAAGGCGTTTAAGCGGAGAATTTTTTAAGGGTTAAAGCAATTTTTTCACGTTTTCTGGGGGTCTACCAAGGATTGCACGCTCACCGTCATCCACAATTGGGCGCTCAACCAGCTTCGGATGGGCCGCCAAAGCGGTAATTAAGGCCGTTTCATTGGAGACATTTTTTAAATCCAGCTCTTTGTAAATTGATTCGCCCTTACGCATAAGATCGCGCGCCGAGTCAAAACCAAGGTTAAGCAACAGATATTCGACCTCGTCCGCGTCGAGCGGTTCTTCATTATAGTCACGAATGTCCGGCGTAACTCCCGCCGCTTCGATCAACTTCAGTGTCTGCCGCGATTTAGAGCAGCGCGGATTATGATAAATCGTAAGGGCCATGCCAATTTCCTGTGTTGCCTTTTGCGCCCCTTATAGGCATCTCTTGAGAAATGAAAACCACTCTTGTTATATCCTCTTTTGTCGCCGCAAGCCGCGTCGGGGCCAGCGCGAGTACATTTTGCCTCAGGCGGCTCGGGATTGAAACGGTTACCCTGCCAACAACTCTGCTCGGACGACACCCGGGCTGGGGCGCGCCTGGCGGCGCGGCTGTTGAGGCCAAGACGCTCGAGAACATGTGGGAAGGTGTTAAAGCCCAGACTATCCAGTTCGATGCCGTTCTGACGGGCTATATATCCAGCCCCGCTCAGGTAGATCTCGCCGCGCGCATTATAGAACATACGAAAACCAAGAACCCAGAGGCTATTATACTGGTCGACCCCGTTATGGGTGATCACGGCAAACTCTATATCGACGGGGCTGTTGCAGAAAAAATAAAGACTGACCTCATCCCCCTCGCAGATCTCATTACGCCTAATGTCTGGGAGCTCGGACATCTCACTGGCCTCCCCGTAGAGACCCAAGCTCAGATATTTCGCGCGGCGCGAACAGCTCATACAGGTACAATCGTAACCTCTGTTCCGGATGGCGATAACATCGGCGCAGCTTTTATCAGCGGCGGTAATGTCTCGCTCGTTAGCCACGAGCGGTTTAAAACCATCCCCCATGGCGGCGGCGATGCCTTAGCTGGTACCGTTCTCGCCCATCGCCTGAACGGCCTGCCCACTGAAGACGCCCTCGCCAAAGCCGTGGCGGGGATATTCGAGATTATATCCGCAGCAAACACTGGCGACGCGGGAGAACTCCCCCTTATCCGGCGACAAGGTATTTTGGAGACCACACCCCCTCTCGCAATAAAGAGAACTACATTATGACCGACACGCCCTTTACAACATTCACGCCCCCCGGTTTCGAGGATGTTACCGCCGCTTTTAAAGCCAATTTTGAAGATGGACTTGAACACGGCGCGCAGTTTTGCGCCTATAAAGACGGAGAGCTCATCGCTGACCTGACAGGCGGGTGGAAAGATCGGGGTAAAACGGTCCCCATGGCGGCGGATGACCTGGTCGCCGTGTTCTCCTCCGGCAAAGTCCCGGCAGCTCTTGTGATTGCTATGCTCGCAGACGCGGACAGGCTAGGCTATGATCAGCTTGTCTCGAGTTTTTGGCCAGAATTTGCCGCTGAAGGCAAAGGCGAGCTGACCGTTGGGCAAGTCATGTCGCATCAATCCGGGCTTTCTGGAATTACGCAGCCGGGCTGGACGTCTGAGGATTGGTTTGACTGGGATAAGACAGTGAACACACTCGCCGCGCAGACACCCATATGGGAGCCGGGCACGGCTTGCGGCTACCACCCTGTGACTTATGGGTTTCTCGCCGGTGAAATTTGTCGCCGCGCGGACAAACAGCAACGTAGCATCGGACAGATATTAAAAGAAGAATTTGTCATCCCTCACGGTCTTGATATTTGGATTGGCCTCCCTGAAGAACATCACCACCGCTGCGCCGATATGCGTAAACCCCAAGCCGTGGCCAATATGGGCGAAATTAATGAAGCCACCAAAGCTGCGTTCTTGATGCCGGGCGCGTCGCCGGGACGTAAGGGCGAAGCCGCCGCGTGGCGAACCGCGGAGTTTGCCGGCTCCAACTGTCACGCCACCGCCAAGAGCCTCGCGCAAATTATGCAGATGGTCGTGGACGGCTCGGTCTGCGGACAACAATATCTCGCCGAAGATATGCAGGAAAAATTACGGCAACCGCGCATCTCCGGCCCTAACCTTGTCTTGCCATTCGACATCACATTTGCCGCCGGGATCATGCTCAACACAAACGGCCACTACGGCCCCAACCCGGACACGCTCGGCCATAGCGGATGGGGCGGGTCCTGCGTCTTTGCCGATCCTGACAACGGAATTACAGGCGCCTATGCGATGACGAAACAGAGTAATGCGTTGTTGGGAGACCCAAGACCGATGCGGATAATTGATGCGCTCTATCGAGTTATCTAGACATCCGACGACCCAACCACTCCAGCATCAATTCATTCAGAACTTCGGGCTGTTCCCACATGGCCCAGTGGCCGCAGTCCTCAATCACATGCCGTTCGAGGTCTGGGATGATTTTTTCCATGCCGTCGGCAGCTTCAGGCGGGAGGAATAAATCTTCGCGGGTGGAAATCATCAATACGGGCTGGGTGATGCGGGAGCTCATGCCCGCTTCTTGCTCCCAATTCGCCGTGGTGTTGCGGTACAGGTTAAGCCCGCCGTGGAACCCGCTTCGGCTGTAATGGCGGGCATAGACCTTGAGGTCCGCATCGCTCATCACGAGGTCAGCGTCAGGCGCGCCCGCTGCGAGATACGCCGCAAACCGTTTAGGCGTCTGTAAAAGCTCCGACGTCATTTTCGTCCCCGGCGGTATTTTGGCGAACATGAACCGAAAGAAGTTTTCTGTGTTTTGCAGAAACAGCGCATCGGACCGCCCCGGATGATCATTAAAATCAATAAAATAATGATCGTCCCCGTGGCGCTTTCGAAAGACTTTGAGCGGGTCAACGGGCGCAGGCGGGTAATGCGGCGTGCAAATGCCGATGACGCCAAGAATACGTTCCGCAAGCATGCGCGCCGCGCGCCAGACAATAATACCGCCCCAATCGTGCCCAGTTAAAACCGCTTGTTCTATATCGCGCGCACTTAGGATGGCCTCTATATCAGACACAAGGTTCGCCACGCCGTAATGCGTCATGCCATCGGGGGCGGAAGAACGCCCAAACCCTCGCACATCATAGGCGATAACGCGGTAACCCGCCGCCGCCAACACGCCCATTTGATTTTTCCACGAATAGGCCATTTCCGGCCAGCCATGGACCAGAATTAGGGGCAAGCCGTCCTCGGGCCCGGCTTCGTAGAGCGCAATATCAAAGCCGTCATGGCGAATATAAGTGGGGTTTGGAAATGTCATATCTGTGCTTTTTGTGCCACACCCGCGCATAAATGGGAACAAATAAGGTGTTTGGGACGTCTTTTATGCAAGGAAAGCTCTTTACCTTACAGCGTCAAAGAGCTAGAAGCCGCCCAGATTAAGGGCTGGCCTCGTCACAAGCGGGGCTTTAGCTATTTTACGGATACGACACAAGAAGGACCCTCATGGTTGAAATTTACGTACGTCAGAATAATGTCGATCAGGCATTGCGCGCTCTCAAAAAGAAATTGCAAAACGAAGGCATCCTTCGGGAAATGAAAGCCCGTAAGCATTACGAGAAGCCGTCTGAAAAACGTGTTCGTGAAAAGCAAGAAGCTGTGCGGCGCGCGCGCAAACTGGCTCGCAAACGGGCTCAGATGGAAGGCCTAATTCCGATGAAGAAAAAGCCGAAGCGCTATTAAGCCGCTCAGTTTTTAAAGACGATAGAAACCGCTTTCACCTGAAAGCGGTTTTTTTTATGCCTTGGGTATGGGGGCTTAATCGCGGGCTTCGACGCTTATGCGCGGGTCAGCGAGGGGGTCGTAATTTACCGTGAGTTGAACTGCTTGGTCCCAAACAGACCCGCTTTGCGCAGCTGTTGCATATTGGCTCTCATATATAACGCCGCCAAATGGAGAGGCAACTTGCGTTGTTGTCTCAATGGCACCCGGTGTCTGCGCGCTCGCCCCGTATGACCGGCCCCGCACTTGACCTGACGTGCTGAGGTCAACACTGACCTCGCCGATAATGCCTTCGATGGAGATATCAAATGGCGCGTTCGTCGCCACAAGAAGCGTTTGAAACCCTTCCCCGGAATCGACGACTTGAAACTTAGCTGCAGGGCGCACCTCGAGGGACACGCGGTCGGTGACGGAGGCCTGTGCAGACGGCGCGATAACGCAAAGCGCTGTTATCGCCGTTGCTTTTAAGACTGTCATCAAATTCGTCATTTAATACCTTTTTTTCCAAAACCGTTGTTAAATAATCGCGCGCTTACCAGTGTGCTTTTGTTGATATGAATATAGGGGTGCTCTGTTTCTATAGAGTTAATTACATGCAAAAACACAATAAAAACAATAACTTGCAAGTGTAATTAGTTAATTGAGCTTTCAATCAAACATCATGCGCATGCAATTAGATTACTTGACGCTTCGCCTAGTTGAGCGAAATATCAAGCAAGCGCATGCAAGTGAAACCAGATAGGGAGTTTCGTCAAAAAAACATTATCGACATAAAGTTTATTAAATTCGGCAACTCTGTGAGAGAAGCTGTTCTCATCGATGAATAAGCTACGGCTTACACCCGCCCCCGGGCCTAATTCTCCCGCCGTTTTCAGGGATTAGCCAGAATTATTAGGTTCGCTTGTGGGCAAAAACGAGCCTTAGCCGAGCGAGTTAAAACGCTTAAAATAAGACGATTATTGACTAAGGCTGAGATTGAAGCGGAAAGACACCCTAACAGGGCGCCGAATAATGTCAGATGGAATTAATGATGGATGTAAAAGGACTTCTTGATTTAAAGAATATAGCATAATCATTAAAAATGGCGGTTAAGCTGACAAAGTCGCAATTGGTCCCTTCGAACTTGTATTGGTTTAGCGGATATATTCGGAAACGTGGAGATAAAGCATGCGGCACCCGTTTTCCTTAATTCTATGTTTTTTGATATTTGTTCTAGCTTCGTGTGATGTTGCATCTTGGAGCTATGATATCGGAGATGGGCTTGTTCTTGTACAGACGCCCCCGCAATATAAAACCATTGCCGATAATACAAGATGTGAGCCGTTGCTTAATGCAATAGAGCGGGGCGCAACCCCTGCTATATCTGAAACCAAAACAGAAACTGTAATCATTCAAGAAGGATCTGTTGAGCTTGCGGTGACGCCAATTAAATATAAAAGGGATGGCTCAGTAAAGACAGCTGCAAAAGTAAGGATTTCTAAAATTCCTTCAGTCAGTAAACAGGTCACTTACCCTGCTGTTGTAACACCTTCTGGAGACGCGCAGCATGAATCCAGCGTAAGATGTAAACCTATTCCCCGTAGAGTAATCTGGGCTCCAGCAACCTACAGAATAAAAGATAAGTCAGGGGCTACCATAAAAGATTTTGAGACTGCGGAAGCTTTAGCAGAATACATCAATTCTAAATAGAGCTTACTGAGTTGATATTGTTTTTGCGATGACTCTGTCTGATTGTTTCATAGGGAAAATCCCGCAATAGTCCTAAAATCGCCTAAACTAAACCTCTGAGCTATGGTTCGCTTTGGGAGGAGGAACAGGTACGCTATTCACGCGAAAAGGTGGCACTACGACTTGGACTATAAAATAAGGTTCGGCGGAGACGACACCCGCATAACCTAAATACCCTGCCTCTGAATGCCTTCAGGGTGTCCTTTGGATGCGCCAGAGGAAAACTTTACTTAACAATCGCGCGTATTTTTAAGATACCCGTTTGCTTAGGTTTTATTGATCCATCCTGAATTTTTACCAAGCACAGTTGTTTGCTGCAATCTGTATTCATAGCTGGGATATCCAATGTTCCGCCTGCAAAACCTTCTGTGACGGCCGTGATAAAGACGAGCCCTTTATCAACCGGGTTTTTAAAATTGATAGCTTTAGCCGTCGTGCTGTAATCGTTGTTCTTAATTTTAATTTGAAACTCGATACAGGATCCGGACATCATCCGCCCCATATTGGGTTTGCTGGTCACGTCTTCACAGCCCATGCCGTCATAGCTATGCACAAACATGTCTTGTGTTGCTTTGAGCGCTGCAGTTGAAGCGTGAGCCGCACTTGCTGAAGATCCCACTAATAGCGCCAGTCCGATAACACGCGCCGCCCGAGATACATTTAATTTAAAGCTAGTCATTACAATCTCCTAATTTCGTCTTATCAACAGGTCTTGTGCCTGTTTGGATTAAGAGAAGAATAGGCGACTTGCATGTAAAAAAAGTTAAGTTATTTAAAAAAATCAATAAAAACAATAGCTTGAAACGTCATTAAGTTAATTGAGTTTTCAAGGTTAGTCCGTGCACATGAAAATAAACACGTTGCAAACGCACGAATATAGTATGTGATTTCACACAACCAATCTCACATGCACGGAGATAGTTGAAATTGAAAGTAGACGTTATTTAAGCAAAAAACTTCATTTTTTAACGATTATGCTGGAGACGGATTAAAAAAAACTCCGTATCACCACATATTTTTGGCGAACAAACTCGCTTCATTTTAAGCGACTTTATCTTTCAACAGCCCGCGGTTAATTAGGCTCTCCGCGATTTGCACAGTATTGAGCGCCGCGCCTTTGCGTAGGTTATCAGATACAACCCACATATTCAGCGTATTATCTTGTGTGCTATCCTCGCGGATACGCGAGATAAAGGTTGCAAATTCACCGACGCATTCGACGGGCGTCACGTAGCCGCCGTCTTCTTGTTTATCGACAACCATGATACCGGGGCTCTCCCGCAGGATCGCCCGGGCTTCATCTGCAGAAATTTCGTTTTCAAACTCAATGTTCAACGCTTCGGCATGGCCGACAAATGTTGGTACGCGGACACAGGTCGCCGTGACTTTGATTTTAGGATCGAGGATTTTCATGGTCTCGGCTTTCATCTTCCATTCTTCTTTGGTGTCGCCGCCGTCCATAAAGACGTCAATATGCGGGATGACGTTAAAGGCGATTTGCTTCGTGAAGTTGATCGCCGGTAGGTCTTGGTTGGAATAGATGCCCTTCGTCTGCAACCACAGCTCGTCCATGTTCTTTTTCCCGCCTCCGGACACAGATTGATAGGTGCTGACGACAACGCGCTTAATCACGGCCCGGTCGTGAAGCGGCTTCAGCGCGACAACCATTTGAATGGTCGAGCAGTTCGGATTGGCGATGATACCCTTCTTGGTATAACCCGCAACCGCGTCGGCGTTGACCTCAGGGACAACGAGCGGCACGTCCGGATCCATACGAAACGCGCTGGAATTATCAATGACAACAGCGCCGGCCGCCGCAATTTTCGGTGACCATGTCTTGGACACGTCACCGCCCGCGCTCATCAAGGCGATATCGACTTTGGAGAAGTCAAAGCTTTCAAGGTCAACGCATTTGAGGGACTTATCCCCGTAAGAGACTTCGCGGCCCACGGATTTGCGAGAGGCGACAGCAAAGACTTCGTCCACAGGCAAATTATATTCAGACAAAATGGTGAGCATTTCCGTCCCGACATTCCCTGTCGCGCCGACGATTGCAAACTTATAACCCATGATGGCCTCCTAATTTAATGAGCGCGTGATTTAGGCGAATTAGCAGGGTGTTACAAGCTCTTTAGCGTCGCTTTTACCGCCGCTTCATACGCGCCCACATATAGACTCCGAACAGTCCAACAATCACGAGGCCGCCGAGTTCCAGTATGGACGCCCCGAAAAGCCAAGGCTTAGTGAAATCGCCAAGCGCCCCGACATCCACCGTATTGCCGAACATCACCAGAAACGCGATGCCGAAAACAACGGCAATCATTACGCCGACGACTGAGAACATCATGGCGTAGAAGCGCTGGTCTTTGGCCTGGGCGGCCCGGCGTCGTTCTTCGGCTTTGATGAAACGCGATGTGCGGCGCTCTTTGCGCGGTACATAGGGTTTCTCGGGCGTTACATTCGAAGCTGGCTTTTTAGGGTCTTCACTCATAGCTGTATCCTAGCATAGCCAAATCCATATCTCATGCTAAAATAGATTTATGTTAGCTCGCTTATTCGCCCTGCCCATTATGATGACCTTGACGTCAACCACGGCCCTTGCGCAGTCCCAAGACACAGATGTTCGCGCGAAAGCGAGCCGCGTGACAGGTGAGGCCTTGATTGAGGCGTTTTCCGGCGTCACTCACAAAGGGGCCTATAATTTCTCGGCCCAAGGCCGGGCTTCAAATTTTTATACCGAAACTCATCTTAAAGACGGGCCTGTCAAATATAGCGAAGGCGGTCAGGCTCATGACGGGGACTGGGCCATATTTAGGGACAGCCTGTGTTACAGCTATGACGAAGCCGACATGCCAGGGGGGTGCTTCCGCGTCTACAAAATCGGGACGTGCTATTATTTCTACAGCGCCAGCATCAGGGAAATGCAGGACGAGCTTGACCGCGATTACTGGACAGCGCGAAGCGTTCAGGACGGCGACGAACCGACTTGCGAGGCTGTATTCTCATGAAAACATTTTTTATGGCGCTGGCTCTTATTTTGCTTCCCCTTGGTGCATTGGCCAATGACATCACCGCAGACGACCTCTCACCCCTCACTGGAGATGCGCTGACGGAAACCTTTAAAGGCGTGACGATGCACGGCACATATAAAAGCCCCCGTGAGCGGACGGGCACATCGGCTTTCACCGAGACTTTTAATGCGGATGGGACGACGCATTATAGCGAAGGTAAAATCACTGACACTGGTAATTGGGTCGTTACGGGAAATACGATTTGCTTTGCTTATAACGGCGAGCTCATGGGCGGCACGAGTTGTTTCAATGTCTTCCGCGCCGGAAACTGTTATTATTCCTACGGCCTAGGACAGCTTAAAAGCGGCTACCCGGTTCGCCCGAATAGCTGGAGCGCTAAAACAATTGTCAAAGGCGAATACAATACCTGTGATGATCTGGTGAGCTAATCCCGCAGCAATTCATTTACGCCCGTTTTTGACCGCGTCTTCGCATCCACTGTTTTCACAATCACCACACAGGCCAGACTATGGCTGCCGTCTTTGCTCGGCAGATTGCCGGGCACGACTACAGAATAGGCCGGAACTTCGCCGTATGTAATTTCGCCAGTGGCACGGTTATATATTTTAGTGGACTGGGAGATATAGACGCCCATGGCCAGAACAGCGCCCTCGCGGACAATCACACCTTCGACAACTTCGGAGCGTGCGCCAATAAAGCAGTTATCTTCGATAATTGTCGGGTTGGCTTGAAGCGGCTCTAACACGCCGCCAATACCAACGCCGCCGGACAGGTGACAATTCTTGCCGATCTGCGCGCAAGACCCAACCGTCGTCCATGTATCCACCATAGTGCCCTCGTCGACATAGGCACCGATGTTTACATAAGACGGCATCAAGACAACATTCGGGGCCACGAAAGCCCCGCGTCGCACACCGGAGCCCGGAACGGCGCGAAAGCCTGCGCTTGAAAATTCATCTGCACCCCAACCTTCGAACTTGCTCGGCACTTTGTCCCAATAATTCCCATCGGCCGGGCCACCGGACATGATCTTGTTCGGATGAATACGAAAACCCAGAAGGACGGCCTTTTTGAGCCATTCATGGGCGACCCAGTCGCCATTGCCTTGCTTGCTCGCCACGCGCATCTCGCCAGAGTCCAGCGCCATAATTGCAGATTCAATAGCGTCGCGGGCTTCGCCTTTGGTATCAGCCGACAAGCTGGCCCGGTCATCCCAAGCAGAGTTGATCGTTTTTTCTAAGGCTGAAATACTCATTTGGCTCTCCCGATTAAGGAGTGCAAACTAGGGAACGGCACGCGCCTGTCAACGGCCAATACGAAATCTAGGCTAAGCGCAATACACGCACGTGACTAAAGTTATGTGGGGCACCAAAACCACGCGCGCTGATATCAAATAAATTTAATATCAGCTCATCCTAAGCCTTGCTGATGGTTGAATAAATATCTAAATAATAAACAGAGTGTTGAATTTAATTACACCCTAACTGAGTGAGCCCCAATATGGATCGACTGCGCCGCATGAATATTTTTGTTGCCATTGCCGAGGCTAAGCAATTCACACGCGCAGCAGAAACATTGGGACTAACAAAGTCAGCTATTAGTCATTCCATGTCAGACCTTGAAGGCTATCTTGGCGTACAGCTTGTGCAGCGGGGCTCACGCGGCATTGAACTGACAGAAGCCGGACATGATTACTACAAACGCTGCATCCAGATTTTGTCTGATATTGACGATATGGAGGACAGTACGCGCAATGTCGATAATGCGTTAAGCGGGCGCATTAAGATCACGGCGCCCACAATATATGGCATACAGAATATTGTTCCTTATATCGCCTCATTCTCTTTAAAATATCCCGACATCAAACTTATCTTAGATCTATCAGAACGCCATGTAGGTCTTACAGAAGAGCAAGTTGATGTGGCTGTTCGCATCTCCAACATTGATGGCTTAACCCCTCTGATGGAGCCTTTAGGCTATGTGCGGCCTTATCTCTGCGCCTCACCTGATTTTTTAAAAACTCATGGCCCAATTAACACACTGGAAAAACTTAAAACCGTCAACTGCCTGCTATATTCCGGCGTAACGACATGGTCGTTTTTGGACACGTCTGGGAAAGTCATTTCTTTCCAACCGAACGGGCGTATAATTATGAATAACGGCGTGGCTATCCGCGAGCTAGCTATTGCCGGGGCGGGCGTAACCTATCTGCCCGATTTTCTCGCCGATGAAGCCCTCGCAAGCGGTAAATTAGTTCAATTCTCCATTGAAGGTCTGTCGGCTCTCAATCTGCGCTCTTACCTTCTCTTCCCGCCTAATCGTCATCGCCCGCTGCGTGTCCGTAAGTTTGTCGAATTCCTTAAGGAGCGTTTTACGGCCTAGGCCCGCGTCAAAACGGACATATATTTGACATAGCTATCCCGCTATAGGTTTGCCATGTTTCGCAAG
>Ga0209831_1001107_pt1 | contig 25359 bp, 33 predicted proteins | sample Maine_Asex4_meta_FD_187451 | JGI IMG/M metagenome (GOLD analysis project Ga0209831, IMG submission 187451) | Marine algal microbial communities from Maine, USA - Maine_Asex4_metaG (SPAdes) (version 2) | ecosystem: Host-associated > Algae > Red algae > Unclassified | place: Maine, USA | collected... | reverse complement strand
GGGGGGGGGGGGGGGGGGGGGGGGGTGGTGGGGGGGGGGGGGGGGGGGGGGGGGGGGGGGGGGGGGGGGGGGGGGAAGAGGGCGTTCACGATGGCGCTGTCGGCGACCGTGGGCCGTAAAGGCGCCTCGACGGTGCCCCAAAAATAGGCCCTTCTGCAGCTGTCGTGGTGTCGGTGCTTGCAGCGACTTTTGGTGAAGAGAGCGGGGTAGTGCTTTATTCCGACGATGCAGATCCCGCTGAGCTCGGGCAGTCTGCCCCGTCAGTTAAAAAACGTCGCACGTCCTCCTCCCCCTGTCGCATCTTAACAATAAACTGTCGCAGCGACGCCAGCACCGACGGCACTTCCAACCCCACACTCGACACAAACGCCATCAACTCTTCGCAGACGTGCGCGCAGGTCAGCTCACAACTCGGCACAGACGCGCCCGTGTGCACCCTTCCCTCCCCTATGAAGGCTGCAAGGGCCATATTTTCTTTGGCAAGTCCCCTGCCTTCAAAGAGACCGATGTAGCGCTGCGCCACGCGCTTGAGGTCCCTGCCCTTCACCCCAAAAAATGGTTTGGAGCTGCCACGCATCTCTTCCGCGGCTCCCGCGCCGACACAACCCAGCCCCGCCTCGCGGTTTTGTAGCCGCTGATTCGCTTATATCGCGGCCCGATTCTTTGCTGCGCTCCCCAGCCCCTTTTGCAGTGTCTCTTGGCGCCCGTCCAGCTCGATGTTGCCCAGTGCGCCCGGAATTGGCTGTCTCACTGCGCCAGCTGATTAACCGTGCGCATCTGACGTAAGCGCCCTCAGCATTCGTGCAGCCCGCCTCGATGCCTCATCATCTTGCGCGACCGCCGTCACGGCCCCCGCAGTGCGAACCGACGCGAACGCCGACGCCCCGCCCAAGCCTGTTCAGTCGATGATCTCCGACTGCGCCTCATGGGCCGGGAGGCGCGGCCCATCGGTCGGGCGCACCTCCGCCATCGCCCGCTTGTGGCCACGTGCGGCGTCAGTTCGTGCGCGACCCTTTTGCGGTTCGTCCTTGAGCTTGTCCTCCACGCGGGCTCGCACGGCGTCCATGTCGTGCTCAGGGCACGACCACTTCGGCGCGGATCTCCGCTCCATCACATCCTCCACGTTGTCGGCCTCGTGGCTGATAGCGTCGCAGACCTTACACGTCGTTGAGCACCGCGACCACCAATGTTGACCACACCGGCATTGCACGTTACTTACGTGCTTGATTGGGCAGCGATCCGATTTGTGTCCGGCCACGCCGCACACACCGCACTTTAGGAGACCTGGACGTCCGAAAAGGAAGCGACAGGCAGCGCAGAGGGAAAAACATAGAGAGCAATCGTCGACGCCGTGAAGCACAACTATTCAGCATCTTGTCCCCGTCAAAGTGGCGCATTCATGGCAACAGAAAAAGGTGTACGACGAGACTAGAAAAGGAGGCTTCCTCCCACATTTTCTTCCCACGACCTGGCGGGGCATGCTCGAGCGTACCTTTGGGCGCAAATTCAGCAGCAGGTCCGGCATCTGATGATCCCGATGCCATGATGCACGTTCGCGCACACGGCCACGTGAGTACCGCGCGACGGGGACAGAAAAAACACGGGTAAAGGAGCGTTGAGGCATGCAGGGGACGACGTATGGTTCCAACGGCGCAGACATGGTCAGTCAGGGGCTTCCGACCTGTCTATCTGAACTTTAAGAGCATATCGTTCACAGTCAATATTTGATGCAGTCAGTGGAAATACAAGAAAGATCAGAAAACGTATTGTGGAAATGGAAAGTCCCTCTGTTGCTTGCGCAGCACTGGGCATGGGCCAAAATCGGGCACACACCAATACGAACGCGCGAACAGGAACAGAAAGTTCTTGCAACTCGCGTGAGAAGTCTTGCGTTAAACGCTCGTGACAGCCCGTTTCCGGGCAGCTGACTGAAAAGAACTTTCTGCTACATGTGACAACACGCTCAGCCCACCCCACCCAGTTGGGGGGAGGGCGAGCCAAACCGTGTCGCCGGGTAGTCCTGTCGGGGAATACCCGCCTCGGAAGGAAACCCCGAAGAGCACACACGCACGGCGTCGACCGGGGGAAGGCGCCCCGAGCGACAAACACGAGTTTTGTGACCGGAAGTTTACTTGCCCGCGTCGAAGGCCTCGAGGCGACACTCACGCCTCACCCTCTTATCCCATCCGCTCCCCTCGGACCCTCGGAAAACCCTCCTCAGACACCCTCAAAGGACCCTCGAAAAACCCTCCCCAGACTCCCTCAAAGGACCCTCGGAAATCCCTCCTCAGAAACCCTCAAAGGACTTACGGAAAGCCCTCTCCTCAGGGCCTACTGGGCCCATAACCCGGAGGACGGCCGAAGCTTCGAATACCGCCTTGAGTAGAGACGGGGGGAAGGGTGCTACGTGACACCCTCGCGGCGCCCCGGAGTCAGGGGCACAAAGTAACATAAGTCGATAATCCAAGTTGGGTTTACACAACATTAGGCCCTTAAGTAGGGGCCCGCTCGAGGGGGCTACGAATCCCAGGGAAGTATTGGGATTGCGGTTTTGGTTGGTGAGCCACGAGATGATCACAAGTGGGTCGCCAACGGAACAATTTGAAATATGCGTTAGTGGGGCATATTCCCGGGGAATCTGGATCCCGGAGTGTGGGGGCCATGTGACGGACCGTCACACTACATTCTGTCTCGTCGAATCGGTCTGTTGCATTTTTCAGCGCCCGTAGTGACGAAATGAGGACAGCTCATAGTACAGTAAGTTCTCGGCCAAGTCCGTCTCGATTACAACCATTCGAGCCACGGGCGAACCCCATCGAACGAGAAATATGAACGTAGACTGCCTTGAACAGCGGGTTTACGTACCCATGAAGAATTTTCGTCACCTTGCGAGTTTTTCATTATCTGAGAAACCGGCGCACCACTGATGGACGACTTGCGCTAGTGTCTATTCCCGTGATCCTGAGCATTACTTGATCCACTTTTCGCAAACAATGGAACCTTTCGTCTTTGACGTGCACGATTTAGCGCCCTCATTTGCCCTTGAACTATACGACGGGTCAGACGGGCACGTTGCGTTCGCCTTGATTAAAAAAAAGAAGCAGAACGGACGGCAGGGAGAGTCTTTATTGAGGTGCCCCTTACGAGGATCAATTGATCCTTCAAGGATCAAAAGATTTCCGAAGGGGAATTGCCACTAGCCTTTCAGTGAGAGATCTCCGTTCCTCACCTCTCCGACCACCCTATTTCTCCAATCAAATTCGTTTTTTCACAGTGACCAAACAACAAGAACGCTTGCGAACACCATTGACGCCTACATGACTGATGCTGAAGACGTTCTGGAGTAGCGAGGTCTTGGCTGAGGAATCTCAGCAATCAGCCCAGGCCTAGGCAGTCAACTACTGCCTGACAGCCGAGCAATATGATGGGGCAACAGGCCAGAAAGCCTTGGTGGGCAAGCATGGCAAAAAATGGCGATTGACAGGGCATTTATAAGCTTCGAGTGATGTGCGCATGGTCCCTATTCGTGCTAAGGCAATCGAATGGTGAATTTCATCTTGTTCCAGATCGATGTGAATCCGACGATTTGTACTTCTGCTATTGCACAGTGGTACTGAAGCCACGTCGTCGCTGCCGATCGAGTACTGCACAGCACCAGCCCAGGAACGGTGCAAAATTGCGAACAGGGCCGTGGTGAGACCGCTTTTGCATCTGTGACGTGATACACGTCGCTTCTTTGACCTTGAGGCTGTTCGGACACCGCTTCGTTCCGATTAGATTTTCACACGTGCAACTCGAAACGGCTCTTGCTGCACTGGCCCGCCAAGTTCAGTGAGAGCCTTTCACTGTGCCACGTCACCATCCTCGTGAAAGGACAGATGCCCGATCGGACACTCTTACTTGTGACCATTGAGCTGTTACACTTGGACGGAGCAGCCAACCAAGGCTCCTCAATCACTTTAGAAACCCAGAGGAGCAGGAACACTGCCTGTTAGAGAGTTTTTGCAACGCGCGTAAGAAGCATTGTGTGAAAAGGTCGTGACAGCCCGTTTCCGGGCGGCTGACTGTGTCATTCTGTGCAGCATCCCGTCGCGGCGAATCGTCCTGTTGCTTTTTGCAGCGCCCGTAGTGACGAAGTGACGCTATTTCAGCGTCAAGTATTGCTAACCTCCAAAAATATCGGTTGCAGAGAGAAGGGAGGCAGAGCCGACGACACCTCGCAGAAAGGAAGTCGGCTTGGCTGGTCGACAGGCCACGATCAAATTACTGGCTGAGAGTTGCCGCCAGTAATCTTACAAGCCAATCATCGTGTCTTTCAAAAGTCACCCACAGCCTTTGCAACCCACAATGAGGTTTTCTGAGATTATTGGGCCGCTTGCTTGGGCCTGAAGATGGTATTGCGCTTCCCAGAAAAAATGTGGATCCTTCTGTACGAAGCAACTGATCCGCTTCAGAGCAATCGCTTGCCATTAAAGGGCTTCCGACGTCTGCGAACGCATATCCGAGAGAGTTGAGGCTGCTGCAAGGGACAGGGCCGGTGTTCCGCTCCACCCCATTAGGCCACAGGGAACGATACAAAATGAACAAGCCAGTCTTGGCCGATTTGTGATAAGATCTCAGGACAGAACGGCCGAACGAAGACTCACGAGCACAAGTGCGCAAACCCGCCGGCCCCCACTTCTGCATGAGGCGGATCTACACGACATCACAGGTTGGTGCAGCCCAAACTCGTTCATCGTGTTCTTTTCTGCTGCCCACCAGCCAGGTTCCGAACCTGTGATTGGCTCGTGCAAGTCAATCAATGGAGAAACCTGCACCAGCTGGACTGAGCCTTGTCCCAACGCATGCATCAGGTGGACATCTGCGCTCAGTGGGTGTGCCCAAGCGCAATGATCAACGACTAGCCGTGGAGCCATCTCCGTTGCATCTCAGGCCTGTGGACCAGCGCATTTGCTTGACATCTACTGTTGTGGAGACGGTGTCGCTGCTACGGTCCAAGACGGGCGCCGCGCCCGGCGTCCGTCACATTCTCTGCGCCATTCAAAGCTGCCTGTGACGATCTGGCAGACAGTCCCCAAAACTGCAGCTTGCTGTCTGCCACGCTGCAATACCGGCAAAAAAGGAGCCCATCCTCGGACCACAGACCACTGGGGTCCACGAGCTCGTGCTTTTCTCGTTCCCGCCCCCTTCATGCAGATGCGCATTCCATGGCATTTTCCGGCCCGATCGCCGGCTAGCCTCGGAGCTACAGCCGGTGAGCGATGCGGCCATTCCCCAAAGTTGACATTGCAGCCCTCAGTTGCAGATTGAAACACTTGCGCAGTGCACTGGATGGTTCAGCCCACGCCCCCCTCATTCCCAGATCAGCATTCCATGGTATTTTCTGGCACAGTCGGCGCCCTAGGTCGGGAGGGCACGGTCAGGTGGGGTGGAGAAAACCGCAGGTTGAGTAGGATAGTGAGATTGGGCAACATCGGCGAGCCGGCTGCCGCTGGCTCGGCTTCATGAAGCACCCCTCGCACTGTTGGCCCCCCTCTTTGCGTTCATAAAACACGTCGTATCTCGCAGAGTGGCTCCCGTTTGAACAGAAGGAACAGCTTGTAGCCGGGTGAACAGACACAGAAGCTTGACATGAGGCGCGCTGCAGCTGACTGCTCCTCTCCATCAGGACTGTGCAGCCGAGCCGCGAGAGATGTGGCGTGCCCGTAGTCTCGCGCGTCAGCCCTGACCCGCGCACTCAACCTTACGGCATTTTGCTGCCCCCTCGCACGCCGAAGTCTCTCGTGCACCAACTGCTCATTTCGTTGTGAGCATGTGGTGCTCCCGCCACGACCACCCTCGTGTACCTTGTTGTTGCCATCTTCGGCTCCTGCCGAGCTGAAACCAGACAGGGAGGTGGCCCACGTGTGGCAACAACTCGGGGCGTTGCTCCGCGCGAGCCTCCCATCGGGCACCTCTGCCGTCCCTTTTCAATCCGCCTGCAGAATTGGCACAGTTGTGGCGCAGCTTGTCGTTGGCATCGCGCACTTCATCGTGAGTTGTTCTTTGTCGGTTCCACGACGCACAGCACGCTCTGACCGCGCTGATCTCTCCTCTCTCCTCCACCGTGTCCCCCCCCCGTTTCCCCCCCCCTCTTCGCCATCGTCGCTCCTCCCTCTCACTTCCCGGCCCGGCAATGGCGCGGGAGACACTCCTCGCCTCCCGCTACCCGGACGTGCCGGCCGTTTCGGCCGTGTTCAAGCTGGGATCGGTGGATGCGGACATCATTCCGGCCATGCGATCGCACTTGTTGCGGCCATGGTGTTTGCGAGTGCGTGTTTTTGAGGTCGAGAAAAGTGCGCGACGCTGGTCCGTGTGCGCCGTCACTGTCGGAGGTGCCGGTGCGCCCTGTGACGTTTTCTCTCCTCCCCCCGCTCCACGGCAACTGCTGTTGTTTGGCAGTTACCTATGCGTTTTCCTTCCTATGGGGGAGACATTGGTGGAATTGGATGAGTCTCCGAGCACCTGTGGCTTCTTTACGGCCATGAGCAGGACCTCGATTCGTGTTGAAGTACGGCGGCTCGACCTCATGCATCAATCTTCTAGCAGGAAGCTGCAGCAGATTGACGTCAAGGCGCACACAGTCGTGGCAGTAGGGGTCTTATTTGCTCGAGGCCAGAAGCGGATGCTTGAGAACGATGGTACCGCCCAGCGAGCGTCAGTTATGCGGCCAGTGGCGGCCGCTGGGTGCATGGGGGGTGCTCCAGGTGGTTTGCACTCGGCGAGGGATACAAATGATGCTGGTCGGCAATGTAGCATATCTCCACCCGCAATTGGCAAATTGCCACCGGTAGCCCCCTTGACTCGCCAAAGCCCACGTACTGCGCGAATTGGCCTGTGGCCTGCCCTTTGGGGGGTTACTTCAAGATTAATCATTTTTTTTTTTCGTTTGCTTGCCTGTCTTATCTGTCTGCCGGCACAACCTCCCGGTGGTCGTCACGGGCGAAGCCAATGAACAGCGGCACATCATGGGCCTGCTCCAGCGCCTTCCGAGACATGGCGCGACAGGCGGGGGGTGGCTGGGGGGTTGGGGGAGGCAAGGCACAGCGCGACGATAGAGAACTCACGATGGCGGAGAGCAGAGAGGGTCATGCGATAACGTGCCGGACGAATGCAATGGGATAGCCCCGTGCAGGCAGCACGCAAGCAGCGACGAAGCTCACGCGGACACGTCTTCTCAGTGGGGCGGTACTGGATGCAGGAAGCGGCAAAGGGCGGTCTTCTTACGGTTTGCCATGATCCCACCGGTGGCGCGAAGCAGTTCGAGGAAGATTGGATGACGGAGGAATTTCAACGGCTTCTTTGCTGTGCAGGAATCTTCTGTGCAATGTTGCTTCTGTCGCAATCTTGTCCTCTCCGGCTACGTACAGCAGGCGAACGAACAACAGTCCCCGCCAATGAAGAGCTCGAATGCGGAGAGGCAGCCAATGAGAGGTTGTTACTCGGTCGTCTTGCCATCTCGTGCTGAGAACAAATTTGAAAAGAGAGCAATACATGTGGCGCCTTACGGTGGGATTCTCATTGTTACTACGGTCAATCAGATATATGGCCACTGCAGGGTTTGTACCAATGTTATTTTACACGGGCATCTTCCCGTACAGGGCCGTCAAGCTCGATTGTGAAAGTCTATGCGGATTATTCAATAACGAATCTCTCGATCAGATCCTGATATTCAGTCAGATCGACTTGCAGACGGTTTCAAAGGACGGATCTCGATGAGCGCAGGCAAACGGTGTGTCTCACTCCAGAATGACGTTTTCTCACGCATTGAGGGATTTAACGAAGGGCCCCACATATACTTCACGTAGTCGCCCGTTATCGGTCAGGTTCCAGTCTCTTGGGCGCCCCAAGAGCCTACATGGGCTGTGCATACGCGAAGGTCATTTTTCCTTGGGTTCGACAAAGGTCAGTCGGTCTGCGCCACCCTCACTGGTGCCAAGAAAACATGTCAGCTGGTGCGGCAGAGCTCTTGTCAATACCGACATCACTGCCACAAAAAAACGAAGGGCACTTGTAAAACAATGAGAAGCAAAAGACAGACAAACAGTAGTCTCTTCGACAACAAACAGGCAGCCCCACACCAACAACGTACAAGCGTCCATAGAAAACGCCCAGCTGCACAGCGAAACACGTCCTGGGATTCACTGACGGGCGACTGACGCCACTCTGGCGCACCGTACACCGCGGAAGGCGGCGAACAGGCGGCCACGAGCGTCGCCGCCACCGCTGCCGCCGCCGCCATCCTCGCTTCGGCCGCAGCGACAGGCGAAGGGGCACTGACGGCTGCCAAGGTCGCTTTAATCCTACCCGCAGCAGCGGGCGTCGGCGCTCTGCTTGTAGCTCAAAGCGTCGCCGCCGCCGCCGCCTACCGGATGTGGCGAGCGGTAGCCCCCGACGCCCTGCCGACGACGTCGCTGCCGCCGCCGCAACGGTCATCGACAGCGCCAAGCCGCAGCAGCGGGCCGCGTCGCTGCCCGCCGCCAGCACCGGCGCAATCGCCGTCGCCGCCACCGTTGCCGTCGCCGTCACCACCGTCTTCCCGCAGCAACGGGCGGCGGCATTGCCCGCCGCTAATAGCGTTGCTGCAGCAACAGATTTGGATGTTTCTGCCGCACTTTCCGCTTCGTTGAGAGGCGGTCCACCGGCGGTGGCCAACGGCGTCGCTACTGCTGCCTCCTCTGCCGTCTGCCGCGCACGCACAGCATCAGCAAGCGGCGGCGCGCTGGCCACCAACAATGGCATCGCTGCCGCCGCGGAGGCGGCCGAACTAGCCACAGCAGCAGGCGGCGCCGCAGTGCCCGCCGCCAACCACATCGCCACCGCCACGGTCGCCTCATCTTTACCCGCAGCCGACGCTGGCGGACCAAGGCCCGAGCCTATCGGCGTCGCGGCCGCCGCTATCGCCCCCGCACGTCCAGAAGCAGAGAGTGGTGGTGCGGTGCCCACCGCCGACGGCATTGCCGCCGCTGCTGTTGCCCCAGCACTACCTGCAGCGGTCGGTGGCGCAGAACGGCAAGGCGCTAACAACTTCGCGGCCCCCGCCTACGACGACACGCTCAGGTTACCCCGCCCAGTTGGGGGGAGGGCGAGCCAAACCGTGTCGCCGGGTAGTCCTGTCGGGGAATACCCGCCCCGGAAGAAAAGCCCGAAGAGCACACACGCACGGCGTCGACCGGGGGAACGCGCCCCGAGCGACAAACACGAGTTTTGTGACCGGAAGTTTACTCGCCCGCGTCTAGGGTCTCGAGGCGTCACTCACGCCTCACCCTCTTATCCCATCCGCTCCCCTCGGACCCTCGGAGAACCCTCCTCTGATACCCTCAAAGGACCCTCGGAAAACCGTCCTCAGATACCCTGAAAGGACCCTCGGAAAACCCTCCTCAGACACCGTTAGAGGACCCCCGGAAAACCCTCCCCTCAGGGCGCACGGGGCCCATAACCCGGAGGACGGCCGAAGCTTCGAATACCGCCTTGCGTAGAGGCGGGGGAAGGGTGCTTCGTGACATTCTCGCGGCGCCTCGGGGTCAGGGGCGCGGAGTAGCATAAGTCGATAATCCAAGTCGGGTCTACACAACATTAGGCCCTGAAGTAGGGGCCCGCTCGGGGGGGTTACGAATCTCAGAGAAGTATTGGGATTGCGGTTGTGGTTGGTGAGCCACGAGGTGATCACAAGTGGGTCGACAACGGAACAGTTTGAATTATGTGGTAGTGGGGCATTTTTCCAGGGAAACTTGTTCCCCAAGTGTGGGGGCCATGTGACGGACCGTCACACCGCTGTCGCCCCGAATCAACCAATAGTAGTGCGAGGTGGCGCCCTAGCTGCAGCTAACAGTGGCGCCGCCGCCGTCGTCGCCGCCCAACGACGCGCAGCAGCAGGCGGCGGTGCTCGAGCAGCAGCCGAAGCCACCGCCGTTGCTGCCGCTGCCGCCGCCGCCGCTCGGCCAGCCCTACCCACAGTACCAGAGCGCGGCGAATTGAACGCCGCCGTCGCCGCCATCGCAGCCGCGCCTGCCATCCTACCCGCCTGGTTTGCCTTGGCCACCCGGCGCTTGGCGAGCCTGTTCCGCCGCGCGAGCGCGGTCGGCGGGAGGGCTTGAAAGAGATACGCCGCGTCTATTGCGGTCGAGCCGCTCGAACGAAAATCAGATCCTAACCCGCCCCGAGCCGCACGAGCGCGACCACGTCCGCAAACATGGGCACCTCGGCCGCGGCCTGTTTGCTCGGCAGGCTCGCGAGAGCCGCGAGGATGAGCACACGGGGGGGCCATTGCCGCAGCAGATGGCGCCATGCTTTGTGTTGGCATCAAAGAGTGTAGCGACGCCGAACTGGTGCCAAGAGGAGAGCTACGGCCAGCGCTTACACCCGCTTCGGCGTCACCAGTTGTAGATGACGCGGGGAAGAGAAATTCTGCGGCCGTCGAGTCGCGGACAGCTTCATTTCGCTCAAACGCCTCTGACGTTGAGGCTCCTGCGGCTGCTGCACGCGCTTGCACGGCACCACCATTGTCTTCCTCTACTGCTGCCGCCCCGCCATCCGATGCTTCTGAGTTCACATTGTCCCGCCGCACGCCACGACCGACTTGAACGACACGGCCGACAATGGGAAACAGCCCAGGGTCCATAACGCCAGCAATTGTGCCGCACACAATCTCCGTCAGGATGCCCGAAAAAGTCGGCTCTTGGACAGGCACTGGCAGCAACAGAGCGAAAACGCCAATCGGGGGCCGCCTGGCCATGTTGGTCAGGCTCACGACAACGGCGTCGTTCTCAATCTCACTCATCTTGAACACCGGCAACCACCCGAACGATGTTGTGTGGAGCCGCCCCTTGAGGCCGAGCAGCTCAACTTGGAACGCCCAACTTGAGCGGCGCGTCAGGACAGTCGTGTCCCCCGACAATGTTACCAGTGTCCCGCTAGGTGCCGCCACCTTCGTGTCGCTCTTGTAGGAGGGCCACCAGGTGCACTTGAATAGCGACGAAAGATATTTCATCTTGCGCTCCGACGACGGCGTTCCGCCTTCCTGATGCTGCGCCGTGTTGGACGTTCTTGGGCCACTCGATTGGGCGGCCTTGGAGGGTGACTGGCACGGCGACGAGGGGCGGGACACATTTTCTTTGGTCGCGAGAAACAAACGAGCTGCGTTCTGTACAGCAAGCACCAACGAGTTATCCACTACCGAGGCGCCCGCTTCGCCTTCCTTGTTGACAGTCTGGCCGTCGTCGACCTCCACCGCGTTGGCGGCTGCGGCGCCCGCGCCGCCCATGTTGTTCACCGCCCCGCCGTCATTGACCTCCACCGCGTTTGCGGCCGCGGCGCTCGCGCCTCCCGTGTTCTTGGCGGCCTCGCCGTCGTCGACCTGCATCGCGTCGGCAGCTTCGGCGCCGCCGCAGGCCGGGTCTTTTCCCGAGTAGCTAAGGCCTTTTTTGCCCGACCGATGGCCCGTTGCCGGGAGATAGTTCGACTGCTCCTCGCCGTCGTCGCCCATCTTCTCGACGGTGGCGGTGGAGTAGTGTGTTGTAGAGACGCGCTGGTACAGCGCCAGCAGGGCGCAACTTGCCACCTTCCGAGCCTGCACCGCGGGATTCGCAACCGTGTCAATGGCAGCAATTAGATTTCGAACCGTCGCTGGCGGCGTGGGAGAGGGAAATCCAATTAGAAGTAGAGCGAGCAGTCGGCCGCACGAGGGGGGGTCCACCACGCCAATCATCTTCCACAGGGTCCCGGGAGGCGCTTCTACCCGTCCAAAGCGCAGCTAATTGCGCGACGAACATGTCGGCGTCGTGATGCCGCCAGATATACCGAAATAGGGCGTCGATCATGCACGACGTCACCGGTCTCTCATGTTGAATAGACCGAGTTCTTCAAAGACAGTCAGCCAATACACCTCATCGGCGTCAGGATCGTGGTCGGGAGCTGACGCCCGGCTCAGCACAGCATGTGCGGTATTAATAACGTTGGTGCAATTTTCAGTGTACTGAGACCGACCGTAGGCAACCAATAAAGCGAGTTCTATCGCCGTCGCGGCGAGTAAGAAAGACCTTTTATTGAAAGGAATCCGATAGGAGGCTAGGTGGTGCCCACGACGGTGACCCCGGACCCATGGTTATTTAATATAAACGAGGGCACTGGTCGGTCGACCGTCCGATCGCAAGCGATCGTAATGAGTGCCGGCAGACAGAGAAGACAGGCAAGCAAACAAACAATAAAAAATAAACAATGCGGAACTAACCCCCCAAACGGCGTGCCACAGGCCAATCCCCACAATACATGGGCGTTGGCCCGTCAAGGGGGCTACTTAAGGCCAATTGCAAATTGGGAGCAGATATATGCTACATACCTCCAGCGCGAGATTCCAACAGTCCCGGTGAGATCCGAGGTTGGTGAAACCCGTTTGGGCGATCGCGGCCTATTACGGGCCCGCGCGAGCGTAACCGCCCAGGCGGCGGGAGTCGTGGGGGGGCGCCGCCCAGCCCCGATCGGGGGGAGGTGGCGGTTTGCCTTCGCGGGTCGCGACCGTCCGGCCACGCACGCGCGTGCGTGTGTGGCGAGCAGCTTGCGCTGCTGGTCAGATCGACGCTTACGCGTAAGCGCGCCAGCGCAGGCCGTTATGCGTCGGTGTGTGGGCCAGGCAGCCGTTTGCGGGGTGACGAGCGTCGGGGTTAAGACCCGTCGGTGTGCGGGTGCGTTGTGCAGCCCGTGCTGGGGTGACCGTCGTCGACGCATGGAGGCGCTTACTTCATCGGGGTTTGACTACCCCGGCGACAAGGCGAAGGCCGGGACGCGGGTCCGTGTTGCCGAAGGTGGAGGGGAGAAGGTACCCTGAAACCGGTCACCACCGTGTCGTGTGCGGGTCCGCGTTGTGCAGCACGTGCTGGGTGACCGTTGTCGGTGCCGGGTGGCGCCCACTTCGTCGGGGTTTGACTACCCCGGCGATGAGGCGAAAGCCGGGACGCGGGTACGTGGTTGTCGGCGCGGGGCCATCACGTGTTTTCGTGCTCGTGCACAGGTTGAGGCCAAACGGCACTGCTTGAGTGAGGGTGCTCTACCGTGAGGTGGCCAACCGCGAGGTTACGGACCCGGTGAGTGTGGGCGTGGAGTTGGGGGAGAGGGGCGGCGCGCCCGGCGAAGGGGCTCAAGGGCGGCAAGTCGACAAGGGCGACAAGGCCGGTGGCGGCGCGCAAGGGCGGCAAGTCAGCAAGGGCGGCAAGCCCGCTGGCGGCGCACAAGGGCGGCAAGGGCGGCAAGGCCGGCGGCGAGGGCGACGAGAACTTTGGCGCCGGCGGCCAGCCCTGCAGCTAAGCACTTCGGCGGCAAGAGCGGCAAGGCCAATGAGCCCGGCGGCGGGGGCCACGACGACAAGGGCGGTAAGGCCGGCGACGCGTGTGTTTTGTCTTGCGGCGCGTGCGGGCTGCCGGGCGGCGCGGCGGCAACTGCCGGCGGCGCGGGCGATTTGCCTTGCGGCGCGGCGACGACGGCCGGAGGGACGGGCGAGTCGCCTTGCGGCACGTGCGGATTGCCGGGCGGCGCTGCGGCAACTGCCAACGGCGCGGGCGAATTGCCTCGCGTCTACGTACGGGGGAGGGATGGGTTTGCACGCAAGTACCAGCATGGCGGACCAGGCAGCGATGACGGTTGACGGCGGCAACGCCAACGGCGAGGCGCTCGTGGCTCACGCTGTGGAGGGTGACGGACCCGGTGTTGAACGGTCCACCGACCCGGCGATTCTTCGTCAGTTTAGGGCTAGCGGCATGTTCTGTACCCAAGTTGGCCCAACAGGGGTGGTTGACGGGTCCCGGTCATAGCTGACCAAGGTCTGTATGACATATTCATTCGCAAACGCGCTTGCGCGCACACTCGGCGTCTTCACGCGCGGTACGAGACTCTGCCGGGCTTCGTCGCTGTGTTGGCCGAGCACGGCTTGCCCAGCCATTCTGGTGACCGCGTGGCTGAGGTCTACGGGGACCCGTTCTTCGGGAGCCAGGGGCCACAGCGCCGTATATGCGAGGTCATGTCGTTTTGCAACGAATTCATCCGGTACCAAGTGCCGTTGCACCCCTTCCACCGTTTGGTGTACACCAACGCCTTGTTGTGTCCCGTGAGGGGGACCGATATCTTCGAGGCGGCAGCCAACTAGTTTTGCCGCCTGTTGCGGAACTGGCCGAAGGCCGTATTTCACGGGCGCTCGGTGGCCACGGATCTCGCGGTCCCGATCGGCCACGAGGCGGTTTCGCGACGTACCTGGATCAGCTTACGCTGGTGGCGGTTGAGGGGAAAGACGCGGTCGATGAGGATCGCAGCCCCCGCATGAGCGAGCTACCGAACCCCTTTCGGGTGCCGATGTTCGCGACCGACCATCGCCGCGCGGCGGACACACGGTTCTTCCGCGGCCGCGGGCTGTTGCAGACGGAGTGGTCAGCCGAAATCCTTTGGGCGCCGAAGTCGTTTGACTTGTATCGTTGGCTTCCGCCAGTTCCCGACTGGGAGCCCAATTCCCGATCTTTGGGTGGCAACCCCGGTTGTGATGTCGTACCTGGTGGACTCGTTGAGAAAGGAGAATAGTTCTGCCTGGAAGATGGTGTAGTCGGTTTACTACGGCAATCTGATCGTGGCTTGGTATTGCACCCTTCCAGAGGACAAGGTATTTGTCCGTCTGGACGAGAAGACACTTCGTCACTTTCACGTCCTGGACACGTCCAAACTGCGTGAGGCGCCTGACGGCGAGGCGGCACATGCCTTATATGGCAAGATGCGCCGCGCAATGGACGTGTGCCGTGAAGGGTCGTCCTGAAGGACGTGGTCTGTCGGGACCAAGACACCGGCCAGGCGCGACAGGTGCGCGTGACGTTCGATGCGACCAAGGAGTTCGGCGTTTGCCTTCAACACGTGTTTGTGGATTTCTATTGCGCACCTCAACCAAACGCGCATGCCCATGTGACACCATGTCCTCCGAGTCACCTCGGGGTGTGGCGTCGCGGTCGGCAGACCCATCCGGGACGGGATCATGCCGTCAGTGGCGATCGTGGTGGTTACCTTCGTCCGCGTTCGCCACGACGCGATCGCTCGCGGTCGCCACGTAGCGATCGCTCGCGGTCGACATCGCCGCCACGGGCCATCGAGGCCACTTGCCAGACGCGTGCCTCTTCCTCCGCTGCGGTTTCCTTGTTTGGGTCGGCGCGCGTGCGCGACATGCGCCTTCGCGCGCTTCGTGGGGCTGCTGTTTCAGCTGTGGCGCATGCCTGGGTGGATCAAGTGACTGGCTTACGCCGTGCTGTGGAGCGGGCGCACGGGCGAGGAGTTGAGTCGGACATGGCCATTTTTGGGCAGGCCGTCGCTCGCGCCGTTGATGGCTTTGCTCAGCACCTCGAGGCTGTTCAGCCGGAGAAGGCGGCAGCGCCGACGCGCTTCAACGCTCAGATCGTTCTGGGGCGTCGCGCTCATGCGGACGGGGGGCCTTCAGGCGGGGCCTCGCCCTCGGCACGCAATACGCGTGCGCGTAGCCTTTCCCAGTAGTCGGGGGCCAGCATTGGCTCTCGCCACCCTTGTCTTGGCGACTCGCATCGTAGTGATGAGGAGGAGAAGTAGCGGGGTTCACTGTTGAGTGACTTGCTCGGCTGACACTGGCGGGAGGGTGTGCCAATGTTTGGGGCTTACACCTTTAAGGTGTTGATGTTTCTGAGTCTTCTGATTGTTTGTCGTTTGACATGTTTGTATCCACTTTTTTGTTTTTCTGTTTATCGTCATAGCGATGGAGGAAGTGTCAGGCCAGCATGGCCCATGGTGTGGGATTCATATCCCTTGCATCTGTTGATGAATTTACTTCGTACTCGAAACATGCGCGTATAGCGGTTACGTACCAAATGGTGTTTGTCCATTGTGGAATGACCACGGTTGCTTCCTCTGTGGTTATCACCAGGCGTCGAAGGACTGAGTCCAAGTGCTGTACTGGGGATACGAGAAACGTGTTGGGGAGCACTGGCACGGGGGCATCGCTCCCGATCAGTGTCGCTTGCGCGGACTTCGGCCACACATATGTGTACGGACCGTAAGCACGGTTCAGCCGAGGGAAATGCCGAAAGGCAAGTTAGGGGTCATACGCAAAGTTGCGCGTCATGGACGGCAGAGTCGACTTAAGCCACGCGACATGAATTAATTCGTTAATAGCGGCGGCAGTAGTTGAATCTGTCCACGAGACATCGGCATGGATAAATCCGTCACCAGTAACATGGACATGTTGGATAGTGGGTATCCACGAGGATTCCATGACGATGTTGGACATGGTTGTCAGCCCGGCTTGTCCGCGACTTCGCCGTGTTGGCGTTTGCCATTCTTACCCTGGCACATGCTTCTCATTCTGTCAAAGAAAGCGCATCACCAGGTTGCGTGGAAGATTCTCCAGGGGTTCCTAGGTGTCGTCTTTCGACTCGTTTTCGATTCAGCGCACCTTAGCGCTATAGCTGTCGCCAGTATGGCGTAAGCCCAGACGTTTGCCAGTCACATACTCGTCGGCATTTGCCGGGGGTGGCTTGTGTTGGTCAAGACCATCTAGCAGGGGGTGTGAAACCGTGTCCGTCGTCGTTGGACAAGGAGCTGGGGTGACATAGTCACTGCTGCCACGTTTTTCCTCCACGTCAATGTCAATGGCAAACATGGAGGCATCCGCGTCTGCGTCGATGACGACGAAGGGTCCAATAACTTTGCTTTGCAGCTTTTTTTTCCGATCGTGGTTGGTCGTGTATACGTAGTCGCCGATCTTGACGTCCGCATTGTGGGTTGAGACCCGATCGTCGAAGTTACGTTTGTAACGTTGTTGTGTCTTACGCAAGGCCTCGACTACGATAAGGATCTGCTCGCGCAGCCGGGCCATGAACTCGCGTTTGCGAGCTAGGGGTGACCCATCTTTGAGCGTTCCCTTATTTGTCAGCCGAGTGCCCGAGGGCAAGTTTCGAACCGCGAGGTTGGGGATCCGCCTTGAGATAACGAGCTCAAATGGAGCAATACCCGTAGACCGGTGCGATTGGCTATTATACGCCATGGTGATTACCGGGAGTAGCTCGTCCCATCGTCATAGGTCGTCGGCGACGTGATGTCGAAGCTGAGTAGCCATTGTACGGTTGTACCGTTCAACTTGCCTATTGGTTGCGGGATGATATGCCGTGGTGCGAACCGTTTCAATGCCAAGCATTTTCATCACAGCGATGAAAAAGTTCGACATGAACTGGGGCCCTTGGTCCGATACAATCCGATCCGGGGGCCCGTAGGCGGACACCGACGCGTCGGTGATGGCTGACGCCACGGACATGGCCGTATTTCGCCGTAAGGCGACACACTTGGTGAGCTTGGCGAAGCGGTCGGTGATAACCAAGATGAAGCGATTGGCCTTCTTGGAGGCCGGAATGGGCCCAAAGATGTCGACGGACAGCTCTGTGAGAGGCTCAGTAGCCGGGAGCAGCGTCAAGGGCGTGGTGTGTGGCCGCAAGGCGAGGCAGTTTTGGGCACAAGTTGTGCTCTTGGTGATGGTGGTGTGGATGTCCGTTACCATCGAAGGCCAGTAATATGCCTTTCGCATGGGGTAATACATCCGGTTCATACCAGGATGGGATGCCACTGTGGCGTGGTGCTCGAGCGTCAAGACGCGTTCGCGTAATGATTTTGGTATAACCAATTGGTTGCCGTAAGGCGTCTGGCGATACAGAGCGTGATGCTCGTTGGGGAAGAAGGCCTTTGCCGTTCCGCGCTCCACGCGAGTGGACATCTCGACCACGGGTTGTCAGGATACGTGTTTCTGGCCATATCCTCGCCAGAATACGGATATATCCGAGAATATGTCGTAGAATATTCGTCCTCGATTGTCCATTGCAGAAAAAAATACCATCATTGCGATGCTCTCGAGCTCAGTATGTCAATATCCGCAACAGCACTGTCGAAAAGGTGTCTCATGCAGGCGATTTGTCTGCAATTACAGTAGCCCCGGATATCGGATATGTATCCTGACAACCCCTGATCTCGACACAGTAGTCGTCTGTTTGTTGTGGTTCGACAACATCGTTGAACTCCACCGGCTCCGGTGTGTCGGCACCCGTGTACCTCCCCGTTCTTCAGCCGTTGGCCGTCTCGGCGAATGCCAGAAAAGGTATATCATCATGGATATCTTCTGGCGGCGCCACCGTAGAGGCGCGCGACAGGAAGTCGGGCAAGTGCTGTGATGCACCTGGTTTATAAACCATACCGAATGTGTATTCGGAGAGCGGAAGTCGCCATTGCATGAAGCGTCCGCTTGATTCGGTCGTGCTGTAGATCCAGCGAAGTGCTTGGTGATCCGTTCGGATGAGGAACCGTCGCCCATAGAGGAAATGCCTAAACTTGAGGACAGCCCACACGACGCCGAGGCATTCGCGCTCCGTTGTCGAGTATATTTTCTCTGCAGAAGTGAGTCCTCGGCTCCAATGTCCGACAGGATGAAGCAATTCGCCCGGTTCCTCCTCGAGCAGTGTACAACCAACTTGGTCGGCGCATGCGTCAATGTCGACGACAAGCTTCTGATTGGCATTTGGCAAGGCAAGTACCGGTGGGCATAATAGTGCCTTGCAAAGGTCTTCGAATGCGGCGATGGCCACGTCCGTGGGTGGCGGTAGATCCGGTGGGATCTCGGCCCTAGTCAGGGCGTTCAGGGGCTTCGCTCGTTTGGCAAAGTCCGTGACGAAGCGTCGATAGACGTTGCACATGCCCAAAAAGCGTTTCAGCTGGGTCCTCGTCGTTGGAAAACTCGGCGTGCTTCAGAGCATCCACGTTCTTGTTATGCACGTGCAGTTGCCCGGGGCGGACAATGTGTCCGAGGTACTCGACTTCGTCGGAGAACCATGTGCACTTTGTCATGTTCAGGGTGACCCCGGCTTCGCGCAGACGGTGCAGAACCGCTTTAACGTCTTTGACGTGTTGTTCCGCGTTTGCGAAAAAGATGATGACATCGTCTAAAGAGACAAGGCATATCTGCCACTTCAAGCCCGAGAGGATAGTATCCAACGCGCGCTGAAAAGTAGCCGGCGCGTTCGTCAAGCCGAAAAGCATTGATGACCAGTGGTATATACCACAATGCGTTGTGAACGCCGTCTCCTCTTGATCGTCCTTGCGTAAGGGGATTTGCCAGTACCCAGCGGTGCAGTCGAGAGACGTGAACACGTGGGCATCTCCCAAGGAGTCGAGGCAGTTCTCCATCCGAGGCAAGGGATAGGCATCCCTCTTGGTGATGTTGTTTAACCGACGATAGTCGACACAGATTCGGGCTATGCCGTTCTTCTTTGGTACAAATACCACATGGCTCGCCCAAGAACTATGGCTAGGGGCGATGGCGTTGGGTTTCAACATCTTGTTGATCTGATCAGCAATGATCTGCCGTTTCAACGGACCGGTGCGGTAGGGTTGAGCTGGTATGGGCAGAGCGTCTGGAGGAGTGACGATGTCGTGCTCCGTAGCACGGATGACACCCACGGCTCGATCCCACATAGACGAATGCATCTTGAGCTTGTCTCGAATCTGCTTGTGCTGATACTGGGGAGCCTCACTGAGGTCGAGATCCTCGAGTGCGTCACGACTCGCGTCGTCTGATGAAGTATCGGTTCCTTCTTTTGGATTGTTGTCATCCAAGACAGCGGACAATATCGGCCCTCGGTAGGGTTCTGCAAACCCCAAGGTTGAGTTCTTGCGAACAATGAATTGGTCCTTGTCAAAGTTGTACAACTTGAGTAAGAAGGATTCGTCGGGCTTGACGATGGCAAGGTCGCGGGCGACCGCCATTGACTTATTTCGGCATAACCGAGCGTTCGGTGCGATGATAACCATATCAGTGGTGTCACATGTGGCCATGATCCACTCTTTTTGTTGTCCGTTGACACGTACCTGTTTACAGGCTCGCACCCTGGCGAATTTGTCTTGCCAATAGCGGTCCCAGGCGCTGTCATTTAGACACGCCAAGATCGGCGTTGGCCGAGGCAGTTCTTCCGTGCAGCGCACTTGTTCCTGCCAGACGATCTTACGCAAACGCAGCAGAATTGCCTGAATGTTTCGTTAGATAAACTCGGTGCCAAGGATGCACGGGACTGACAAGTTGTCGTAAACGAGGAATCGGTCAAATAGACGTACACCTCCGGTGTCGACATACAGATGTATGGCATATTGCTGACCTCCAGAAAAGGGCGGTTGCAGAGTGGTTGCAATCATTCAGCAGCGTACGTGGACCAATGGAAAGGCTAGGAATCATGTGAGTTCCTTACACAGTCTCCTCATGCAGCTCTGCGCGCTGAAAACGCACATCAGTATCTCAAGAATCTGAAGAAATTTGTTGATCTCATGACAAATCACACGTCTGGCCCAGAACCCTCTCCATGCCCTCTTCAGCCCCGAGCAAGCGGCCCAAAAATCTCAGGAAATCTCATTGTGGGTTGCAATGGCTCTGCGTGACCCCTGCAACACACGTTGATGGGCTTGCAAGATTACTGTCGGCAACTCTCAGCCAATAGTACGATCGTGGCTTGTCGTACAGCCAATCCGACTCCATTTCTATGCTCTGTCGTCGGCTCTGCCTCCCTTCTCTCTGCAACCGCCATTTTTTGGAGGATAGCAATGCTTCGTCACAAGACGATTGTTGTTTGCATCTCGGATGCGCGGAAGCGTGGTCAACCTCTCGGCGTAAGCCATCCAGTTCGCATGGAGAACACTTGTTCGCACTATGTTCACCCCGGCGCCCGTGTCAAGTACAGGGCGGCAGCTCCGCATCACACGCATGCACGGGCCAAGCGTGGCGGAGATCTCTTAGTGCCTTAAGGCACGGCGCAACAATCTTGTTACCGTACTCTTTCGCGTTCCACCGGGCAGCCCCAAGTCGGGCACCCGGCTTAGGCGTTTTTGGAGTCCTCCACGGCGTCGGCCGGATGTTCGATGTCTTCTTCCTCGACGGTACCCTCTGCAATGGCATGAACGCCGATAGGCGGCTGTCCACGTTCGCGAGGGCGACATGGCTCAGCACACTGTGCAGCGAAGTGCCCCGGCTTGTTACAATTGTAAAATATGTCAGCCTGATTGGCTTGAGGGACGGCAGCCCGCGGGGGCGGCGGGGTGCGAACCGTTATGAATGGTCGTTCCGTCGTCGTCCGCTGGTCCTGTGTCGCGTAAGCGACTTTGATTGCCGTTGGGCGTGTCATCTAGAGCTACAAGCGCAGCTTGTTGGTACCATTCCAGTACATCTGGGCGGTGGCAACCGTCTCGGAAAGAGTCCGATCAGGGAATTGGTCATTCCAGAAACGCACGTGCGCTTGCACAAGGTCCGAAAGATCCGTGATGAAGTCGTCCTTAACGTCTTGGATGTCGAACGAACCGTTCAGAAGGTCTCATTGCGTTTCCACGCGGTGACCAAAGGCCGTGAGCGCCTAGTTGCCTTGTTGCTTCATCGAAATGCTGTCTTGGTAGGCGTGGTGTTGGGGGTCACAATGGCACCGTGGTTTCGGCTGGCCGTGCTGAAGGGGGTGCCCACAATGTTGTGGCACGCAGCGGCGGTGGTATTCCCGCGGGTGAGGCAGGTGCGGCGCACGAGACCACGAGGAGCGGTGCGTGTGCTGCTCCGGCCCCTGTCACGGCGGCGGCGGCTGGCGCCGCCGCGTCTGCGTCGGTGGGATCATAGGGCAAGCGGCCGCGGAAGGAGACGGCGGCCAGCGTGCTCCGAGAGTACATCCATACCAAGCTCGATGCAGAGGAGCAGCGCTCTGCGCGCGACGCGGAAAAGCGTAAGCTTGATGCAGAGTCCCACACGGATAGCACCGTCACCGAGAACGATTGAGGCCGGGAGATGGTGGATATGTTTAACGCGTACGCCGAGCGCGCGCGCCGGCAGTAGTTACTGGCCATATCAATGGTGCGAGTGGTGAGCACGTCTCTTGTTGTATTACTCTTTTCTTTCTGATGACTGTGCCACGATTGTGCATACTGAGCGACAGAGACGTTCCTTTTTTGGCGGCAAGATCCTGTAGCGCACTCGCATTCGCGACCCAGTTCCCCCCCTCCTCAAGCACAACGACGTACCAAAGGAGCCGGCAATGTAACGGCCAATACGTTGAATCCGATGCCTGCCTGTCATACGTCGTCACTTTTGTAACGCCAAGGCCAAAACCGACACGTACAGCACCGTGGCTCCCGCCAAGTCGCCCCCTCGGGCGCCCCGCCGCCGACTCCTGGCCGCTACAGGCGAGAGGGGGCTGCAAACGAGCGGGGCGGGAACGGCGTGACGTCTACAGATCACACCTGGCACAGACCCACCGGGCATGCGGGTCCATCAGCGGCCACCAGGTGCGCACCCGTAAACGTCGTCAATGGTCATGGCCACGGTGTAGAGCGAGACTGCTGTCGTAGAGTCTGGATGCCTCGAGCCGAACATTCTTAAGGACGACGGGGGGGGCAGCGGGGGGCAGGACGTCTTGCCTTGAGATGCGCGACGGCGCTCCTTGCGGCGGCGGAGGCCCTCCAGCGGTCTGCCACGCTGGCGGATGGACGATCGGCGAGGCGCCAGGTGCGTTACGCAGCTACATGTTTACCTATTACTCGCCCATGGACGCAGCCACAAGCAGAGAAAGTAGCTGTTGTTTGGTGCCACTGTGCACGCACATTCATGGTCAAGCGGAGGGATCGCGTAGGAGCCCCGACATAAACAAATCCTGGCGACATAAAACCAAGCATCTGACCTTGGTTCGTAGAAAAAGAGACGAAAAGGGGTAGCCAATCGGCGCCGAGGGGGAGACAAAGAGCGTCATGCCTTAAAAACAAAAACAAAGGGCACAGTAGATCGGCAGCAGGCAGGAAAACAAGGTAGAAGGCACTATGCACTATCAACCCAGGGTAGACCCAGTGCCTTCACAATGGCGATGCGCTTCAAAACCCCCGGGGCGCTGGCGGACAAGTCGGCCTCGATGGCCACACTCGTACCTGTCCCGACGTCCCCCTCCTCTTCCAAGCTCGCGTTGTACTCTCCACGCCTTTCCTCCAGAACGTTGTGCAGGGCCACGCACACCTTTCGCACAGAAGCGGCGAGCTCGGGGTGTGCAGAAATCATACGCAAGACGTGCCACCGCCGCTTGAGGCGGCCGAACGCATTCCCCACGACAAAGCGCAATTTTGCATGGAGATGGTTGAACCTTCTCATTGACGCCACGTTAGGGCCCGTCTTGTCAACCTCACGGAACGGGGTTATCTGAGAGAAAGTGAGCCACAGGAGTGAGAAGCAGTTGGAACCCACAAAGCCAAAAAAGACAGGACCAAAACCATAAAGGGGTTTACTTCTTGCGTGGAAAAGAGACAGCACGTCAAGTGTACCTGACGGCAACCGACCCGCTCCGTGGAAGCATGGGGCTTCAAGCTTACAGGAGAAACGGTAAGGGCAAACCCAGCATCACCCAGGACAAACTCGCCCGGGCTGAGCGGCCGGCACTGCGCGTTGCGATGCGATAGCGCCTTGTACCATGAGCGACCACGAAAGGCCATGGAGTCGCCGCGCGACCCTGGGAAGCTGCCAGCGAACAGGCGCACCCTCCGAGTGTCGGTTATGGCGAGCATTAGCATGGAGCAGTTCGACTTCTTGTCGGTGTAGTCCTCTTTGTGGTCGCCGAATGGCGTGAGACACGGAGTCTGGCACCCATCCACAGCACCAACACTACACGAAGAACATGAAAAAGGAAGGGCCAAACGCATGTCAGACAGTGTCACCAGCACGCACTCGACGTGCAAGTATGCAACACGCAGGGATTGACAATAGGACAAACGACTTGTACCTCCAATGACCCATGGAATACCGCACATAGCAGGGGGCACGCCAAAAAGGCATACAACAAACGTACAGTCCAGTCTACCCAGAGAGGTTTCCTTCCTTCATCTAGGCAAACACAGTGCCGATCACCCGTCGCTCCACCGCGTCAGGCCAGCGGGGAGGAGGCAGCGCGCAGAGCATCGCTGCGACATCTGGCCGTACGTACTTTGCAAGCGTCGACTCGGCGACGTCAATGCATCGGGCTATGACCCGCTGCCTCCCCCCCTGTGACAACCAGAACAGTACCGCAAAAATACGGTACGTGGGATCAAGTGCACAAGGCCCATGAGGAGTGACACGCAAGAACGGGGATGTCATGGAAACGAGTTCGTTAAAGTTGGTGCGGGACATACGCACATCATCGAAAAAGCGGCGCTGATGGACACTCTTAAAAAAAAATACGTTTGACCATGTCCCGAGCATAGAGTGCTGCCTGGTTGGCGTGCCCACAAATGTCCACAAGGTCTGCCAAGTTGGCCATCTCGAGCAGACCCGCACCCCCGATTCCACGCTCCCCCTGCTCCACACTCCCTCCGACGGCGGCAAGCGCTCGTCGCACCGCCTCCCACACTTCGCGCTCCGTCGGCTCCAACGAACCAAGCATGTTGAGCATCTCACCCACCCATCGCATGAACCTGTTCCGCTCTGGCGACCGACCACCACCCATCACGCCACTAGCAACCTCGGCCATGCTCAATGCGCCCACCACCTCGGACAGGGCCGGTTCGACAGCAAGAGCCGACCGCAGACAGTCGAGCACGTCAGCCGGGACGACCGCCATAGCGGTCAGTATGAACACGCTCCGGACCGAACCGCACCTCGAGTCTTTCTCTCCCTTTCCCACCCCCCCGCACCCATGTTGGGCCGACCTTCGTGCTCAACTGGCCTCAGATGCGCCTTTATATCTGTCTTTTGCTCTCTCACTTCTCTGTTCATCCAGCGATGCCTTTCCTGCCGCAGTTTATCTCCACTTGGCAACGAGGACCTGCCGGTACCCAGCAGCAATGGACGACGTGGCAGACTGGTGGGGTGGGGGGGGCACCTCTATGACCTAGAGAACGGGGTAAAAGGAGCCTACGGAAAGCGTGCCGGCGCAAGCAACCCCAGAAAGAACTGTCTTTTGCTTCGGGGAGAGGAGGGACATTGCGCGACGGTCGGGTGCCTGCTTTCGACGTGACATGTGTGGGAGCGCAGAAATATATACTGGGCTGCTTCCTTCCGCCCGCAAGGGAAAACAGCCTACGCAGAACTCATTTCTGCTTCCAGAATGCACAACGGAGCAGCCGTTCTCTCGTAGCCGACGACCATAAAAGGGCATCTTTTGATGCAAATTGCATCAACAGATGTGGTCGGAAGAATAGGACGTGGCGACGGCGAGAGCAGCGGCAGGGCATCGCCGTGGAGCTTAGAAGCCGAGCCCCCGGCCGTGGCACGAGCGAGACAAGGGGGGCGGGAGAAGATGTGGAAGGGGGTGAAGG
>Ga0209831_1001106_pt1 | contig 25389 bp, 17 predicted proteins | sample Maine_Asex4_meta_FD_187451 | JGI IMG/M metagenome (GOLD analysis project Ga0209831, IMG submission 187451) | Marine algal microbial communities from Maine, USA - Maine_Asex4_metaG (SPAdes) (version 2) | ecosystem: Host-associated > Algae > Red algae > Unclassified | place: Maine, USA | collected... | reverse complement strand
AGAGGGATCACATTATGTTAGCCGAGATTCGAGGCCCGCAGTCGTTCGATCCCAGAGGGATCGCATTATTTTCTGAAGAGCAAGTTATCAAATGAATTTATCTAATTGAAATAAATTATCATAAAAATGCAGAGGTTTTTTCAGCTGATTGAACACACTGGTGGTTCGGAAACTAAATTAGTATGTATTTCAAATTGTTAATTTTTTCCAAGAGAATAAGAACAGCTGATTAGTGATTAGTTAATCGGTCCTTCCAACGCATAGGTATCGCCCTCTAAAGTATTTGAAAAACTCAAAAAAGACTGCCGAGAAAGGTTAAGTTGACAGATCAACGTAGGAACAAGGCAATGCCTTGTTCCTACGTTGATCAATATGCCCAGTTATTTAATGCCGAAGGCACTAGTGCCTGGCGCACTAGCTTATAGCCCAACCGCCAATAGCTTTTACAAAGGCACCGTAATCAACGTCGTCGTCCCTTTCCCCTTCTCCGAATGAACACTCAAATCGCCCTTCAGGTAATTTACTCTGGACAAAATATTCTCTGTCCCCATTCCTTTTTCCACGCCTTCTACGTCAAAACCAACCCCATCATCCTCCACCATAATAATAAATTCATTTTCCTCGCGCGTTAATTGAATCAAAATCTCCTTCGCCTTGGAATGCTTGATGGAATTATTCAATAATTCCTGCACCAGACGATAAACCGTCAAGGCCACCGTATTTTCCAGTTTGTTTTCTAAACCATAATGCTGAAAATCAATCGTCCGCTGATCCGGGTCATCAATCCGGTTAATCAAATCCCGTACCGCAGCCACCAGCCCCAAATTAACCAAAGAGCTGGGCTGCATATTGCGGGCAATATCCCGTACTTCCTGACAAGCGGTGTCGAGGAGTCGGTTCGCATTCTGATAATTTTTAAATTTGCTGACACCTTCCAGTTTATTTTCCAAAGAATCAAACTGCAATTTTACTGTCGATAACAATCCGCCTAGTGAATCGTGCAAGTCTTTTGCTACCCGTTCCCGCTCCGCCTCCTGTCCTTCGATCATGGCGTGCATACTTTCGATTTTCATATTATTTTCCAGCTCCGTAATTTTTTGTTTATTGATCTCTCCATTTTGCCGATTGATCAGTTCGCGCGTAGAAATTTGTTTTTGAAAAAAGCGAATGATAAAATACGTTCCAGCGAGGATCGCCAGAAAACCAATCAAAGCTGAAATTAAAAGATTGCGCTGTTTACGAATACTAAATTCTGCCGAGTTTTTTTCCTGACTTAATTCCTGGATTTTTTCGTCTTTTTTCTGACTTTCGTATTGCCGGCTTAGCCGGTTGGCCGTTTCGAGTTGGGACGCATTTTGTAGACTATCATTTAGTGCCACAAATTTATTGACATAAACATAAGCGGAGTCGTAGTTTTCCTGGTCGGCAAAGGCCGCTGCCATGGTTTTATAAATATCTCTGAATTGTGGTGCGTCAGTATTAGAGGTAAGTTGGTGACTGCGTCGGAGATACTCGATAGAAAGTTGTGGATTTTTTTTCAACTGGAAAGCACTCCCCAGAGCCAGCAAACTTTTAGAAATCAAAGCTGGATTATCAATTTCATTACTTAGCGCCAGTGCTCTTTCTGCGGTTCCAAGAGCCTTGTTTTTTTCTCCCAGCCGCAAGTAAGAATTGGACTTTTCGATAAAAATAGTAATATCCAGCAATGTATCTTTGAGTGCCCGATTGATGTCTACACTTTTATTAAGGTAGTAAATTTCTTTTTTTAGATCGTTTTTATCTAAATAAATTCGGGACAAGTCCAGGTAAGCCCGAGCTAGTTCACTTCCTTTTTTTTCTCGATTATAAAACTGAATAGTTTCCTGTAGGAGACGTTCGGCGCCATCGTCCAGATCCTGAAAAATATACAAATCAGCCAGTGACCGTTTTACCTGATAGAGATTGGTGGAATCGCCTAGCTTTTCAAAAAGATCAATACTTTTTTTATAACTCCGAAAAGAATCATCGTAGTTGTTGGTTTTAAAATAATAATCTCCAAAATCCTGATGTACTTCTGCCATTCTCCAAGCATCGCTATTGGCCATGGCATCCGTAAAAAATTGCATCAATTGCTGATAAGAATATAAAGTATCCGTGGAAGTATTGGCCGTCGCAGTGCAGGGGAGTAGAAAGAGTAGAAATATTTTAAGCGTTTTTAAAGCGCCTGTCATATAAAATGTGTGACCGCGGAAGCTTTCTTTCGGCAACACAAGACGCGGAATGCCAAAGACAGACTTGATGGTACCGTCTTTTTTAAAAAAATTACGCATCTATCAAATTATTTTCCATCGCAATCCGCACCAGTCCGGCGGTATTTCGGGCATTAAGTTTGGCTAGCAAGTTGGCACGGTGTGACTCCACTGTTTTAAGACTGATAAATAACTGATCTGCAATTTCCTGGGTGGTATATTCTTTTACGATTAGCTGGAGCACCTCTTTTTCACGTCGGGATACTTTTGGAATATTCATGTTGGCCGACTTTGAAGATTCTGATCCTTTTACCAGGCCTTTCATAATGGTTTGGGTAACGGCTGGACTGAAATAAGATTGACCGTCTATAACGGTATGGATAGACTTCAACAATTCTGTTCGTCCCGTATTTTTTAAAATATATCCCTGTGCGCCATTATTTAAAATTTCGGTGACATAACTTTCTTCGTTAAACATCGAAAGCGCCAATACCTTAATATTTGTTTTTTCTTTAAATAATTTTTTACAAACCTCTATTCCATTCATTTTGGGCAAATTGACGTCGAGAAGAATCAAATCAATTTCTTTTTCCGCAAGTTGAGTAAAGACGGCTTCTCCGTCGTAGCATTTCCCAACCACTTCTATATCTGCTTCTTCTGCGAGGATAGATTCAATGCCGTCCGCAAACATGGTATGATCATCCGCAATCAATATTTTTATCATAATTAGCTGGATTTTAAACAAAAAAACTAGACAAACTCCTAGTCGGAGTAATAATGTATAAAATTCTCCCTGTAAATGTACAAAAATTAACTTGTTTAAGTTTTGTTGAAGAACCACTCCACTAGTAACGAAGAGTGATGGAAAAAGAGGAAGCATAGTGCCTTAATTTATTTAATCAACATTCCTTATCTATTTTTAATTATTTTTGGCCTTTTTATTCAATTGATTTTTTTAAAAAATAATTATGGACGCAATTACTAACTCTGGTTTAGATATTTGGAATATTTTATTGATGATCCTGGTAGGAGCAATGGCCGGATCACTTGCCGGATTTATCATCAGAGGAAACAATTACGGTTTTATCGTTAACGCTGTTTTGGGAATTTTCGGTGCCGTAGTCGGTGGCGCCATTTTCAATCTATTGAAAATTACCCCTGGGAAAGGGATTGTCAAGATGATTTCGAATACTTTTCAAGTAAATCTTCCCCTCAATTTTGTCGGAATGATCGTCTCCGCTACTCTTGGTGCGGTCATCATCCTTCTTGGTTTAAAATTGATTCGCGGTGGGAAATAATTCTTAATTGATCCTTACTAGTGGCGGAAAAACAGGATCGTCATTTATGTCTCATCCCGTACCTGATTTTGGAGTAGAAAACAAGCCAATCTGCCAGATTTTTCTGGAAAACGCCGCTGGTCGCCCACCGTTAAATTCCCGTTAAATGCTTAATTTTACGCACCAATTCAGGTGTAAATTTCTTTCTAGCTTAGAGGGAATCACAGCAAATTTTCGGGAATGTGTAATATATGAGCCATACACCAAATCATTTTGATCAATTTTTCCGAAGACTGGGTCGTCGGCGATTCGTAAAGGGAACTTTACGGGTGCTTCGTTATTTGTTTCTCTTTCTTTTTATTTTACTGGTAATTGGCTGGTTTATACTGCAAAACGAAAAGATACAAAATCACCTTTTGGTGCAAGTTACCGACTACCTGAGTGAAGCGCTGGAAACCAAGGTAGCGGCTCAACGAATCAATTATAACTTTTTTGATAAGTTGGTACTCGAAGGATTCTATGTAGAGGATTACCGTGGTGATACTCTTTTGTATAGTCAAGAACTTAAAGCCTCTTTTGATCTGAACTTGCTGAAAGTTATCCGGAAAAAATTTGACATACGGGATGTTTATCTGTCCGATGCTCGCCTCAATATTTTCCGTGACAGTGCCCAACAATATAGCAACCTCGACCTCATTCTAAAAAAAATCATTAATGAAAAGAAAAACGACCGTAAGAAAAGAAAGAATACAACTTTCCTTTCCATAGATCACCTCTACCTTGACAATATTACCTTTATTGAAGATGACCGGGTTAAAGGCCTGGAATTGATCGCCTTTTTGGATCAAGGATCAATTGCGGTAAAAAATCTTGATTTACAAAAAAAAAATATTGAAATCGGAGAGGTGAGCCTCAAATCTCCCAATATTGTTTTGATTGAAAAAAAGGCTTATCCCTACCTTACTCCTCCGGTAGAAGAAATGGTTCTGCTCAACGGCAGTGATACCATTGCCATAAAAAAAGAACCCTTAACTTTTCAAATCTCGGTAGAAAATCTTGGGCTTTATGGAGGTCAGTTTACCCGTCAGAACCTCAGAAATGCGCCTTATTCAGATAGAATAAAAGGACAAGTGGATTTTAATCACCTTGCATTAAAAAGCATCCAGCTGGAGGCGCATGATCTGATCATTAAAGATGGAGCAGTTGAGGTGGCTATTGACCATTTAAGTGCGAATGAAAATAGTGGATTTGTGCTCTCAAAGGTTTCGGTAGCATCGGCCAAAATTAGTGGTCGGAAGATTTCGCTCCTTGGTGTGGATTTAAAAACACCTTACAGCCACTTGAAAGATGACCTTATTTTCAGTTTCAGATCCCTGGACGATTTTAAAAATTTTCCAGATAAAGTGTTATTGCAAACGACTTTTAACTATTCCCGCATCGCATTACGGGATATTATGGCTTTTGCCAAAGAGCTAAAAAATAATAATTTCTTTTTGAAGAATGTAGATCAGGTAGTGGAGATAAACGGTAAGTTACAAGGAAAGATCAATTCTTTAAAAGGAAAAGATTTAACGATAAAATTAGGAAATACGACCAGAATTGAAGGAAGTTTTTCTTCCCGTAATTTGACAAAACAGACCGAAGCATTCCTGGATTTTAAACTAAAAAATCTGGAGTCTGATATGGAGACATTGCGTTTGCTGATTCCTGGATTTAATCCTCCCGATAATTTTGACAAGATTGGAAAATTTAATTTTAGTGGAAATTTTCTTGGTTTTTTTATTGACTTTGTAGCCGATGGAAATCTGGAGACCGAGCTGGGTTTTGCCAATACGGATATGCGGATGAATCTTCGCCAGGGTAGAGAGCAGGCGCAATATTCCGGTAACCTTTCGTTGCGGAATTTTGATCTGGGTGCCTGGACTGGAAACAGGGAACTGGGCCGTGTGAGTATGAATACTTCTGTAAAAAATGGACAGGGACTGGTCTTAGAAACGGTCGAAGCAGAAATTGGAGGCACTATTTCTTCCATTAGTTACAAGGATTATAATTATGAAAACATCATACTGGATGGTGCTTTAAAAAGTAATCTTTTTGATGGTAAGTTAAGTATTCGGGATGATAATATTGACCTTAATTTTGATGGAGCCGTAGACTTTAATGACAGTATTCCACATTTTGATTTTGATGCGCAGGTGGCTAAATTAGACATAAAAAAACTAAATCTCTCTGAACAAAATCTGGTGTTGCGTGGCGATACTAAAATCCAATTAAACGGTAGTGCTATTTCTAATATTCAGGGAAATGTAATCCTAAGAAATTTTTCTATTTTAAAAAATGGCGTAGATAGTTTTCAGATGGATAGCTTGACTGTTTTTTCTGAATTATTTCCACAGGATCGGCGGAGTTTTTCGGTCGCTTCTGATATTTTGGATCTGGAGTTAGAAGGTCTTTTTGAGATTGATCAGGTACCTAAAGTGCTGCTGGGATATGTACACAACAATTATCCCGACCTGGCCGAACGTTTTAATTTGAAAGGAAGTGACGAGAATAATAAAGACACCAATTTTAAATTTGATCTGGCATTGCGGAACAGTTTTAACTGGACAAAACTGATCGATCCCAAGCTCGATACACTGGAAAATATTACGGCTTCCGGATATTTTGACAACGTGCGGGATTCGATTTATTTAGAACTTTCGGTTCCGCGTATCAAATACGATAAACTGGTTTTTGACGACGTTTTGTTTGAGGTGGATGGTAAGAAAAGTTTTAGCGATTTACATTTCGAAATCTATCACAGTGAAGTCAATGGCCAAAATTTTGAGCCTATCGAATTAACTGGAGAGCTAAGCGGCGACACCTTGTTTTTTGAAATTGTTTCTACCAATTTTACCAGCGTTTTTGATGATTTAAAACTCAATGGTCAATTCTTTCCGTTACCTGAAGAACATTACCAAATCAGTTTCTTTCCTTCTAATTTGGTTGTCGTAAAACAAAACTGGAATATCGAAGCGGACAACTATATTCGGTTCGGTAACAATTTTATTGAAACCAATAATTTTGAATTACAAAGCGGCGAAAAAAGGATCAGCATAAACAGTGTTGGCGAGACGGGATTAAAGCTTGGGTTAGAAAATATCAGCCTTGGATTAATTGATGATTGGTGGGATTTTGATAAAATGAATTTTAGCCAGACTATCGATATTGAACTCACTGCGGATGATGTTTTTAAGCAAAAAGGTTTCAACCTCACCGCACTGGCCGACACCTTGGAAATAAACGGAGACGACTGGGGACGCCTGGCGCTGACCGCTAATTTGCCAGAGTTGACGGCGGCTACGGATGTCTATTTATCGATCACTAAAGGAGACGAGCAGCTGATTGTAAAAGGGGATCTTTCGCCCTTTAAAAAGCAGGGTAGAACCTTTGCCAACGACTTTAATTTTGAAACCAGTATCAAAAATTATCCCTTGTCCATTGCCGAGTATTTTATCGATAATATTATTTCTCAGACTACGGGCAGTTTCGATTCCCGGGTCGCACTGAACGGTAAGTTTAATAAACCAAACATCAATGGAAGTATCCGGATTTACGATGCGAGTTTACGGATAAATTATACCAATACTCGATACGATATTCCCGATTCTTACACGACCATCAATAATAAAATATTTGATGTTTCCGGTAACTACATGGTCGATAGTCTGGGCAATCGGGCCAACCTTTATGGAGGGTTTCTCCACGATCATCTCAAGGATTGGCGGATGGACGCAACGGTCAGGTCTGACAAGTTTTTATTTTTAAATACCACCAAAGAAAACAATCCAATTTACTATGGAACTGGAATTGGCAGCGGGAGTATCAGCTTCACGGGGCCCTTTAAACAAATAGACATAGACATCAATGCGAGGACCGGAACCGGGACGACCGTGGTGATTCCTGTAACGGGAGCGAGCAACGCGGGCGAGGTAAAATATATCGAATATATTAAAGAGAAAATATCTGCTGATTCAGAGGCAGACCGTCTCCGTTCCGAATTACGGGGTGTCTCCGTAACGATGAATATCGATATGACGGAGCAGGCATTGGCCAAACTGGTATTTGACGAGCGGGCGGGAGATATTATGAAGGGCAGAGGAAATGGTAATATTACTTTTTCAGTAAATCGGCTTGGTGAGATTGCCATGTACGGAACCTACGAAATCGTCAGAGGAGAATATTTATTTACCTTATTAAATTTAGTAAACAAACCTTTTGTGGTAAAAGAAGGTGGTACTATTCGTTGGGATCGGGATCCCTACAATGCCATCATTGACATCGAAGCTGAGTATACCGGATTGAATACATCTCTGACTAATTTTATCTCAGAATATCTGAGTAGCGTTGATCCGGGAGATTTGGAAACAGAGGCACGAAAAAGTCAAAATGTTTTACTAAAGATGTTTTTAAATGGTCCATTACAACAGCCTGATATCAATTTCGATATTAGCTTTCCCGGTTTGGAACGCCAGTTAGAAAACGTAGTGGATAGTAAACTCCGTATTATTCGACAGGATCAGGCAGAACTAAATCGACAGGTTTTTGGCTTGTTGGTCATCGGTAGTTTTTTACCATCAGGTAACAATAATGGATTATCCGGAAGAGGAGATTTGATTCCCATAAATACCATTTCTGAGTTATTGTCTAATCAGCTGTCTATTCATTTGACGCAGTTACTTTCTGAGGTGTTTACCGACGTAGGTTTCATCTCTGGAGTTGATTTTAATATCAATTACAACGTCTATGATAATGAGTTGGGTCTTGTTGGTGGGGGAACAGTACCAAGAACAACGGGTAGCGCCCTTCAATTGCGACAATCACTCGACCTTTTCAATGATCGGTTAACCGTTCAGGTAGGTGGAAATATTGACTGGGGTAGCAATCTGGTGAATACTTCTAACTCCGCATTTTTGGCCGGAGATGTAGTGATTGAATATGCCGTTACGCAGGATCGCCGTTTTAAGGTAAGAGCCTATCAGCTAACGGATGCGACGATTTTGGGACGTCGGAATAAAAGAGGATTGGGGCTTTCCTGGCGGCGCGAGTTTGACGACTTAGGGGAGTTTTTTAATAAAATGAAAAAGGATGCTAAGGAAAGTCAGAAAAAAAACGGCCTGGAAGCAATTAAAAAATAGCTTGAGGGAAGCCAACTGAACGATCAGTTAACAAGCAAAAGCAGGTAATTTATCAGGCACTCTAATCTACTTTAATAAATTTCGCGCTAGCCACTGGCTGAGCATCCGAAAATACCCGCACCATATAAGTTCCCAACGGAAAGGATCCGACTGCTGACAAAGGAATGGTAACAATACCATCGTTAATTTCCGTTGCGCCCATCAGCATGGTTCTACCGGTCAAGTCCGTAATCTGATATTCCACATCACGGGTAGTAAAATCACTCATTCTCAGGTATAAAGTTCCAGCAACTGGATTCGGAAACAATTCTATTTTTTCGCTGGTAACTTCTATACTAACAATCTCACTATAAGTAGTGGTTCCGTCAAAATCTACCTGCTTGAGTCGGTAATAGTTAATACCGTTAATTGGATTCTTGTCATTGGTTTGGTAGTGACGAGCCAGGGTTGTAGTCCCCGCACCTTTTACCTGATCTAGGTAATCGAAAGAACGTCCATCTATAGATCTTTCTACCTCAAAGTAATCGTTGTTTTTTTCGCTGGCAGTCGTCCACGACAACCATACATTCTCTCCGTTTTCTTTGGCAGAAAAAGATAAAAGTTCTACGGGTAAAACAGTTTGTAATTCAAAAGCACCCATGTCTACGACCGTTTGAATCATTCTTGGATTTCCTGGATAATCTTTAGAGATAGAACCAGGAATATAAGTATTGTCTCCTACGTTGATCGCGTCAGAAGCACTGGTTAGTGCAAAGTTTCCAGCCGTTTTATCCACGAATGCCGGATCACTGCTAAATACAGAGCTACCATCACAATCCAGTGTTTCGTTGGGATCAGTACTGGCCAAAGCGTTACAGTCTACTTCCGCAAAAAGACAGTTTCTAAGTAAAATAATAGGCGTAGAAACTCCGGAGCCGCTCATATTAAAATTGTTGTTAAAGCCTGCTGTATTTTCTGAAAAGATGGAGTTGTAAACATTGGTTTGGCCCGTTGAATTAGTAGATTCATTGAGGTAAACGGCACCACCTGTATTTGCCGCAAAATTATCATGAAAGGTACTATTAATAATATCGGTGTTGCCCGTTCCACCATCGGAGGTGAGACTATAAACCGCACCAGCTGCGGAGTCGGAACTGTTTTTATCAAAAATATTATTGATGATTTGAAAATAAGCAGTACCAGTATTACTTTTAACAAAAGTGTAGGTCGCCCCACCAACGCTACCACTGCCTACGGCCCGATTCAATGTAAAACGATTGGCTTCCAAATATATCGTGATATCCCCTCCGTTGGCCCCATTGTAAATCGCACCGCCAAAGTGTGCACTGTTGTTTTCAAAATAAGATTCGGTGATGGATAAAGTACTCATCTCTCCTGCTGCATTAGCGCCTACATATAAAGCACCACCACTGTTGGATGCGTTGTTATTTATAAAGTTACTTCTGAAAATGCTGATGGTGCTATTCCCGTCGCTATATAGAGCACCTCCTTGTTCAAGGGCATAATTATCTTTGAAGGTTACAAAAGATAAACTAGGAGAAGATACCGCAGATGAGCTACTATGTGAATTAAATAATCCACCACCACTTTTTTCTTCTTGCAGGGCATTTGATCCTTGATCTGCATTTCCTTCTTCAATGGTAAAACCACTTATCTGGGTACCACTACTTACGTCACGGGTATAAACTACTGTGTATGAGTTGTCACCAGAGTCTCCGGGTGTTCCGATATCTCCACTAAGAATCGTAGTGGAAGCGGCTGGATTCCAGGCTGCCAGGGAAGTTTCTGTTCCAACGAAACCACCATAAAGTTTTACACCACTTGGTACTTGAAAATAAACATTGCGATCTGTGCCGCTAGTTGGAAAATACGTACCATTTTTAACCCAGATTTCGTCTCCGGTCATGGCAGTTGATAAGGCATCTTGTAGGTCTCCGTAAGCGGTAGCCCAGCTGATTCCATCGCCTCCGGACAAACTAGCGTCCACGTGGATGGTGGCTCCCGAGAGGGAAGCGCAGGCGAATAATGAAAAGGTAAGTAAAAGGGAGTTTCTAAGCGTAGTATAAGCTAAAAACATAGTGAAAATTTAGGTGCTTCGGTGGTGTAGACCGAATTTGTGTGTGTGTGTTAAAATAAAAAGGTTTTCCTAAGTCTTAAAGTCTTGGCAGGAGGATGTGGGAGAAGTGTAAAAAATTGTAAAGTGTAAGTGTAAGAGATTCGATACAAATATAGGCAGATCACAGGCCGTATGATATACCCCAGACGTGGTATATTTTATTATTATAAAAATTAATCAACGTAAAGTGCTGATTTAGTGTGCTTTAGAAATACCTTTAGAAGTCAAAGTCCTTCAGTTCTGGTATTTTGCCGGGTATATAGAATAAGATACGGTGTAATTTCCAGCTGGTTTTTTCTTTTTTCCAGACTTGAAGTAAATTTTGAGCGAAGATTATTTCCTTATTTGCCGCAATGATCATCCAGTTCAGATGGACGGTAGCGACCGCAGATCCATTGGTTATTTCCGTTATGTTTCCCTGAACTTTATTATCCTGCGCTTTAAATCCATTTTGGAGACTTTTCAGCAATTCTTCTTTGGAGGATTTGTAAAGAGGAGAATAACTCATAAAATCATCCGCGTAAAGGTGATCCAGCATTTTGATATCTTCCTCGTTCATTGCTTTAATATAGGATTCGACCGTGGCTCGCACGTCTGGTCCCGTGTTGTTTTGTGCCAAACGGGAACTGCTACAAGCGCTCAGCAATATTATCATAAGGGCCGAAAGTAGATTGACTAAATAGAATTTATAACTTTGTGACATCATCCTTAACTTGAAAATTATGAAACTGCTGATCTTTTTATTGAAAATACTAAAATGGGTATTCCTGATCGTCGTTCTTCCCGTCATTGTATATATGGGACTGGCCGCTTTGCTGTCTTATTGGGGAACCAACCCTAAAAAACTAGATTGTGCTGCTGATCAGACTATTTATATTTCTTCCAATGGTATGCACATTGATCTAATCATGCCTACCGCCTTGCTTCCGTCAAATTTTGTCGGCCATCTATCACCCAAACTATCTACCCAATATTATGCCATCGGGTGGGGCGATAAAGGGTTTTATCTGGATACGCCCAGTTGGGCAGAACTCAAACCATCTACGGCTATGACGGCTATGTTGATCAAAAGTCCGACGGCGATGCACGTGACCCAGTTTAAAACGGTACAACCTCAATGGGTGCCGATCAGGGTTTGTTCGGAACAAATTACGATTCTGAATAAACACATTACCAGCACCTTTGAAATGGACGCCAGTGGTGCTCCCATGGAAATTCTGGACGCCGGATATACACCGGAAGATCGTTTCTACGAAGCTCATGGAAATTATACCGGAATTAAAACTTGTAATATTTGGGTGAGTCAGGGACTGAAAAAGGCGTCTATCAAAACCTCGCGTTGGTCTCCTTTTGTTTTTGGAATATTGCATCATGCGGAAAAGCAAGCGGCGGAGCTTTTGGAATAATGAATGTTGAATATCCAGTGCCAGTGACGAATATTGAGTTTACGTTTTTCTCAGAGCGTCTACAAAAAGTCCACATCCACCGCGTAAGGATAGTTCATCAAGTAATCAATGGCTTTTTCAAGACTATATTGATGGAAAACAAAATTGTACAGCATCTCCGTAATCGGCGCGTGAATTTTATAATGTAATCGCAGTTGCTCCATGATGGCAATCGTCCGAACACCTTCCGCCACTTCGGGCATCGTACTGAGAATTTCGTCGAGGGTTTCTCCTTTAGCCATCCGCATACCGAAAGTGTAATTTCTACTTTTTTCACTCGTGGCCGTAGCCACTAAATCTCCAATGCCTGCAGTTCCTATAAATGCTTTGGTATCGGCGCCCATCGCTTTTCCAAAATACACCATTTCCATCAGTCCCCGGGTAATCAACATCGCCTGAAGATTTTTACCGAATCCGTAGCCATCAAGTGCACCAGCGCCGAGTGCGATCGCATTTTTAAGTGCACCGGCCAGCTCTGCGCCAAGCAACTCAAAGCTACCAAAAACGTGAAACCGTTTGCTATTGAGTACTCGTCGGCCAGATTTGATCACTTCGCTGAATTTACTGGCAATGACCGTCGCCGTAGGTTGGCCGTCCATAATTTCCCTGGCCAGATTGGGACCGGATAAGCATCCGATCCGTACGACTACACTTTCTTCCAAAATTACCTGACTCATCGTATGGACATCCGCCCGGTCAATTTTCAAACCCGCAATATCAGATTCGTCTAATCCATTTAGATCAAATCCTTTGGTACCATGAATAAGAATATGGGAAGGTCTGAGAAAGGGGGCCAAAGTCCTCATCATGTTCCGAAAGTTAGCGGATGGAACAATGAGAAAAATCAGTGTAGCTGCTTCTGCGACTTGTTGCATATTGCAGGTAGCCGTAATCCGGGAAGAAAGTGCTACCCCGAGATGTTGATGCGTGGTATTAATATTCTGAACAATCGTTTCCTTGCGGGAAAAGATCAAAACGTCCGTATTGACTGCCAGTAAATTGGCGATAGCGGTACCAAAACTACCGGCTCCGATTACCCCAACTGGTTTACGTTTTATTTCTGGAAGATCTGCCAAAATTGGATTTCTTTATTTTTAAATAATTGTAAAATTCGTACAGCTGGAAGAAATGTCCAGCAGTATGGATAAATTTAGACACACCCTTAGCTTAAAACAAGTCCAGCTCTCAAAACATCTTTTGTATGAAGGCTGTTCTCATGGTTATCAACTGACAACAAAGTTAATCTTTTAACTAGTGGTTCGGGTACTAAGGATCAATAAAAGAATAACTTATAACATTTGGCTGCTTAATTGGCTCCTACTAAAGGCTTTAAAAATAACTTTACACTTCTGACCGCATTTTTTGCTACCCTTTACAAATTATCTTATGCAATATTATTATCTAATAATCTTATTTATTTTTTCTCATAACCTGCTCACTGCACAAACCCTTCCCCCACAACCACTCTCTGGTCCTGGTGGTCGAAATTATCCACATGAAACTATTAGAATAACGGATCGTGCGGACAAAGCGGATGGATTTTGGACCTTTGAACCGGCTAGTCCTGCCGTCGATAGTGCACACGTGGTGGTGTTTTTACATGGATACGGTGCCATCAATCCCATGATTTACGGAGGTTGGCTGGAACATCTAGTTCGAAAGGGAAATATTGTGATCTATCCACGTTATCAAAAAGGAATTTTTCCTCCGGGTACGCGTCGTTTTGCGGATCGCGTAGTGGCGGGTATTCACAAGGCTTTAGATACGCTGTCCAACGGCGATCATACCATTCCGATTACCGATAATTTTAGTATTGTTGGGCACTCTTACGGGGGCGCGCTAGCAGCCAATCTTGCCGCAAAATATCAAGAATACCAGTTGCCAAAACCCGTAGCTGTTTTGCTTTGTTCGCCAGGAACGGGCCCGTTTCGCGGAGCTATTCTGGATTCATACAAAAATATTCCCACAGATACCAAATTGCTGGTAATGGTCAGTGAAAAAGACCAGACGGTTGGGGATAAATTAGGAAAAAAAATTTTTACTACCGCTAAGAATACGACTGCTAAAAACCTCATTCTGCAGCGACAAGACCGACGGTATCAGGATCGAGATATTAGAGCGGGTCATAACGAATCTTACAGTATTGATAATCGCCTGGATATCGGAAAAAGAACCCTCGTGACGCGAAGAGCGAAGAACGTTAGTCGGCGCGATGCAGTGGACTATTTTGGCTATTGGAAGTTACTGGATGCACTCCACAGTTGCACCCGAAATGGCAACTATTGCGATTATGCAATCGGAAATACTTTCGAACAACGTTTTATGGGGTACTGGAGCGATGGAATGCCGGTTGTACCATTGAAAATCAAATGAATAATATTTTTAATATATGTAAATTATTATAAAGTTTTATATAAAAGTTACACTAGTTTGCGATATTTCTTTATATTTGAACCGAACTACCTTGAGAAAACGCAAAAAAGGCTACTTAGCCCCAATTGAAAACAAACATATTGCGTAACATTAACTAGAATTATGGTAGCTCCAACCACCAAAAAGCCTTTGTTTGAGGGAAATTATCCTTCAAATGAAAGTCCGCTTTTTTTCGAATTTGCTTTTGAACCTACAGCCGTAAGTTTTAAGCCTCAATCTACATTATTAATTTCTTCAATAGAGACCAAACGTAAAAAAGTACTATATACTGCTGCGAGGCTGGTATTTGGTGTATTAGTTATTGGTTTGGTATGGACTTCAGGGATGCTTAACAACGAATTGCTAATGGGAAAGTCTGGACGACAGGCGGCCATGAGCTGGATTCCTGCCTGGACGGAAAGTGCACCATCAATTCCTGAAGCTGCTGCAACCAGTACGGTTATAATACCGGAAAAAACTGATATCACTACCAATGCTCCTGCTTCTACAACGGTGCTGGTCGGCTCGAAAACGAATATGGCAATTACCCCTTTAGTGAGTACGACGCCAATGGTTGATTTAAAAACTCCGGCTACTGCTCTAGCAACGAATTCAGCAGTAACTGTTTTAAAGGAACCAACGACTCCTGAAGAAATAGAGAAAACAAAAGAACCAATAGAACCAAATGTTACAACGGTTTTTAAGCCATTAATCAAGCGACCCGTTATTCAGAACAGGACCAAAATCTCAGAACCAGTAATTTCTCGACCTGCAAAGCGGAGAATTACGAGTGATGCTTTTCACGCCATCAAAGCAAAATCTGCGATAGATGGAAAAAAGGTATTTATTAAGTTTGGTGCCAGATGGTGCTTACCTTGTAAAATGATGGAGGCGAATGTCTTTCCAGATCTGGAAATCAGCAAATTATTGCGTGAAAACTATCACACGCTTACGGTCGATGTTGATAATATAGATGGACTTAATTTGCGTCAGTTTTATCAAATCGAAACACTTCCCAGTTTTATTATTCTGGACAATCAGCAAAATATAGTAGGACGACACGAAGGAGCACAAAGAATTGAAGCGCTACGCAGTATTTTAGGGAATAACAATCCGTAAAAATAACGAAGTATAAATCATATTTTAGAAAATCAGAATGGATAGTTATTTATTCCTTCCTTAGCTATGGTCAAGCCGTTTTACTCTTGCTTTTGACTATTCGGAACCGGATGAGTACGTTCCGTAAACCATTCTCCACTTTCGGCATAAGGCGATCTTCCTGCCAACGTAAAAAAGCCTTGCATACTTTTCATGGGGCCCTGATCAGCGGCTAAATTGACGAGCCAATTTGGGATAGCACCACCGGGTGTACTTTGTAAAAAATACTCTAAATAAGTTTTGGTATCCGAAACAGGCGTAATAACCCATTGATTAAAATGGGTGGGAACCCGCACAAAGCCAGGTCGCTCGGGTCCATAATCGATTAAGCCTTTAGAAGTAGAAGTAATAACCCCGGTTTCAGGATCAATGGTCGTAATGGTATTGGTATACAAATCGCGGTCACTAAAGGGCCACGGAAAATCTATTTGATAATAATCTATTGTATTTAGAGGAGCGTTGACCTTAACGGGACTGGAATGGCTGCATTTGTAAACCCATTGCGGATAGGATTTGGTGTTCATCAATATACGCATGATCGCGTTTACAGAAACATCTACTTCCATGATTATTTTTAACGCTTTTAGATTAGAATCGGCAATATCTCTGGTATATACTTTTATTCCGTTGTTTTCCTTTTTAAATTCCCACTGATATTCCTGAGCCGAAGTAAGTAGTGGAAATAGAAAAAAAATAGAGACCAGTAAGAAAAAGGAAATTTTATTCATAAATAGTAAACTATTCAGGATTGGAAAACCCTGATTTTAAGGAAGACTAAAATATAAAATAACACATAATATTTTAAACTTTGGTCTACAATAATAATAGACTTGTTACGCTTTAAGGAACAACGATCTAATAGATTCAGAATTATGACTAATATTTTTTGTGCCTAACTTCGTTTAAAATACGCGCCATAGCTACGGCTATGTCTGTGTTTTTCAACTCGTTATACACAAAAACTACCTACTCAAAATTTCTTAATCTATTTAATCCTCGTTCCTAAGTAATGAAACCTAGAAATAAGGACAAAAGAGTATTTATAGAATCGTACTTTATTTATTTAACATTCCCTAAGTTATTTTATTAATTTTCGCTAAAAATATGACTATAAATATTGTATTTTGCGGACAAATAACTAGTCATGCAAGCCTACCATCAATTACTCCAGCATATCCTGGATCATGGAAATGATAAAACAGATCGAACTGGAACGGGTACCAAAAGCGTTTTTGGATATCAAATGCGCTTTGATTTGGCAGATGGTTTTCCATTGATTACCACCAAAAAAGTACATCTAAAATCTATTATTTACGAATTATTGTGGTTTCTCAACGGGGATACTAATATTAAGTATTTGACTGATCACGGTGTGAAAATATGGAACGGATGGGCCGACGAAAATGGCGATCTTGGACCTGTATATGGGAAGCAATGGCGTAGCTGGCAGACACCGAATGGAAAGACCATTGACCAGATCAAACAAGTCGTGGATCTTATTAAAAACAACCCGGATTCCCGCCGTATCATCGTCAACGCCTGGAATGTAGGTGAATTGCCAGATATGGCCCTCAGCCCTTGTCACTGTCTTTTTCAGTTTTATGTAAATGATGGAAAATTGTCCTGCCAGCTCTACCAACGGTCCGCAGATACATTTCTTGGGGTACCTTTTAATATTGCTTCTTACGCACTACTGACCATGATGTTGGCACAGGTAACGGGGCTAAAGCCTGGTGAATTTGTTCACTCTTTCGGTGATGTACATTTGTATAACAACCACCTGGATCAGGCCCGTTTGCAACTTACGCGTGCGCATCGTCCACTTCCGACCATGCGAATCAATCCGGAAGTAACTTCTATCTTTGATTTTAAATACGAAGATTTTGAATTAATCGCATACGATCCGCATCCTCACATCAAAGCCGCCGTATCTATATAAAATGAAGAAGGATGCCGACGGTTATACCGAAGCCGAAATACTGAAAATGTTGCAGAACAATCGCTCCGAAGCGATTGATCTACTTTTTAGACGGCACTATCGGTTCGTTTGTCAGGCCGCTTATCGGGTGCTTCCGGATGGACACTTGATTGAAGACCTGGCGCAGGATGTATTTTATGAATTATGGAAAAAAAGAAAAACGCTTAATATCACCACCTCCGTCAGAGCATACCTTAAAAGAGCCGTGATCAACAAAACGTTAAATTATATTCGTGGACAAAGGATGAAGTTTTCGGATGTAGAAGATCACAGCTACGAGATGGGAATGCCCGCTACAGCTTTGGATGATTTACAAAATGAAGAGTTGAAGGAGGTATTGCATAAAGCCATTGATGATTTACCAGAACGTTGTCGGATTGTATTTTCACTTAGCCGTTTTGAAGCATATTCTTATCAGCAAATTGCTACAGAATTGGAAATTTCTACCAAAACGGTGGAGAATCAGATTTCGAAGGCGTTAAAATTGCTTCGGATCGCATTGGAGAAATATCGCAGCCAGTAGGATTGTTAATTTTTTCCTAAAAACCAAATTTAGCCTTTACTTCGCATTATCTAAGGAATCTTCGCTTACCGCACCAACAATTTTTTTGTAGTTCTTCCGGACTTTCCAGTAATAGAAACAAAGTAGAGACCACCTGTTAAGTTATTAGCATTCAAATAAATGGATTGTGTTCCATCTAGTATGGATTGAGAAATATGTTCTACCCGTTGCCCCAGTTGATTATAAATTGCTATCTGAGCTAAAAATGCCGCGTTAGCCGTCAGCGTGAGTTTGATATGGTCCGATTTTGACGCTGGATTGGGTGAAAGTTTCCAATCGTCAACCGCTGATAAATCTTGCACATCGGTGCTCGTTGGTGTAAAGAAAGAACCCCGATCAGAATATCCGGTACAAGTCGTAAATTCGGTAAACGGTCGTACCCGCCAAAAATATTCTGTATTCTCCTGAAAACCGGAGAATGACGCATTGGGTGTCGAAGCGGCACCGACCAGACTTTTTCGGAAGGGAGAAGAAAATCCAGGACTTAAATCCACCTCTACCACATAATACTGCGCCTCAATCACCGGAAACCACGAAACAGAAACCGACTCAGCAGAGTTGACCGTCGATCCTTCCGCAGGAGACAACAACGTCGGTACAGAATTGATACTGGTCATATTCGGGATATAATTATTTCTAACATAATCTCTTTCCGGAGCATTCATCAGGTCCATTCGAATCGCGTCCTTTTGTCCAGTGGTAAACTCGTGGCTTCCGCAATTTCCAAAATAAGACATGATGTTATTTTCTTGTGGATTGACCACCGTATTATTTGGATCGCGCACGGGAATATTCCAATCTGCACATCCAACCTGGCTGGTATTCAATGCAAAAAGATAATCGGGCGGCGTATCACAGATTCGATCTCCCGCCGTAGTACAATTATTTCCATTTTGAAATTCATTGGCAACAGGAATCGGAAAAATACCGGGATCACTCGGAGCGTTGGTCCCCACCGGATTGCCCCAGGAGCTTTCGTTCCACGGATTGTTTTCCCAACCGTGAAAAGGGTGGAGGAGACTAAAAAAATGACCAATTTCGTGAGGAAAAACATTCTGTGCGTAGACAAAATTACGGGCAATGACAATAAAATCATTTCCATTCCATCCCGCCGGAGATTGATAATATCCCGCAGCACCCAATTGATTATTGATATTATTGGTCACAAAAACGTTGATGGCATTGGGAATTTTCGCAGCTTTTAATTCACTGGTAAAAGCATTGGGTTGATTATTAATACCAGTATTGTTAATATAATGAACTGGAGGATTGGTCAGGTAGAATTGAATTTCCTGATCCTGATATTTATCATTGAGAATACACATCATGTCAAGTAACTGAGCTTCTGAAATGCCGTCGGTACCATCCGTATTTCTCACTGCGTGCAATGCAATCGGAACATATTGAACCGCTCTTTCCGCCGCCTGAAGTGCGTAGTTTGCCTGATTCTGTGCCAAACGGTGCTCGATCTCAATCAGTCCGGTAGTGAAGCAAGATTGGGCTAATAGTGGAGGCTGTACTCCGAAAAGCAGCACGAAGAAACCAAAGAAAAAGCGATGTGATAATTTCATAAAACCAGAATTATTAACCGAATGATAAAAATAAGAAATTTTGTCCAGGTATTTATATTCAACAATCTTACCATAAACACGTCTAAATCGCATTAAAAGTATCAAAAAAAGCCTACATTTGCCACCAAATTATTTCCAAACGTAAGTCAGCTGACTGGCTTAATAAAATCATAAATTATAATGAGTAAAGTAACCGTAGTGGGAGCCGGAAATGTTGGTGCCACGGTAGCTAATGTTTTAGCACACAAAGACATCGTTAAAGAAATAGTTCTGCTCGATCTGAAGGGAGACTTCGCCAAAGGAAAAGCCCTTGATACTTGGCAGCAGGCACCGATTGATTCTTACAGTACCATGATTACAGGTACAGATGATTACAAGAAGACCAAAAATTCTGATATCGTAGTCATCACCGCAGGTATTCCTCGCAAACCTGGAATGAGTCGGGACGATTTAATTTCTACCAACGCCAAGATCGTTGGAATGGTGACCAAGTCCATTATGAAGTATTCCAAGAATCCAATTATTATTGTTGTTTCAAATCCATTGGACGTAATGACTTACGCAGCTTACAAAGCTTCTGGTCTGAAACCAAATCGTGTTTTTGGAATGGCGGGTATTCTGGATACGGCTCGTTACCGTGCATTTTTGGCGACAGAACTAAATGTTTCTCCCAAGGATCTATCTGCGGTATTGATGGGTGGACACGGTGATACGATGGTACCATTACCAAGATATACCACGGTGGCTGGAATCCCTGTATCAGAGTTAATTGAAAAAGATAAATTGAATGCTATTGTTCAGCGTACCAAGAAAGGCGGGGGAGAATTAGTTGGCCTGATGGGTACTTCTGCCTGGTATGCACCGGGTGCTGCTGCTGCTCAGATGGTAGAATCAATTGTGAAAGATGACAACCGAATTTTCCCTTGTTGTGCCTGGTTATCTGGTGAGTATGGTCTTAAAGACATGTTCCTGGGTGTTCCCGTCAAATTGGGTAAAAATGGTATCAATCAGTTAATTGAATTAAAACTGAATAAATCTGAAATGAAAAGCCTTCACAAATCTGCGGATGCAGTGAGGGGTGTATTGAACGATTATAAAAAAATGAAGGTGTAATTATTTTTTATAATTATAAAAAAAAGCGGAATATAGTTAAATCTGTATTTCGCTTTTTCTTTATTTATTTAATCGCCGTTCCCAATAAATAGTCATTACCTCGCGGCAACTCTTATTTTGTCAACATTCGTTATCTTCAACTATAAAACCGACCAAAAGAATGGAAAAAAATACATTAAAAGAAGATGCCTTAGAATACCACGAAAGCGGACGTCCTGGAAAAATAGAAGTTATTCCCACCAAAGCCACTGCTAACCAAAGAGATTTGTCATTGGCCTATTCGCCCGGTGTAGCGGAACCTTGTAATGAAATCGCCCGTCAACCGGAAGATGTGTACAGGTATACGGCAAAAGGAAATTTAGTCGCCGTCATCAGTAATGGAACAGCCGTTCTTGGACTTGGAGACATCGGTCCAGCTGCCAGTAAACCCGTCATGGAAGGAAAAGGGTTGCTCTTTAAAATTTACGCAGATATTGACTGTTTTGATTTAGAACTGGATACCAAAGATATCGAAGAGTTTATCCGTACGGTTAAAATCCTGGAACCTACTTTTGGTGGGGTAAACCTCGAAGATATTTCGGCACCTGCCTGTTTTGAAATAGAGGAGCGACTAAAAAAAGAATTGAATATTCCCGTCATGCATGATGACCAGCACGGAACTGCGATTATCAGTGCGGCGGCGTTATTAAATGCGCTGGAAATTGTAAATAAAAATATTGCTACTGCAAAAATTGTAATAAATGGAGCAGGGGCTTCGGCTATTTCCTGTACGCGGCTTTACGTTTCCCTCGGCGCAAAAAAAGAAAATATCTTTATGTACGATAGCAAGGGTTTAATCCATCCTGATCGTACCAATCTTAACGGTAAAAAACCAGAATTTGTCAATGGTACTGTTGGCATGAATACCAGTCTGACGGAGATACTAATGGGGGCAGATGTTTTTGTTGGCTTATCAAGGGGAAATATTCTGGATGCCACGATGATCAAGGGAATGGCCCGGGATTGTATTATTTTTGCAATGGCCAATCCAACGCCGGAGATTAGTTACGATATAGCTAAAGCTGCCCGACCGGATAGCATCATGGCGACCGGACGCAGTGACTATCCTAATCAAGTAAATAATGTATTGGGATTTCCATTTATTTTCCGAGGAGCACTCGATGTACGCGCTTCAGAAATTAATGAGGAAATGAAATTGGGGGCCGTTTACGCTTTGGCAGAATTGGCCAAAAAACCCGTTCCCAATATTGTAAATATGGCTTATAACAATGCTAGTTTAAAATTTGGTAAAGATTATATTATTCCAAAACCGGTAGATCCTCGTTTGATTACAACGGTGGCTCCGGCAGTAGCCCGGGCGGCCATGGAAAGTGGTGTCGCCAAGTATCCAATCAAAGACTGGGAATCCTACGAAGTGGAATTGGCCCGACGATTAGGAAACGAAAATACTATTTCTAAAATCATCGAATCAAAAGCGAAACAGGAACCCAAGAAAGTAGTTTTTGCAGATGCAGAAAATATTGAGGTACTGAAAGCAGTAAGAGTGGTGGTGGAAGAAAAAATTGCGTTTCCTGTTTTATTAGGTAATAAAGACCGGGTAAACCAACTATTAGAACAAGCAGATATTCAGTTGTCTGGCATAAAGATAATTGATCCATTACATCCTTCTAATGAGGTGGAGAGACATACGTTACAAACTTACGCAAAGCGATTGTTTGAAAAGAGAAAACGAAAAGGTGTAACGCTGGAAGAGGCTGAAAAAATGATCACCGGACTGAGTTATTACGGTGCCATGATGGTAGAGGAGGGCGATGCAGATGCAATGATCGGTGGATTGTCTAAAAAATATCCTATGACAGTTCGTCCGGCATTACAAATTATTGGTGCGCGAAAGGATGTAAATAAGGTTTGCGGAATCCATATTTTAATGACTAAAAATGGTCCTCTATTTTTAGCCGACACGACCATCAATCACCATTTAACTCCCGAAGATATCGTCGGTATAACCGAGATGGTCCACGAGCAGGTCAGCCTTTTTGAGATAGAACCAAGGATTGCTTTGGTCACTTATTCTAATTTTGGTTCGGTGCCTACGGGCGATTCTGCTCTATTGATGCGAAAGGCTACCACGATGCTACATGATCGCCATCCCGATTGGAAAGTAGACGGAGAGATGCAGGCACATATGGCATTGAATCCTGCGTTGTTAAGCAAGCATTATCCTTTTTCCAGACTTGGTAACAAGCATGCAAATACCTTGGTTTTTCCAAATCTTTCTTCTGCCAATATTGCTTATAATTTGTTAGGTCAAGCTGGCGAGTTAGATATGATTGGACCAATTTTACTAGGATTAAACAAACCTGCGCATATCCTGCAGTGGGGAGCCAACGTTCGGCAGATTGTGGATATGGTTGGAATTGCGGTTTTACATGCACAGGAATTGAGTAGTGATGAAACAGCTCTTTAGCTTTATTTTGCTATGTTTGTTAAACAGTAAATATTTACACGTAAGCATTTTACTTTTTGTAGTAATTTTAATGTTAAATAGCGAATAATCAATATTTTATTTTTTTTTTAAAGATGGTAGTTTTCCTGTTTAACCTTTAATTCGCATGACTATTATGAAAAAGAACAACCTCCATCCCCGAAGTATACATCAGGGGCGGTATGACCTGGCGGAACTGGTAGGCGACTTGCCCGAACTCGCGGTACACGTTTTTAAAAACAAACATAATATTGTAACGGTCGACTTCTCTGATCCACAGGCAGTTTTTTATTTGAATAAAGCTTTGTTGGTGCACCATTATCAACTTAAATTTTGGGAAATCCCCAAGGGATATCTTTGTCCACCGGTTCCCGGACGAGCGGATTATTTGCATTATATCGCTGATTTGCTGGCGCCAGAAAATGGAGATAAGGTGCCGCTTGGTGCTAAAGTAAAAGGACTGGATGTGGGAACTGGAGCCAGCGCTATTTATCCAATGTTGGGACACCGCCTTTTTCAGTGGTCTTTTTTAGCCACGGAAACAGACGAGATTGCCTTAAATGCAGCGCGCAAGAATATCGCAGAGAATCAGGAAGTACTAAAAGACGTGGAGATTGTTCAACAAATGAATCCATCGAAAATGTTTGAGGGAATCATCAACTATGGTGATAAGATTGATTTTACGATGAGTAACCCGCCCTTCCATAGTTCACCCGACGAAGCGGTACAAGCGACTCAAAGAAAAATAAGAAATCTGGGTAATAGAAAAGCCGGAACCGCTACTCGAAACTTTGGCGGCCGGGCGCACGAGTTGTGGACGGATGGAGGAGAATTGAAGTTTATTCAATCTATGATTCTGGAAAGCAGGAGTTATGCGGATAACTGCAAATGGTTTACAACGCTGGTTTCTAAAAAAGCCAATCTACCAATTTTTGAGAAAGTACTGGCGCAAGTGTCTGTCAAAAAACAGCGAGTTATTGAGATGGGACAGGGGCAGAAGCAAAGCAGGATTTTGTGTTGGGGATGGTAAGTAGAGGGTAACAAGTCTAATATATAGTCTGGTCTGGCCCTCTATAATTCCGACAAAAAATTACCAGGGTTATTAAAGTAACAGCGCCCATTTACCTTTTGCTTGATGCTTGAGGCACTAGTGCTTCCGGAACTAAATTGCTGGGTATATTGATCAACGTAGGAACAAGGCATTGCCTTGTTCCTACGTTGATCTGTTAACTTAACCTTCGGCAGTCTTTTTTGAGTTTTTCAAATACTTTAGAGTGCGATACCTATGCGTTGGGAGGGCCGATTAACTAATCACTAATCAACTGTTCTTAATGTCTAGGAAAAATTAACAATTTGAAATACATACTAATTTAGTACCCGAAGGCACTAGTCTGGACGTCCTCGTTAAGATACGAAAACGAAATACGAAAACCCCAAAACTTGCTTTTTCTAATTAAGTCGTTTCCTTAATCCCACTTCCAATCCTGCATTCCAAAGATATTCTTTAACCGAACCATATTTATAGAGCCTGGTGAAGTGATATCTAAATGTTGGTTGGGCGAAGACTTGCAGGTTTTCACCAATCGTATAATTACCACCAAAAGAAAAGACACCGACAATATTAACGGTACTGTAATTATCATCCGGATTATTTTTGTTAAGTATTTGGCTTTCGCCGGTATCCGTAGTTAATTTGAGTTGATGTTTTAGGAAAATAGAAGGAGCTATACCGAGGGCTACAAATGGAGTAAACTTCTTTTGGGAAAACTCATATCTGGCAATAAGTGGTATCTCGATAAATGAATAGCTATAAACCAGTTTTGAGATATCAGGCAGTTCATTGCTGGGAGCATCAGGGTCAAATACG
>Ga0209831_1001101_pt1 | contig 25499 bp, 25 predicted proteins | sample Maine_Asex4_meta_FD_187451 | JGI IMG/M metagenome (GOLD analysis project Ga0209831, IMG submission 187451) | Marine algal microbial communities from Maine, USA - Maine_Asex4_metaG (SPAdes) (version 2) | ecosystem: Host-associated > Algae > Red algae > Unclassified | place: Maine, USA | collected... | reverse complement strand
AAGTCTATTTTTAACTTGTGGTTAGCATTTAAATAAAGTCTTTTCGACTTCAAAACTCAACAAGTTTTAATTTCAAGAAAAGTCTTTTTTTAAAGGGGGCAAAACACGAACCGATAATCCCAAATAAAGATTTGAACAGTTTTAGCAACACCAAACTCCTAAAACTACCCTACAAAGTCTCCAAAACCGCCAACAAAGTTACTGGTTTTAAACGGATACTATACTCAGGATTTACATATTGAAACTGAACCAACCCATCTTTAATTACGAATATTGCCGGTACTGGTAATTGATGATGATCGTCACCACTCCAAACTTCCAAGTCTAGTTTATACTCACTTTTGTATTTATTAAATAAAGTATCATCTACCTCCCAATTTAAACCAAAGGCTTTTATTGTTTCAGCTGCTACATCTGCATAAACGTCAATTTCGCTGCCTGCTTTTTCGTTAGTTTCGTTTAGTTTTGAAGCCTGATCTACTGTAATACCTAAAATTTGATATCCCAAATCTTCGACTTCCGTTTTTATATCCGTTAGTTCGGCTAAGTGTTTTCTACAATAGCCGCACCAAGCTCCTCTATAAAAAACAAGCACGGTCGGTTTGCTATTCACTAAGCTATCTAAAGTAATCATCTCCGCATCGGTGGTGGCTAACATAGTTGACGGAATTTCACTACCTACTTTTAAAGGGCATACATCAAACATGGTATTTTGCGCTCCTACAATTAGCGTGCAAAACATAAGCATCATAAAAAATAACTGTTTCATAAAATATTGTTTTATTGGCTAAAGATAAAGGCGAATTTCATGCCAACAAAATCTTTGTTCATCTATAATTGTAGAAACTAATATTTCTGATAAAAAGGCAATCGCACACAAGCGTTCTTAAAAAAAATATGATAACCTTTAGCGGCTAAATTTTAGAAGCGAAATGGTTGGCCCACGCAGAAATTTTGGTCCTGCCATCCGTTCAAATACCATTTTGCCAACGCTTCTTAGCTAAACCCAAACACCCAACAAAAATGGTATAACCACTCCTGTCAGGGCTATTTTTCGGGCCTCGCTCAGTCGTATAAACCGACGCTATTATTTTAACTCCAGTAATAAGCCCTGCAGTGTTTATCTCAAATATCTAATTTTTACGGAACGTCTTTAATCAAAACGAAGTTGTAATATTAAACAATAGCATTTAAAGTTGCGTATTTACATTTCATATCCCAAGCAAAAAAAACTAGATGAATTTTTAAGCAAGCAACAAAAAGCTACCTTTAGCTATACTGAAATTGCTTGCACAAAATTGGAGAAAAACCAACCGCTCAAAATCCCTAAAGGTTATGTGGAGGATTATAATTTTATAAACATTGGTAAGGGAGACCAAACTTGGGAAAAAGCAAAAACAACAATACAACAATGGAAACATTTTCCACCTTCATTTACAAAAATATACCCTAACACTACAAAAATAGAAGCAGGCAATATAGTGGTTGTAATGATTAATATTCTGGGCTTATGGTGCAGAAACCCTGCTAAAATTGTTTATACTTTTAATAAACCTAATCGCTTTGGTTTTGCTTATGGTACATTACAAGAACACGCAGAGCAAGGTGAAGAAGCTTTTTGGATTAGCCGTAACAGCAACAACCAAATCACTTACCATCTTCGGGCAATTTCAAAGCCTAAATTTTGGGCTGCTAAATTAGCTTATCCGCTAGCCAGAAAGTACCAGCGTAAGTTTGCCCTTGAATCGATGCAAAACTTGAAAGATATCTGCAAGGTGTAAAATCACATCTGTGTTTATCTAAACCTTAATAAACAGCATCTTACCAAAAACCCGAAACCCAAACCAGCCAATATGAAAATAAAAGGTAATGCAGGTGCTAAAAAACGACTGTCCCAATTAATGCAGGTTACCAATACAAGAAGGCAAGACCAACCTGTAAAAGTAAGTAGATAAACTTTAATGGCTGTTGATGTTTTACTTTTCCAGCAGCAAAATACTGCAATAATATTGAACTATTGCAAAAAGAGCGCATAGTAAAATTTGCGTATAAAATTTAACTATATTCTTATTAATATTAGCCATAGTTTTGAGTTAAATGGAACTTCTTTTTTAAAGTAAGTGTTTCAAATTTATAGTTTGTTTTTTCAATCCACAATTTTGATTAGCTAAAAGCAAATTAGTTTTATATTATAAGAAATTATAAAAATAATGTCGACAACTCAATTTCGTTTAAATGTTTATAAAATAATTGACATTAATAAATAAATTTCGTATAATTTGCAGATTGTTAATTTAAAAGTAATAAATGGGTAAATCACAAGAAACCTTTGGTAAAAAAGAAAGAGAGAAAAAACGCCTAAAGAAAAAACAAGACAAAAAAGTTAAAGCAGCCGAACGTAGAGCTAATGCTACTGCCAATGGTGATTTGGAGACGATGATGGCATACATTGACGAAAATGGAAACATTGTTGATGAACCGCCAGATCCGACTAAGAAAAAAGTAGTTAAGGCAGAAGATATTGAAATAGGTATACCGAAAAGAGATGCAGCAGAAGAGCCAGCAGAAAAAATTGGTATAATTGAGTTTTTCAATACTGACAAAGGTTATGGTTTTATAAAAGATACCAATTCAAAAGAAAAGTATTTCTTTCATATAAAAGGTGTGTTAGATGATGAAGTTAAGGAAGGTAATAGAGTTAATTTTGAGTTAGAAAAAGGCCTTAAAGGTATGAACGCTGTTAATGTAATGAAGGTTTAATTACAAACCTTTATTCGTTTATATCATCACAACAAAACCTTATAACCTCCAATTTGTAAAAATCATAAAACAATTATATATTGAACTTTATGATTAATGATAAACCAAATATCTCCAAAGAAACCGATAGGCCTCCTATTTTTAAAAACTGGAGTACTTTGTATTTAATAGTAATTAGTTTACATATTATCTTAATTACTTTCTTTACTTTATTAACCAAAGTCTATTCGTAAATGCATAGTATAGATTGGTTTATTTTATTCGGTATTATTGGCTTAATAATAGGTTACGGTATTTGGAAAGCTCGAGGCATAAAAGATACCCGTGGCTACCTACAAGGTGAAAAAAACTTAAAATGGTGGACGATAGGGTTATCTGTAATGGCCACCCAAGCCAGCGCCATCACTTTTCTTTCTACACCTGGCCAAGCTTATAATGAAGGTATGGGTTTTGCCCAGTTTTATTTTGGCTTGCCAATTGCCATGGTTATACTCTGCATTTTTGTATTACCTATTTTTTATCGACTCAATGTTTTTACTGCTTACGAATACCTGGAAGATCGCTTTGATTTAAAAACAAGAACGTTAACTGCTGCTCTGTTTTTATTGCAGCGTGGTTTGGCGGCCGGCATTACCATATATGCTCCTGCAATCATCCTCTCTACCATGTTGGGTTGGAGTTTAGAAACCACCACTATTTTAATAGGTTTTCTGGTTATTACTTATACCGTAACTGGTGGTTCGGAAGCAGTTAGTCAAACCCAAAAGCAACAAATGATTGTAATTTTAACCGGAATGTTTATTGCATTGCTGGTTATTATTTTTAAACTACCCGAAAACGTTAGCCTTTCCGATGCCGTTTCGGTAGCGGGCAAAATGGGCAAGTTAAATGTGGTTGATTTTGAGTTTGATCTTTCTAACAAATACAACATTTGGTCGGCCCTGTTGGGCGGTACTTTTTTGTTTTTATCATATTTTGGTACAGATCAATCGCAAGTACAACGTTATTTATCGGGTAAATCTTTAACCGAAAGTAGACTGGGATTACTGTTTAATGGTTTGTTTAAAGTGCCCATGCAGTTTAGTATTTTATTTGTGGGTTTAATGGTGTTTATGTTTTATCAATTTAACCTTGCGCCTTTACATTTTAACCAAGCTAATGTAGATAAAATAAAACAATCATCATTAGTGCAACAGTATGAAAGTTTGGAGGCACAACTAAAAACTGTTCATAAAGAAAAACAAGTTGCCATTTACGATGCTATAGAAACTAAACCAGAAATAAGTGATGCGGAAACCAACATCTTAAACGGGCTGCTTTTAAAAGAAAATGATATTCGTCAACAATCAAAAGAACTCATTAAAAATTACAATGAAACTAACGATGCCAGTTTAGATGAGGAAGATAGCGATTATGTATTTATTACTTTTGTAATGAAACATTTACCCATTGGCTTAATTGGTTTATTATTAGCGGTTATATTTTCGGCAGCTATGTCAACCACCGCATCCGAGTTAAACGCATTGGCCACTACTACGGTTATTGATATTTACAAACGTTCAATAGTACCTAATAAACCCGATGGACATTATTTAAAAATGTCAAAATTATTTACCGTTTTGTGGGGCGTAATTGCATTGGCATTTGCTATGGGGGCTTCTTTGTTCGATAATTTAATTGAGGCCGTCAACATAATAGGTTCTGTATTTTACGGCGCCATACTTGGTATTTTTGTAGTCGCCTTCTTCTTTAAACAAGTAAAAGGTAATGCCATATTTTTAGCAGCCTTAATTGGCGAGGCCTTAGTAATTCTTTTATTTGTGTTAGATAAGAAGGAAGTAATAGACCTTGCTTATTTATGGTTAAATTTAATTGGATGTGTTTTGGTGGTATTAATAGCTTTGCTGTTGCATCAATTTGGTTGCGGTAGCCGTGGGCTTGAGCGCAAAAATACTATTGAGGTGTTTTAAAACCGTTGTTTACTTAATAGTAAGCGTTTAAATTTCTAATTTTTCAACAGTTATTGATTTTCCTAACAAAGTAATAGAATTTTTTAAAAGAGTAATTGAAGAGGATATAAGAGCAACACCGATAAAAGATTTGAAAACAGGCGGCTATGCAATGGAAGTATTTAAATTGAGCGTTTTATTTTTTTTAAATATAGAGAATTATAAAGATACGGTTGCAAGGCTTTATTATTGTAAACTTAGCTCACCAATTAAATGCGAAGTAATATGGTTGGTAATTTATTTATGTAGAAGAGTTAAGATAAAAAAATGTAATAAATATACGATATTATTGTATTGTTTTTTGTGAACCTACCACAGCTTAGCGAAATATTTAAAATAGCCCCGATTGAGTGTAAAGCCCACAGCTGTAGCTTGGCCTTTTTGAAGCGCAGCAAGCGAGGACTTGAAGGGAAAGCGGGACTGCCATTATTGTGAGTTTTAACGGTTCGCTTCAAAATAAAAAATTGTAAATATGCAACCCTCAAAAAAATGACTTGTCTTTAAAAGAAAACAAACAATCGATTGTTGAAGTACTATACTAAAGCAAATAAACTAACTTAAAAGAATATGATTAAAGTAAAAGTTTTTTACTGTCTGCTATTACTGCTCCCTTTATGCTCCATTGCACAAGAGCAATTTTTAACCGACAAAGAGGGCGTGCGCTTATCCGGATTTTTATCTTCAGATTCGGAGTTTTCGGAAATTGGAAACGACTTTGCAGTTGGCACCGGTGTAAGTATTGGCCTTATTTTTAACCGCTCTTTATATTTTGGCTTTTACGGTATGGGTGTGGTGTATGATTTGCCTAACTTAGATTTTAATGTTGATATTGAGGACGTAGGAGAATTAGATAGCTTAAATAATTTCGACATTAAAGCTTTAGGGCATGGCGGTTTGTTAATAGGCGGTGTTTTTCAACCGAGTAAAATAATACACGCTGGGGCCAGTATAAAATTGGGTTATGGCGATTTGGCTATGTTTAATTATAGTAACGATTTAGTAACTAACGATTTTACCTTTATCATATCACCACAAATTGAAGCCGAAATTAATGTTGCCCGTTGGTTTAAAATTAAGGCAGCAGGCGGTTATCGTTTTGCTACTGATTTGCGCAATGATTTATTTTATGATAAAAAGTACATTAACAGCCCAACTGGTAGTATTTCATTTTTGTTTGGTTGGTTTGGTGAGAAAAAGGTTTTTGAAAAAAAAGAAAAGCAACCCAAACGAAGATGGTTTAATAAAGATGATAAGCGACAAATTTCACTATAATAGTTAAAGTGTTAGTAACGCTAAAAGTAAATCAAATTAACAAATCCGCTATATTGAAAGAGCCGGTTTATTTACAACACAAAGCATTAGTTGAGCAAAGTAAAAAAGGCGATCGTAAAGCGCAGTTTGCTTTGTATCATCAATATGTGGATTCAATGTTTCAGATAAGTTTACGAATGTTGAATAACCAGGCCGATGCAGAAGATATATTACAAGAGAGTTTTGTGAAGGCTTTTAAAAATTTAAAACAGTTTAAATATGAAAGCTCTTTTGGGGCTTGGCTAAAAAAAATTGTGATTAACAATTGTATTAATCATTTAAAGAAACGGAAACTAAACTGGATTGCAATTGAAGATGCGCAGTTTGATGTTAGCGAAGAAACGGCAGAAAATAATCAGTATCAATTACCCAAAATTGAACAAGTAAAGGAAACGATTAAACAGCTGCCCGATGGTTTTAGAATTGTGCTGACTTTGTATTTGTTTGAAGGTTACGATCATAAAGAGATTAGCCAAATATTAAACATCTCCGAATCAACTTCTAAAACCCAATATTATAGAGCAAAAAATAAATTGAGACAATTAATTAAAGTTTGAACAATGGATGATTTTGAAGTTTATATAAAAAGCAATAAAGAAGCATTTAACGAGCCAACTTTAAATAAAGCGTTGCTTTGGGAAAAGATTGAACAAGAATTAGCTGCAACTGCCAAGCCTAATATCTACTTCTTAAATCCGCTTTTTAAAATGGCTGCGGTGTTTACTTTGTTTGTTGGCTTTGGAGTATTGGCTTTTTTAATGGTTGGCAACCAAAGCGCAAATAATAAATATACCAATGAAGTTATAGAAATTAAAGCACACTATAATCAGCTCATCAGTATTAAAATGACGCAGATAGAAAACACGCAACCGTTAACAACATCTGAAAAAAACAACTACTTACAAATAATTGATGATTTAGATAAAGAAGCAAGCGAGCTTCAATACGAGTTGCAGCAAAACATTAATAATATGGTTGTTGTTGATGCCATTGTTAAAAATTATAAACAGCGTTTGCAATTGTTAGAACTGCTGCAGCATCGATTTCATAAAAACAAAATAAAAAATAATGAACAAGTTATACTTATATAAAATAATATTATTACTTACTTTAGTTTTTAGTGTAAACACACTTTTAGCAGATAACCGCTTAACTGAAGAAATTACAAAAGTGTTTGATGTAAAAGAAAACCCAACTTTAATTATTGATAATAAGCACGGAAAAATAGATTGTAAAGTTTGGCAAAAAGACAGTATTAAAATAGTTGTAGAAATAGAAGTAGAAGGCAAGGATGAATTTGAAGTTAAAGCGGCAATAGAAAACATTATTCCTCACTTTTCATTTTTTGAAAATGTGGTGGAAGTAGAAACAGAGATTACTAAAGGCAAGAAAAGTATTTTTGAACGCCTTATAGATGCGGTTGATATTTTTGCTAAACAAGATATTGATGTTGACTATACTATTTGGGCGCCTGCCAATACAACTATTGACATAAAAAATAAATTTGGTGATGTATTTTTAGAAAACTTTACCAAGCCAGCACGTATTGAAATCAGTTATGGTGATTTAAGAACAAGTGCTATCCCCAACAATTCGAAATTAGATTTAAAGTTTGGCAAACTAATAACACAGCATATTGAAAATATAGAGATGAATTTGAAACATTACACCGCTAAAATTAAATCGGTAAATAAGTTGAAATTAAAATCTTCGGGTAGTGATATTCAAATTAACAAACTACATACCCTCGATCTTGAATCTAACAAGGATGACATTGAAATAGATTCGTTGGGTAGTATTTCGGGTGTTGCAAAACTATCTGACTTTACCTTTAATTATGTGTACGATTCTACTTGGTTAGATTTGCAGAACGTTGCCTTAACCATAGAAAGCTTAAACCCCAATTTCGAAAATTTTGAAATTGAGCAAACCGGTTCGCACATTGAGGTAAATATTAAAGGTACAGCATTTAACTTAAAAGTTGATTTAGAAGGTAGCGAAATGAGCGTCCCTAAAACGGTTTATAAAATTGCTAAAGACGTGGTTAGCGAAAAGAAAAATCACCGCAGGGTTAACTTAATTTATGGCGAAACTCCTTTACAAACCGTTGTGTTATCTGGCAAAAACGGTAGCTTTAATTTGTATGATTTTTAAATTTGATCAGAGATTTTTATTATCAAAAACAAAGCACTTATTATATTCAACTTCCTAACATGTATTTTCATATTACTCCGCTTTATTTATGTATTTTTAAAAAAATATTGTTTTGGGTAAATAACAGCGTGCTCAACTCAGCATAAATATCACTTGTCTTTTTTTTACCACGTTAATAAGCCCCAACATTTTATGTTAAGCTGGTATTTAATTTTGAAAAAAAAATTAGTGAAACGTCGAAAAATTACTAAGTATGTAGAATTGGCATTCGCAAGTTTTACTACTTTAGGTTTGGAGGGCGTTATAGGTTTGATTTCAAAAATTGTATAATTGGTTGATGAATCTATAATACTAAAGGGAAGTAAAATTTGGAGTAATTGGTCGGGCAATCAAACACCTACCTAAGTAAATTTGTTTTCTTACAGGTTGCCAATATATTGGCTATTAGAAATTAGAAGGTGGAAAAGGATGGCGTTGCAATCTCACCAAATTAAATCGCAAATTTTTGGGTAACATCTTTAACTTAAATTGGTAATATTAGTAAAATGTGATCTTATAAGAATATTATACTGGCCTCCTAAAAATTAATTAAAGGCTAATTTAACATACTGCTTGGTGCTTAAGGCTTGTGTTAGGACAGGCAAATATTTAGCCAATCCTTACACAAAACACTTTTGCATTAAATTAATTAAATGCAACACATCTTACTAAAACAAAATTACTAAGCCGAAAATAATGTGGTCAAGATTACTTTATGTGTTTAATTTTTGCTAAATATTTTGCTAACTCTTCTTTTACTTTTGGCATTAAAATAAATAAGCCAATCATATTAGGCACCATCATAGCAAAAATCATAGCATCACTAAAATCAATAACATTGCTTAAACTTGCAGCACCACCAACTATCACAAAAATGCAAAATATTATTTTGTATAAACTTTCCATTGTTTTAGTTCTACCAAATAGATAAGTCCAACTTTGTAAGCCGTAATAGCTCCAACTAATCATGGTACTAAAGGCAAATAATACTACTGCAAAAGTTAATACATAATTGAAACCTGGTATAGTAGTATTAAAAACATAACTGGTTAAATCAACACCACTTAATGATGCACCGCCCTCTGTTAGTTTAACAGCTCCATCAACGGCCCCTAAAACGAAATCACCTTTTAAATTAGCTATTACAATTACCAAAGCTGTCATGGTACAAATTACAACGGTATCAATAAAAGGTTCTAACAAAGCAACAATACCTTCGCTAGCAGGCGCATCGGTTTTTACTGCCGAGTGGGCAATTGCTGCCGAGCCAATACCTGCTTCATTACTAAAAGCAGCACGTCTAAACCCTTGTATTAAAGCACCCAAAAAACCACCGGCAACTGCGGTAGGCGCAAATGCTTCCGTAACAATAGTTACCATTGCTTTAGGTACTAAACCAATATTCATTATTAAAACAATTAAGGCTGCACCAACGTAAATGGCTGCCATAAAGGGCACTACTTTTTCGGTAACCGAAGCAATACGTTTTATACCACCAAGTATTACTATACCAACTAAAATTGCCATTACTAAACCAAAAATTGCTCCGCTGGCGGGCGAGCTTACACCAAATGTATTTAAAAAGATGCTTGCCGCTTGGTTACTCTGAAACATATTACCACCGCCAAAACTGCCACCAATACACATAATGGCAAATAGCACGGCTAATACCTTACCAAGGCCTGCCATATTTTTTTCGCCCAACCCTTTACTTAAATAGTACATAGGGCCACCATAAACTTTACCATTTTCGTCAACTTCGCGATACTTTACCCCCAAAGTACATTCCACAAATTTTGTTGCCATGCCTAATAAGCCACAAACAATCATCCAAAAAGTTGCGCCTGCGCCACCAATTACCACGGCTACCGCAACACCTGCAATATTACCCAAACCTACCGTAGCACTTAATGCCGCAGTTAAGGCCTGAAAGTGCGAAACCTCTCCTTCTTGCCCTTCAATTCTAATTGTATCGGGGTTGTCACCGTCTGCAACATTTAAATCAGTAGCAGCCATTGCTACATCATCATACTTACCTCGTACCGTATTTATGGCTATCCCAAAAAAGCGAATACCTGGAAATGAAAAACGTAACGTAAAATATAAAGCACCTAAAACCAAAGGAAACAACACCCAATAAACCTTTACGGTAGCGGTAAGTGGTATTTCGTAAAATATAATATTTACAAACCATCCAGTAGCTTGACCAAATATTTCATTAATACGTTCGTCAATACCTATTTCTTTTTCTTGTGCAAATAGATTTAACTGTGCTAAAACAAAACCTAAAAACAGGATTATCTTTTTCATAAGCTAATTTATTGAGGCTAAAATTAGAAAAAATAAACACATCGCTATACTTCTTTGCGATATTTACAAAATATTGTAAATATTGGCACACAAAATACCATAACGCCTTAATTTAGCAAATCATATTAATTAATGATTTTTTTATGAAGCGAAACAGTTATCTCGCAATAAATTTAGGTCCCGCTTTCCATTCCAAGTCCTCGCTTGCTAGGCTTCAAAAAGGCCAAGCTGCAGCTGTGGGCTTTCCATTTCAATCGGGGCTAGTTTGCAAACCCCGCTCTGCCAAACCAACCTTCTTAATAATGGTAAGTAAATTTATTAATACATCATTTTTATGTCACACACATTCCATTTCAATAAATTAAACCATAATACTATGAAAATAACAGCCATTTTTGTAGCAGCCGGCAGTTCAACACGTATGGGAGCTAAAAATAAATTATTGTTAAACTATGGCAACGCCACATTGGTAGAACATACTTTTAAACAACTCAAAAATAGTTTGATTGATGAAATTGTAATTGTAACAGGTTTTGAAGCAACAAAAATTACCGCAACATTACAAAGAGGAAATTTAAAATTTGCCCATAACTTCAATCACCTAACCGGCTTAACAAGCTCCATCAAAACCGGCATAAAAGCCATTGATGATGAATGTGATGGCTATATGATAACCTTATCTGATATGCCTTATTTAACAACCTTAAACTACAATGCTGTTATAAATACTTTTAGGGCCACCTACAAAAAAAGCCCACTAATTGTGGTACCTAAAGTGAAGCCGCAAATTGGTAACCCCGTAATTTTTTCGAAAGAATGGAGAGCCGAAATTCTTGCACATCAAAATTTGGAAGGTTGTAAGGCTATTATCCAAAAAAATAATAAATTTGTAAAAAGACTCATATTACGTAATCAAAATGCTTTTAATGATATCGATTACCCAAAAGATTATCAAAAATTAATTAATGTACGAGTTAAACCGACTAATTGAATTTGCTTGCAACAAGTTTGCAAAAGGTAATCAAGTTATTTTTGCAACTATTGTAAAAACTACTGGCTCCAGCTATCGCAAAAAATGGACGCAAATGGCAATTAGTAGCGATTTGGAATATGCAGGCCATTTAAGTGGTGGTTGTGTAGAAAAAGAAATTTTTGTACAAGCTAAAAAAATATTTGATGCAGGCTGCAACTTGATTTTTGAATACGATGGTAGTTATCGATTGGGTTGCAAGGGTGTTATTTACGTATTGTTAGAGTTGGTAGATAACAATAACTTCATAAAAATTTACGAAAACATAAAGGCACATCAAAAAAATCGAACTACTTTTAAGCTTGGTATTGACGATTTGGAAGATGGTATGAAACAGACCTATTTTAATTTTAAAGATGCTACGAATTATTTTAATAAACCAGATACTAAAATTTTTAAAACAGAGACAATAGACATTTTACCACAAAAACAACTAATTATTATTGGTGGTGAATTTGATAGCAATATGTTAAGAGAAATGGCGCTAAAGTTAGGGTATAAAACAACGCAAGTAGTTGGTATGGGTTACGCCATACCTACAGAAGCATCAAATATTATTTGTGTTGAACCAGCGTTAATTAAAGACCACTTTATTTTTGATATGCGCACTGCTATTTTATTAATGACACATTCTTATGCTCGCGACTTACATTATATTAAAGAATTGTTGCGTGAAGATGTTGCCTACATAGGCACTTTAGGGCCAAAAGAACGAAAAAATGAACTGTTAAATTACCTTTTTGAAAATTATGCGGATACCGAACCCGAACTGATTGATAAAATTGAACACCTTAAAGGACCACTTGGCATTGATATCCCTTCAAAAACACCCGAAGAAATTTCGATTTCTATTTTTGCGGAACTAATTGAAGTTTTTAACAAAAAAAAAGAAAAAAGCGTATAGTTTTTGCATTTCAATTTTAAATTAAATCTTATTTTAATAAAAAAATATTTCATATTAATTATAAAAGCAATGCCTGCAAATTTATCTGCTGCGCTAAACCTATTCATCACAATTAAGTTGAAGTGGAATTGAAAGGAAAAAATCATTTAGAAAAAACCAGAATAGGTAAAAAACTACAATCGGCTTTTGCAGAAGAGTTAGATAAGTTAGATGCTGTTTTACAAAAACTAAAAGTAAAGCACCCTTTTGATTGGAACCCAGAACTTTATAATCAATTACTTAATGCTTCTTCACATTTTAAAACTGGTGCTACCACAAATACTAAATTGCAATTAGAAGAAAGTTGTTTGTATAGATACACTACTTTTAATAGACTAATAAAAAATAAAAATTTAAAATGGCATAATAAGGCTGTAAATCGTAATTTGGCATTTAATGTGCTTTGTGAAAGAATTGAAAGCGGAGACATTTATGAATTTAAGCTTTCCGATTTTATGAATGGTAGCTACAAAAACGGCCGTGGCTTTAGTTGGTGGACAAAACATAAAATTGAAAGTATAGAAGATGTATTTAGGTTGGGTATACCTTCTGATTGGATTGCTGAACAATCGATAGTAATGAAAATAAAAGATGAGCGTATTATACAGCAACAAAAAATACCCAGCGTTATTGATGCTTATGACTCGCCTGTTTTTTACCCCGTAAAATTAGATGATAAAAAGGCTAAAGGAGGTAAAACATTAAATTTAAATGATGTAGCTACTTTTGAAGGCGGTTGTGATGAATATGTTACCGGTGGTATAGCTGCCGATAAAATTTTTATTACCCCGTACAACTTTAACATTACCGAAAAAGAAGTTTTTTTAAAAAACATATTGACCAATTTATTGGAATTTTATAAAACAAAATGATGAATCCGGCATTAATTAAAACTCCAACTATTAGTTTGTGGAAAGCAGAATTTGATGATATGCTTTCTGGAAAAAAAAGTACTGATTTTAATAAACTAGGTGGCGCAGGTGCATACGTGCTTAACATTTTAACTTACACCTCAAAAAACAATGAAAACTTAAACCTGTCGGTACATAATTTTTTTGAAGTATTTAATGAAACATTAAATCAACAAGTTAAAAAGCCAAAAGCAGATGCACTAACTTTGGAAGTATTGGTTGAAATAGCTAATTCTTTTACCAATAAATACGAACTTAATACGCTTAATATAAAGCATCTTACAAAAATTACTACGCTTTTTAATACATTTATTAGCCAACAAAGCAAAGTTGAACTGATACAACAACACGAGGAAATTTTTGACACCTATCTTCATTATTTAAAAATGTTTGTTTTACCAATTGAAACTTTTAATGAGCCAGATAAAATAATTGATACCCAAATAAATTTACTTAAACAAAAACCGACTTTAGTAAAAAAAATAGAAAGTAATTTGCATAAAATTATTTCAAATTTTAAAGAAACAATTGGTGGCTTGGCTGTCTTTATTTTATACCTACTCAACAAATACGATGAAATATTACCAGAAAACAAAGTTTTACAAACCGAGTTGATTGAATATAGTATTGCGTATAAAACGGCTACCAATAAATTAATTAGCGAGGCTATATTAAAATTTGCTAATGAAAATGAAGCCACTTTTAGCCAGATACTGGAAGCTATGGAATGTCGTTTAACTTCCGACGGTTTTAACATCTTATACAAAAATGGTACTTTTAAACAGCTAGAGCCTAACAAAAAACAGTGGGACCGGCTTAACAAAACCTATAAATTAAATAGTAGGCCAGTAAATGAAATTTTAAACGAACATTTAAGCAGGCAGCTGAACAGCTAAAATAAAATATGCAATTAATTCAACAACTTATTGAAAGCCATTATAAACCGCTCATACTATCTGAAAAAGAAAAGAGAGAAAGCAGCAACATAAATTACGAATTTTATATTGACTGTTTTGATTTAATTGACATACTAAAAGGAGTTAAACGGTTTAGCGAAGATGATGAAGAGCGAAATAGTATTACTAGCACCCGAACGTTGGCTTATAACCTTATTTTAGATGGTTGGATTGACAACATACATTTACTGCCTACGCACCAAACTGAGTTTTTTGATTTAATGTATTTAGATTTTGGTGTCCGCAATCCTCATATTAATAATGAAGACATTAATAACTTAATTGCAGAATATGAATACGAACAAGATTTGCATTTAGTACCTGAAGAAAATTACAAGGCTTATATAGAAACGGTGGTTGATAAAAGTATTGACCGGTTTAATTTGTTTGGTTTATCAAGGGCTAATAATTGGCAAAAGCGGTTGCAAAAATTAGTTGACTTAAAAATTTTAAAACTTAAAGATTATGATTTAAAAGAAGTGGTAAAGCTGGTAACTACAGATAATTTTAAAAAAATTAAAATGGCTACTGATCAAATTCGCTCAAAAAATATACGTAGCAAAAGTAATTTTAATGATGCTTTAGCTTTAACTTATTTAGCTTCAATTAAAAATAAAGACCCTAATACTATACCCATCTTTTTAGATTCAAAGGGTTTTTACACTAAAATAATAGAAAAAAGTGGTTTTCAACAACAATTTGAATACGACTTACAAATGGATAATAATGGCATCAACCAGGTTTCAAATGTTAGAGATACGGCATATTTTGTATTAAAAAGTATATTTGATTGTCCACAACAAAAGCTTAGTGTAATTAGCAGAAAATTTCCAGAATATTATAAAATATTGGAGGATAATAAAACTGTAAAATTCATTCCAGCCGATAAGATATTCACCTCAAATAGGTTGTCTAATTTCTTTTTGGAAGATGCAAAGCTTAAACGAATTTATGATCGATACAGAACTGAGTTTATCGCATACTTAGAAAATCAATTCTTTAATAAGGTTTGGTTATCTTGTTATGAAGATAATTTTTTTCAAACTTTTATAAGTGAACATTATCAATACCAAAAAGAAGACGAGATAAATAAAACCAAGGTAATAAATGCCTACAAAAAATTGTTTTTAAACACTTATAGAAAGGTACAAGAAGAAAGTCAAACGCTTTCCGTTTTAACCAGCATTTGGGCAAACTTTAGTCAAGCCGATCTTTCTGATAAATTTGATAACATCAACAATAATTTTAACGCATTTTTATCGCTTGGCGCTTTCCGTTTTTCACTTCCCTTTAGCCCAGAGTATACTATTGATCAGGTTAATGAAGAGATTTCGAAATTAATACTTGAAGAAGGGATGGCTGGTAATATTGTAACTAAAAATGCAGCTATTCATGCAATTATTAAACAAATGTTTGATGGCTTAAATGAAAAAAATGAATCGCCGTGGCATAAACTCTCTATGGCAGTAACGGTTTTATGGTCGTTGGGGCAATATAAATCTTTAGACAAAATAGGAAACCTGTTTTACAAAAATAAAGAATACCCTCATTATAGTTTAGCCATATTACATTCTGCGGCATTATTAAAAATTACTACCCTACAGCATAACCGCGAAAAGGTGTTAGCTATAATTAGCTGCACCGAGCAAAAGGTATCTGCCAATAATTATAAATACCTGCTTGGTAAAATATATATTTATTATTTTTTATGGAAAGCAGAATGTAAAAACCATTTTTCATTAACTTTAAAAACACCTGCTGAAACCAATAAAAATTTTATTGAAGCGCACCAAAGTGCCAACAAAGCGCTTAGCATTTTAAAAGAAAAAGATTATACAAGTAATCCGTGGCGGTTGATGCTTTATCTTTATACCCTAAACTTAAAAATTTTTATGATTACAGAAGGAGGCGATGATAATGAGTTTAAAAATTTGGAAACCATATTAGATGAATTTAAACTTACAGAAGGAAACCACCCTGTGTTTTGGCAAAGCCGCTACAATGATACAATTGCCCGCTATCATTTAAGATTAGCTTTGCAATACTATAATGAAAAAAACATTGAAGGCTTTGAAATGTATTTACAAAGAGCCAAAGCGCGTATTGATAAAGCAGTAAAAAGTATATCGGAAGATCCACGAAGTCAAGAAAATTTTCAAGAAAAAGTTTTTGAAGTTAAAAATCGATATAAAAAAGGTGTTTTAGATGAGTATTTAAAATGATATAACCCAGCAATGAATTAAATACATTATAAGCACCAGTTTTATTTCTTTTCCTCTCGTAAAATTTTCTCTATTTTACGACCTCTTGCCAATTCATCTATAAGCTTTTCCATACGTCTGCATTGTTTATACAATTCAAATTCATCCTCTATTTCTTCAATTCGATAACCACAAACAACTCCTTTAATTAAGTGTGCGTTAGAATGTATTTTAGCTTTTTGAAAAAATGTTCTAAAAGTTACTTTCTCTTTAATAAGTGCTTGTAAACCATCTTTATCAAAACCAGTAAACCATTCTATTACTTGGTTAAGTTCTTCTTTTGTCCTACCATTCTTCTCCAACCTATTTAAGTAAAGTGGATAAATGGATGCAAATATCATATTAGCGACTTTTTCATTTTTTTCGGCAGTAACTTTCATTTTTATTTGATTTTAAATTAATTGGTGTTAACATTAAAACATAACAAATTATGTATATTCTACATTTATACGGTTAAATAACTACATAAAAAATTTATTAAATATAATGATAAAATACTAAAATTTATTGGTTAGCCTTATTTTACATAAAGGTTAAAGTAGATACTGTGTATTGTCAACATTTCAGCCAAAAGAAATAATATTTTAATTTAAGGCAAAGCATCAACGAACCACCACCGCCATAAAAATAGCCCCACGCCATCTCTGGTTTTAACTTCATTTAAATTTTATATTTTTTTTTAATAGTAGTATTTGTTATATTATAAATTAAAATAAAGGAAAGTTATAAACCGTTTTCGCTCATAGTATAGCGTATCATACATCAATATTAATTAGTATCTCTTATAAAATACACCATTATTTGGTAGTCAAATAATTAGGCTGGTAATTGACTTTGAATTCCCCCAATAATCTACTTACTTTAACCCAAAAGCAAAAACAAATTTGTCTAAATATAATTAATTGAAAAATTATGCTACAAAAAAAATGAGTTTTTATAGAAACACTACTTAGTAACTACTTTTATTTTTTGTTGGTTCAAATTTTTCAAAGGTTGCTCCGTTAAATTTATAAACGCCAGCATTATCTGTTCCTAACCAAAAAATACCTTCGTTATCTTCATATATTGAAATTAGTAAAACTTCGGTGGTACCATCTTTAACTGGAAAGTTAACGAGCATATTTCCGTCATATTTCCATAAGCCACCTGTGTAAGTGGTCATCCATAAATCGCCCTTTTTATCTGATAGACCTGAGTTAAAATAGGGAATTCGATTTTGAAATAAACTATCTAATTGATCAATACCTTGTAGCTTTTCATATTGCACAATAGAATCTTTAGCGTTTATTTTATATCTACTAATAAAATTACTCAACCAAAAATTTCCATTCTTATCTTCTATCATTGAACGAACGCCCGGCACCCGGCCATCATCAAGTGTTGTAAGTTCTTTTTCAGCAATCCATAAAAATGAATCTCCATCGTATCGAAAAGCACCGGCTACAATAGTGCCAATCCAAAGGTTGCCTGCTTTATCTTTAGCTATACCAAAAACAGAGTAGGGGCTGCTATTCATACCTTTAAAACCTAAGCCATATACTGGGCCGCCAAAGGCTTTCCCTAAATCTTTTCTAGGCAATTTTAATTCAAATAAATGTTCTCCATCGTATCTATAAATGTCATTAGCATTTCCGTTGCAATTAAACCATAAGTCGGTAGGGGCTAATTTCCATTGGTTTGAGGGAGCACTAATTAGTGGCAAGGTAACAAATGTAATGCCATTATACTTGCTTATACCTTCTGGTGTTTCGATAAAAATATTCTCTAAATGATCTCCTTGTATTCCTCTAATAGTATTATCAACCAAGCCATCATCTGTGGTAAACTGTTTTAGCTGTTTTCCATTGTAATAAAAAACACCATTTCCATTGCTGCCAAACCAATAGTTGCCTTTTAAGTCTTGGTAGATACTCCAAATTTTGTCGTCTAATTTTTCTACAATTTCTCCTTTTGCTATTGCCTTGTGTTTACTTTTTTCTTTATTGCTTTGTACACGGCAAGCAGTAACAATAGTGAAAATGGACAGCAATAGAATTAGTTGGTTTGATTTTGATATCATTTTTTTTATTGGTTTTTATTTAAGTTGCTGTTAATGTTTGAATAGCTAAATTGGGTATATCCAACCTTCGTACAAAATACCTATATCCAATTTCTAATTAAGGTCTTGTTTGCTGTTTATCCGAAAGCTAAATTAGACATTTTAGTAATTTTGGCGGCGGTAATATAGTAACGTTGTAAATGCTTGCTTTAGTTTGTAATGAAAGTACGGTGAGCTTATAATTCTCGTTGAGCGTGAAATTTCAAAGTTTGATTATTGGGCCGAGACCCTCGTGAACTTTTTAGCTAATGTTACACACAAGCATTATTCTTCATTTATTATTATTATTGCTTTGATATCCTTTTCTAATTCAAGGAGACTACTTTTAGTGATTTGCCATAATTCTTCTGCATCAACTCCGAAATAATTATGAGCTACTATGTTTCTAAACCCATTTATTTGAATCCACGGAATTTGATTTTGAGCTTCTTTTAGTTCATCCGTTAATCTCGACACTGCTTCTCCAATTATTATGAAGTTCATTAAAACAGCATCAAACGTGCGCTGGTCAGCAAATAAAGTATCTGCATCATAAATATGTTCTGTAAATTTTTGAATTTTCGTGCAAGAATCTATTATTGCCAATAAGTTACTTTTATCTTTTTCAGACATAAATTACAGATTCGAGAATTTGAACTTTAAAGTAAGGCTTAATGTATTTTTCTCTACATAAATCAACTTCTTTGTTAAATCTATTTCTTACTAAGTCTTTTATTTTAGATTTCTTTTGCGTAAGATTTTTGATATTCGGTTGAAATTCCACAATCAGGTCAATATCACTATTTTCAGTCTGATTACCGTTTGCAAATGAACCAAACAAACCAATTTTAGTTAATTGATAATCAGCAAATAATTCTCTTTTTTTCTCCTTTAAAAATGATAATATTTCTTCTTTTTCTAACAAGTTTTTCTCAAATATACTGCTTTTTTTAGCTTGTTTATAACCGTTTTATATCCATCATATAATTTTCATAATGACTTAATTGTTTGACGATTTAAATTTAACACAAAAATCTGTTGGACAAAATTTTGGTGCTTGTAATTCTTTAAAGTCTCTAATCCAGAGCGAACTCGGATGGCGTTTAGCTTTTGTTATGTAGCGTTAACTTTATTATATGTTTTTATTGTATTTAATTCTGTTGCTTTCTCCTGTTCTTCTTCGTCTAAGTCATAATCAACTTGGAGGCCAAGCCAAAATTTGGCTGAATTACTGAAATACTTACTTAATCTTAAAGCCGTGTCCGCTGTAATTCGTCTGTTTCCTTTTATAATTTCGGAAATCCTTGTCTGTGGAATTTTTAAATCTTTTGATAGCCTATACGCTGTTATTCCCAATGGAATTAAAAATTCTTCATTTAACACTTCTCCAGGATGTATGTTTGCTAATCTTTTCATTTTCATTTTTTCAGTGGTAGTCAATTATTTCAACATCGCTTGCATTCCCTTTGTTCCATTTAAAAATAATTCGCCATTGTTGATTAACTCGAATGCTGTAAAAACCTTTTAAATCTCCAGATAATTTTTCTAATCTGTTTGATAGTGGAATTTTCAAATCCGCTAAATTTTGTGAGTTATTTAGCATTCTCAGCTTCCTTCTTCCTCCATTTTGGATAATAAAAGGCAATTTCTTTACTCTAACTCCATTCCAAATATTTTCGGTTTCTTTATTTCCAAATGAAACAATCAATACTTTTGCGTTGCGTTACTAACGCCAAAGATAGCTTATTGATTGTTTATTTGCAAATGCTGTTTAATGGATGATATTATGCAACGTGTTTTTCTATGTCTATTTCAAATTTGGAGGTGCTTTTAACAGCTTGATATAGATTTATAGTTTTAAATGACTGAGTTGCCTTAATAATGTCTTGTTTGTGTTCTGGTGAAGTGTTTATTCCAAAAAATTATTCCTTCAATTATTGCCACAGGAATAGTTAACGATTTGTTCTTATGCCCATCAATTATTATTCTAAACTCATTTTCGTATTGCCAGTCAGTATGCTTAGTTGAATACCTTAGACCTGAATATTCCGTGATTACTTCATTGTTACCTTTAGACATGAATTCTATTTTATTAAGATTAAGTAAAGGTATATCATTGGAGTAGGTTACATCCTTAAACATTGTTTTATTCTCGAATTTAGAATTTATGAATTTGATTAGTTTAGTTCTATTGTAACAAATACAAAATCCTTTATGAGAGTTTGCATAATGTCCCCATAACAGAGTGTTTTTATAATGTTTTGACAAACAGAATACACCTACTCCATCTCCCAATGATTTTGTTATGTTCATAATTTTGTCTTTATACTCCTTTAGAATACTGGGATTTGCCTTTTGGAATTTTTCTATTTTATTCTTAAGTTCCTTGTCTCCCAAAGTCTTTCCAGTTTTTTTAAAAAATTCCTTTCGTAAATTTTCTTCATTTATTGGCCGATTGCCACTTAGAATTACTGGTAGTTGAAGATCAAATGGATCATTGAGGCTAAAATTACTACCGAAGTATATTTCATTTTCAGTGATGGCTTTCTTGTGATACTCCTCTTTCCAATCTCTAAATTTAAATAGTGTATTTTGAATTTTCATTTATTGTTTATGAAGCATTAAATTTGTATATCCATAATTACAGATATACCTCTTTTTTAAATTAAAGCTCCAAAAATAATTTTTTATTATTCAACCGCAGTAAAACGCTTTATTTCAACGCTTCTTAGCTCTTGTGCTACGCTTTTCTTTATTCTTAACAAAAATCAATTTGTGTCTGCTTTTTGGATTTTCTCGCTGTTCTATTTCAAAATTACCCGTCGATTTTATTAAGGGCGTTAGTTTTTGAAAACCATAATTTCTAGAATCGAAGTTGGGTTGTTTTTTCAGTAATAAACTGCCAACATCGCCAAGAAAGGCCCAGCCATCTTCGTCTGATAAATCGTTAATGGTGGCGGAAATGAGTTTTATTTCTTTCTTCGTAATGTTGTCTACTAATAACTCTGGCGTTTCTTTATTTTCAACTTTTTCCTCTGTCTGTTTCTTTAATATTTCTATATATATAAATTTATCACAGGCTACAATAAAGGGATTAGGCGTCTTTTTCTCGCCAATGCCAATTACTTGCATACCGGCTTCTCGCAATCGAGTGGCTAAGCGGGTAAAATCACTATCACTTGAAACCAAACAGAAACCATTCACCTTACCACTATAAAGAATATCCATAGCATCAATAATCATGGCAGAGTCGGTGGCGTTTTTTCCTGTTGTGTATCCATATTGTTGAATAGGTGTTATCGCGTTTTCAAGCAGCAGGTTTTTCCACTTTGATAAACCGGGTCTGGTCCAATCGCCGTAAATTCTCTTTATTGTTGGATTGCCATATTTAGCTATTTCTTCCATCATTTCTTTTACGTGCGCCGATGGTATATTATCGCCATCTATTAAAACAGCTATGTTTAAATTTATATTCATATCAATTTTTTATTTGTTTATTACGTTAGGATTTTCACCTTACGTATTTTCATCCTTCTTGAACCCAATTGTATGCCAGGTTGGTTTTTAAAAATACGGTTTTTAAACGATAATTAAATTCTCTACTACAAAAGCTTCAAATTGTTCCAATGCTTCTGGTATTTTTAGTCGTCCAAATCCTATTCTAAAATAGCCTCCATAATCGTAAATACCACCCGGAAGTAATAAAATGCCGTTCTTTTTCAAGGCTTGCTTTGCGAAGCGCATATCATCCGCATCAAAGTGCATTTTTACAAAAGCTATTGGCCCCGCATTAGGTTTATACCACGAAAACAAGTCAGCGTATTTCTCAAAAAAGGCATCATAAAGAGATAAATTGCTTTGTATAATTTGCAAATTTCGAGCTAAAATAGCTGGTCTATTTCTAAGTGCTACACCTGCTAAAAATTCACTTGGCGCAGCATTACAAATTGTGGTGTATTCCTTAAGCATAGCAACTTTTTCTAAAAGAGCTTTATTTTTTGTCGCCAACCAACCAATTCTTAACCCAGGTAAACCATAAGCCTTTGACATAACACCAACAGATACTCCATTTTCATAAACATCGGTAAAAGCAGGAATTGCATAAGACGGATCGTGTTCTAATTCTCGATAAACTTCATCGCAAAAAATGATGATATTGTTGGCTCTTGCTAATTCTACAATAGCTTGTTGTGCTGCTTTTGTAAACAAAAATCCTGTAGGATTATGTGGTGCATTTAAAAAGATAACTTTGGTTTTGCTGCTAATCAATTTTTGTAATGATGCGATATCAAAACAAGGTGTGTTTTCTTCATAAGTTAGCTCCCAATTCAATACTTTACAGCCAATGCTTTCTGGCACCGATTGTAAAGATTGATAACAAGGCGTTTGAACAATCACCTCGTCACCTAGTTGTAGAACGGCATGACAGAATAAAAAAATCGGTTCTTGCGCACCTGAACATACTATTAAATCTTCAGTAGTAATTTTGTTATAGATAGCAGAAATATCTTGCCTCAATTGTGGATTGCCTTGCGTATGCGTGTAACCTAACCATGTGTTGCTAAATGCCTCTTGCGCTCCATTTTCTAAAGCAAGTAAATCAGAAATAGTCATTGCTTCACAATCAGAATTGCAGAGCGAATATTTTGCAGTATGCTCATATAAGGTGTAATACCTTTCGAGTTGAAATGGTTTTATTTTCATATTTATATTTGATGATCTGTAATATCAAATTGATTATAAAATGTAATACAAATTTAGTTTTATATTGGCGATATTGAACTTAAAATTCAGCGGAGGTATTTTATTTAAAAACACTCGCCAACAACTGCTGGCTATACCCACATTTTTTACTTCAATCTTAACAAAATAATTTAATTTTTTTTAATATTTTATACTCAAATTGGTATTAGTGTGCTTCTATTAGTTTGGCAAGTTGTTTAGGACTTAATTGTTTTAAAAATTATTTACCTTAATTTATGCTTAAATTATCTCGTGCTTATACCTTATTTTTTGGTTTTAACGTTTTCTAAAGTTTAAACAAAAGCCGCAACAGTTGTGAAAAAGCCAAGCAATAATGCCAAAACATTGGGAATTAATAAGAAATTATCTTTTCTTCCATACGCATACAAGCTCCAGAAAAAGCCATTGAAGGCGGTTGCTATAGGTTGAATGTAAATATCGCTTTCACCACTCAAATTTGAAAGCAGTATTTCAATTAATGAAAAGAACATGATAACTGCAAGGATGGAAGCAATTGTGCCAATTACTTTCTCATTTTTTTTAAGTTTTTTCTGAATATTGTTCATAACAAAAGAAATTTACAAAGTTAGCTTAGTTTGCTATAAGCAATATATGTAAAATGAACTTTATTAATTTAATTCAGCCTTGAAATTAGCCTTGAAATTAGCATTTTAATTATCCCAATATTAAAATTAAAATATTAATCAATTATAATATTGCATATTTATCTAAAAGTTAATGACAAATTGGATGCTTGGGGTTTAAACCAAAAAGTTGACGCAGTTGCCCTTTTGCAATTTGAAAAAGGCTTGGAAGGAAGGTGGATTGCCAAGTTTTATTGGTAATATTAACTATAAGTTGTTGAGCTTTACTAATATGTAATAATGCGTTTGTAATACCTCTGGGATCTCGAAAATTATCTACAATAGCGTCTGCAATTTTTTGATTCACTTTAGTAGAATTACCATTGCTGCCATACTGCGAAACCAACAACAGTTTGCTGGCAGTGGTAAGCGGTTCTAAAAAAGTATTATTAAAAGTAACAGTCGCTTTTGCGTGTTCTTCCCAAAACGTTTCAAAGGTTTCTTTCATCCAATTTAAATTATATGCACCTGTATGAGCCATAATAGCAGGTACAATATGCTGCACTTGCTTGCTACATAAATTAGCACATTGGCCTGCAATTGGATCCATAGATATTACAGCATCTCCTATTGGCATTACCACATTTCCTGACGGTAATTTAGCAAATGGTTGGCGAACAGTAGGTACAACATTTCCTTTCAACCACGACATTTCGTCAGCAATTTTCATATTTTCACACCATTCATAATCATACTCAAATAGTTCTTTAATAATTTTTTTTGCGCTTTCTAATAATTCTGCCCCTGTATGGCAATCATCAAATTTGTCTAACTTGCCGCCCTCTTTTATCTCAAAAACAAGCGACCAACAAGCTCCTTTATCTTTATGATAATAAGGTATCCAAAATGCCTCGCCATGCTGTGCTGTAAAATTAAATTTAATAGGTAAATATGGAATACCTTCGAAACCCAACTCAGCTCCAACCACGTTTAACATTACTAATTTTCGTTGTTGCTTTTTATATACACTTCTTTTTTTATCTCTAAGAAACAAGGTCGACAATCCGCTCTTTTTGGCAGCTACAAGTGTAAGGTCGTTTGATTGACTAATAGTATCTAATCTATCAACATTTACTTTTTCTATATTTATCATTCCGCCCTTATTTTCAAAATCATTCATCCATCGGTGAATCTGTAGGCGCTGATCAACGGCTTGAAAATAGGTGTCAGACAATTTTCCGGCAAGTGTTGCTAATATATTATTATCTTTTGGTGAAAAAACTAAATGTACTCCCTTGCCCTTTGGCGCAATGTCTTCCCAGTAGTTAAGGCCAAGTTCTCGTTCATAATTTAATGCTGACTCAAACCTTGCTGCAGTGCCAGTTGGTTGCGAATTATTTAACCAATCATC
>Ga0209831_1001096_pt1 | contig 25565 bp, 25 predicted proteins | sample Maine_Asex4_meta_FD_187451 | JGI IMG/M metagenome (GOLD analysis project Ga0209831, IMG submission 187451) | Marine algal microbial communities from Maine, USA - Maine_Asex4_metaG (SPAdes) (version 2) | ecosystem: Host-associated > Algae > Red algae > Unclassified | place: Maine, USA | collected... | reverse complement strand
ACGCTTATCGGTGATTTTTAAACCAGGGCCGTAGTTATTGAACGGACGAGCAATAGTGACCGGTACATTGTGTTGTTTAGCGAAGTTCACACACAGGGTTTCGCCATAGCGTTTCGATTCGTCGTAGCAGGCGCGAGGGCCAGTGCATGAAACGCTACCTCGATAAGTTTCACTTGTCGGGATATTGTCGGCATCTGGGTCGCCGTAAATTTCACTAGTGGAGAAATAGAGTATACCGTCCAGAGCCGTTCCATTTTGTTGACGCTCCAGAGCTAAATCCAGAATGTTGCGAAGTCCGGTGACATTGGCATCCATGGTTTCTATCGGATGCTCGCGGTAGAAAATAGGGGATGCGATGCTGGCCGCGTGGATGATGTTGTCGGCTGTTTCCACAAGTTCAGGGGCAGGGTCGATTACATTAGCGACAAGGACCGATACGTTGGGTTGCTGTTCTACCTGATTAATCCAATCAGGTCGCCCTCGCATAAAGGCGTCAACCAGTGCCACGTTAATGCGATCGGCAGGGACTGATTGTTCGTTCCAATGTACAAGCACTTTGGACAGATAGAAGCCGAGGAAACCCGCGGCGCCGGTTATGGCAATGGTTTTTCCAGCTGCGCTCGATAATTCTGTCGTTAGCGCTGCGCAAACCGCTTGTAGGTCGTTTTGTTCGATCTGGTGGGCGGTCAGCTCTTGACTACTGATGAAGCGATTTGATGCAGACGTATTCGTGACTTGGCGGGCAGTATTCATTTGTAGCTCTGAACGATTTATTTATATTTAGATTAGTACAAGAGATGTCGGCCAGCGCCAGTGCGAATTAGAGGCTGTTGGGGGTAAAATTACCGAATGTTGGGGCGAAGTCGCAGAAGCCGTCGAACAGTGTGAAGCCAGTTCATATTTCCCCAATATAGTGCCTATGTACCCTATGAGACCCAGTACACGTTACTTTATATTCGTTGCTACTTCCCCTTGAATGACTGATTGGAAACCATGATGTCTAATCGTATATACCCGATCATATTATGCGGTGGATCTGGCACGCGACTTTGGCCCTTGTCGCGCAAAAGCTACCCAAAGCAGTTCGCTCAACTAACGAGGACCACGTCTTTATTCCAGGCAACCGTTGAAAGAGTCACCGGTGCTGACTTTGCACCACCGGTGATCATCACCGGGAACGACTTTCGTTTCATTGTTACCGAGCAGCTGAGCGAGCTTGATCAGGAAGATGCCACTATTTTAATCGAGCCTGAGAGGCGCAATACTGCACCTGCCGTGCTAGCGGCGGCTTTGTGGTTAGAAAAGAGCGATCCAAATGCACTCATGTCGCTGTCGCCCTCAGATCATGTGATACCCGATATTGAGGCCTTTAGTGCAACCGTGTCTGCAGGTGTTGCAGCAGCGAAGGGTGAGGAGCTTCTGACATTTGGTATTAAACCTGATCGTGCTGAAACGGTTTATGGCTGGTTTGAGCTGACCCCTGATGCTACCGAGGTGCCAGTCAAACTGTCTGGTTTCAAAGAGAAGCCCGATCAAAAGAACGATGATATTATGTTAGCCAGTGGAACGCATTTATGGAACGCGGGGATTTTTCTGTTTTCAGTGTCCTCCATTTTAAAAGCGTTCGATGCGCATATGCCCAGCATGTTAGCGCCAGTGAAGGATGCAGTGGATAAGGCTACGCCTGATTTGAACTTTTTGCGCCTGGATGAGAAGGCCTGGGAGCAGGTTGAATCTATTTCGATTGATTACGCCATTATGGAGCGTGCGAGCAACATATCGGTTATGCAGTATGAAGGTCGATGGTCTGACCTTGGTGGCTGGGATGCGGTATGGCGTGAGGCTCCCCAAGATGAACGTGGCGTGGCACTCAGTGGTCATGCAACGGCACTCGATTGCGACAACACATTGCTACGATCAGAAAGTGACGGGCAAGAGCTGGTGGGCTCGGCTTAAAAGATACCATTGTTGTGTCTATGCCAGATGCTTTGCTGGTCGCGCGCAAGACGTGAAGGATGTGGTTGCCGTGCTCAAAGAGAAAGGCGCGAAACAGTCAGATACCTTTCCCAGAGATCACCGCCCGTGGGGCTGGTTTGAAACACTGGCGCTCAGCGATCGATTTGGTGCTTGTCTAGTAATGCGAGCATTTGCTGAGGTTGAGCTGCATTGGTTTGCATCACAGCATCGAGTAGCGGCATTGGCAAGTTACGATGAGCTCCATAAGCGCGCAACGCATTCACATCTTTTGGAAAACAACTACCGCCAAAACCGCAGCCGGCTGCAAGGTAGGTATCGATTTCGGGTTCCACTCGTTGACCATTGTCTAAGATGGGAGAGAGCCGTTTATCTAGCTTCACACCATTGAGCACATCGAGGAAATCGACGTCTTCAATGGCACCGCATAAATTCCCCATCTCGTTAGAGAACGAAATGAGCGTCGCCAGTAAAGAGTTGGATGCATACTTGATCATCTCTGCGGTGCGGTTGTTAACAAGAACTTTGTCAGTACCACCGAAGGGTGCATACACTTCAGTCATACGCGCACGAGCACGCTCGTCATTACCGCCGATGACGATACGATCAGGTGACATGAAATCAGACACGGCATTGCCTTCGCGCAAAAACTCGGGGTTCATACCAACACCAAAATCAATGCCGAGCCGCTTGCCTGAGTGCACTTGTAACAAGGGTGTTACCAAGTCATCGGTGGTTCCGGGTACCACCGTACTCTTGACCACGACTACGTGATAACGATCGACGTCCTGTAATGCTTGCCCTACGGCAATGCTGGCGTTTTCAATTTGATTCAGATCGATTCCATCGCCATTGAATGGTGTTCCCACTGCAATGAGTGTTAATTCACTTGCGCTTACCGCTGCATCTAAGTTCGTTGTTGCTTGAAGGTTTTTACCTATGGAGTTGGCTAATATCTCGTCCAAGCCTTCCTCATGAATCGGGCTAATGCCGTTATTGATTTGCGTGACTTTGTCGCCGCTTTGCTCAACGATCAGTACCTCATGACCTTTGTCTGCCAAACAAGCGTCCGATACCAGACCAACGTATCCGCCACCTATCACTGCAATGCGCATTAGCTTTCCTCTCCATGTCTATTCTCGTTGTACCAAATTAACGATCGGCGAATCCCTTCGTCCAATGAGACTGCCGGTTCGAACTGTAGCTGTTCGCGTGCTTTACTGATATTTGGGCAGCGCCGGTGAGGGTTGTCGGTTAAATAATCTGCATCTTCACTGTTGGCAAATTTCACCTGACCCTGGTAGTTAAATAGCTCTCCCGCTATATCTACGTTCTTTTGTGCAAACGTACGAATAGACACTTCGGGGGAGTCGTTGCCGATATTGTAAGACTCGCCCGGTTGTCCATTGAATAGCACTTTGTAGTAGCCGGTAATCGCATCGGCGATATAACAAAAAGTGCGGGTAGGGGAGCCGTCAGACAACAGAACGATATCGCGGTCGTTGAGCACATCGCCAGCGAAATCAGGTGGCGCACGCTTGTCGGTTATTTTCAATCCCGGACCGTAATTGTTAAAAGGACGAGCAATCGTGACTGGAACATTGTGCTGTCGTGCAAAGTTTACGCACAAGGTTTCGCCATAGCGTTTTGATTCGTCGTAGCAGGCGCGCGGACCGGTGCAGGAAACGCTGCCGCGGTAGGTCTCGCTGGTCGGGATGTTGTCGGCATCGGGGTCGCCGTAAATTTCACTGGTGGAGAAATACAGAATGCCGTCTAACGCCTGCCCGTTATTTTGGCGCTCCAGGGCTAGGTCGAGAATGTTTCGCAGGCCAGTGACGTTGGCATCCATGGTTTCAATGGGATGCTCCCGGTAGTAAATGGGGGAGGCGATGCTGGCTGCGTGGATAATGAAGTGAGCGTTGGCAACCGATTCAGGGGCCGGGTCGATCACATTGGCGGCAAGAACTTGTACGTTGGGTTGCTGCTGTAGCTCATTAATCCAGTCAGGGCGGCCGCGCATGAAGGCATCGACCAAAGCCACGTTAATGCGGGCAGCGGGATCTGTTTGCTCGTTCCAGCGCACCAGTACTTTGGATAAGTAAAAGCCCAGAAAACCGGCAGCACCAGTGATGGCGATCGTCTTGCCAGCAGCGCCTGAGAATTCGGCTGCGAGGGCATCACACACCGATTGCATGTCGTCCGTTTCTACCTGTTTTGCGGCAGTAGCGCGCTTTTCTGGTGAGATCGAGGGTTGAATCGGCTCCGTAACTTGCCTGGCAGTGTCCATGATGAGGTCTAGGGTTCCGAATTATAGTTATAGTTATAGTTATAGCTGTTCAAACCCAGTGTCGGCATGCGATGGGGCTGATTGTAGGAATAGGTGGGTAATATTCACTAAGTGGTGTGGGCGGTCGCAGAAGTGCCGTATCGATGTGATTTGCGTCCGTTTTCGCTGATGCCGACGACCCAATTGCAACTTGTGCCGTAGGTCATACCAAGATGCGCACGGAAGTGGTCTTGGAAAGTGTTAAACGTCGAATCCATGGCGCTGTTGTCGGGATATAATAAGCGATCGATTTAAGTCACGGGCACTTTTCAATCAATGACGTTTGCAGTTGCGCTTGCTTCTTCTTATTTGTTGTTCTTCTTCGTCAGCGAAAGCGGGCACCCATTTAAGACACCTGACGGTAGCGTGAAAAGAAAGCGATGGCGATTTGCTCGTCTGGCTGCCAGTATTCATTTGGTTGCTGCGGTGGCAGGAATTGCTTTCGCTCAGTTTTGGTCGATGGGGTTGGTTTGGGGCTTAATCGTTTTTCTTGCGATCACTTTTGTAGCGCACAGTGTTGTTTTCTGCGCCAAGCAATTGGGTCAGTTGAAAACGACATCGAGTAGTAAGAAAACTATTGAGCAGCGTGGTCCTTCCGATAATTTAGCAATATCAGAACCGCTGGCACAGTCAAATAGTGACCCTTCAAGAGCAAAGCAACACACGACCAATAAAAATACCGGTACTAAACGCGTTCAACCGATGATTAATCCTGCACTAGCAACGTTAGCCAATGAACACAGTGTGAATAGGGACAAAAAAGTGGATGGATTGCTGGTTGAGAAATCTGAGCATATAATGCTTTGAAACCCGAGCTGTGGCCATGCTTAGGTCTGCCTCCTTAGACCACACAGGGCGGCCACAATAGAAAGCATCAACTTTATCTACATAGATGCGAGCAGTGGGCTCTGATTGTTGATTGCTTAAGTTTGAACTCGCAGCACCACTGATTATCACGGGTAACGATTTTCGCTTTATTGTGACTGAGCAGTTAAAGGTGCAGGGCCCTACGTGTCAACCTGATGCCACTCTTGCTGATTGAGCCAGATGGTCGTAATACTGCCCCCGCGGCATTAGCAGCAGCGCTTTGGTTGCAATACGTCGACGCAATTCACTGATGCTGTTACCGCTGTCTGATCATGGCATATCGGATGCTGCGGCATTTAATGCAACTGTGGCCAATGGCGTCGCATCAGTAGGTGGAGGTGAGCTACTCACGTTTGGCATTAAACCCGAACAGCCGGAAACCGGCTACGACTGGCTTGAACTTGCGTCCAATGCATCGGAGGTTCCCGTTAAGCTTTCGCGTTTTAAAGAATAGCCAGATCAAGCGAACGCTGACGCGATGCTCGCCAGTGGCACGCACCTATGGAAGACCAGTATTTTTGTGTTCTCAGTGAAGGCTGTTGTGACAGCGTTCGATGCGCACATTCCAAGTATGGTGTCGCCCGTTACTGAAGCGATCGATTAAGTCAAAGCCGGATTCAAACTTTGTACGTTTAGATAAAAAAGCCTGGAGCGAGGTTGATACTATCTCGATTGATAAGCATTGTGGAACGCGCCGATGATATATCGATGATGCCATTTGATGATCTATTGTCTCTGCTGGGTGGTTGGGATGCGGTTTGACGTGAAGCTGAGCAAGATGATCGTGGTGTGTATTGAGGTAGTTGCGCATTAGCTATGGATGGTAACAATACGTTGTTACGGTCAGAAAATGAATCTCAGCAGCTGGTAGATCTGGGATTGCAAAATACCATGGTGATAACCATGAAAGACGCGGTTTTAATTGCTGACGCTATTCGGTCGCAAGACATATAAGATGTGGTGGCGATACGAAAACACAATGAAGCCGTAGAGGCTGAGACTTTTCCGAAAGATCACCTTCCTTGGGTATGATCTGAAACACTAACTCTGAGTGAGTCGTTTCAGGGAAAAAGCAGCCGCCCATTTTCTACAAATATACTTCTGTCAGCTTTTGTGCTTACCAACTCAATCTAGAAGATAGTAGCACCGTCAAATTTGTCAACTATATTGCCTTATTTGGTGAAAGTTAGTCAGACGGAGTGTATGGCTGTGATTGGGTAACTCTGAATGCAATTTGTTGCTCAAATCGCTTGGATACTAAAACATGTCTTATTTGCCTAGGCGAAGTTATTACCCAACTGTAAACTATTTACCAATGGCGCAATTTTGACGGTATTATTCACAGGTACTTTAAGTCGTATTGCATGTCATCCTAGACAAAGTGAAACTCACAATATTTCAATTGCGTCGATTGAAACGAGCGAAATTGAGAGCAGTATCGCAAAACACTCCGAGAGAACCGTGTTCCCTAAATTCATGTGAGATATGATGAACTATATTTCGTCACGCACGACACTAAGCCCTCTTGAAAATGGAAGTAATGGTGGATAACAATAAAATAAAAAGATTTTCGACCCATTTGGATATGTGGTTAAACAATCTGTCAAAAACGGGTCGTAGCGGCAAGCAGGCATTGATCATCGCTGTCGATTCTGCACTAATAGCATTATCTCTTTGGGCCGCATACTCGCTTAGACACGGACTACCTTTCTCAGATTTCAATTCCACTTGGCACTTGTTTGTGTTTGTCCCAATGGCTACAGTAATAATATTTATGTCACTTGGTATCTACAGATGGGTAATTCGATCGAGTAATGCAATGCTTACTCGGCAGCTAATAAAGGCGAGCATTGCTTCGTCTTTGTTTTTGATTTTATTGACGTATCTGATACCGCCTGATCGTGTGAACCCACGTTCTTTATTTATAATTTTCGGCATGCTGCTCATTCTCAGTACTGGAGGAGTGAGATTTTTGTGGCAAGGTATTTTCGACTCGGGAAGCTATGGTGAACCAGTTGCTATTTTTGGTGCAGGTAACGCTGGACGGCAGCTTCTAAACTCATTATCTCAAGGCTCAGAGTATCAACCGGTTTTGTTCTTGGACGATAATTCGATGCTGTTTGATAGCATGGTGAGTGGCGTGCCGGTCATTCGGTCGGACGCACCGGATTTGGATAGTAAACTGCTCAGCTTGGAAATTGAACGCGTAATTCTAGCGATGCCGTCGATAAGTCCAACAGCCTATCACCATAAACTAAGCGTATTTCACTCGCTTGGTATACCCGTTCAGACAATACCTTCACATGCTGAATTGGTTTCTGGTTCCGCAAAAGTTTCGAACGTAAGGGATATATCAATCGCTGATATCCTAGGCAGAAGTGAAGTTCTGGCAAATCAACTTTTGTTGGGTAAGTGCGTAAAAAATCAATGCGTCCTGGTTAGCGGCGGAGGTGGGTCGATTGGATCAGAACTATGTCGGCAAATATTATTACAGAATCCATCGAAGCTAATTATTCTCGACCACTCAGAAGAAAATTTGTACAAGATCACAGAGGAATTGAAGCTGGTAATAGAGAAAAGAAAACTTTGCGATGTAGTGTTTTTACCGCGTCTTTGTTCTGTCAACGACGCTGAGCGAGTTGCTGAGCTTATCAATTCAAATGATGTTCAAACTATTTATCATGCGGCAGCGTACAAGCACGTGCCCATAATTGAGGAACAGCCGGAACAGGGAGTTCAAGTCAATATATTTGGTACTCTTAATATTCTAAATGCAGCGATTACAGCGAATGTTCGCAACTTTGTACTTATATCGTCTGATAAAGCTGTTAGGCCCACGAACTCGATGGGAGCTACAAAACGAGTCGCCGAGTTAATATTGCAGGCTAAAGCATTAGAGACGCATGCGACCCGTATATCCATGGTCAGATTTGGAAACGTGTTGGGCTCGTCAGGTTCAGTTGTCCCTAAGTTTAAAAAGCAAATTGACGAGGGAGGTCCGATAACTTTGACCGATCCGAACATTACGCGTTTTTTTATGACTATACCCGAAGCAGCACAATTGGTTTTACAGGCTGGTGCTATTGCAAAGGGTGGCGATGTATTTGTGCTCGATATGGGTGAGCCTATGCGAATAGAAGATCTTGCAGTTACAATGGTGAAACTAGCCGGTAAACGATTGAAAAGAGAAACCAATGTTGAATCCGACATCGAAATTGTCGTACAAGGCTTGCGCCCTGGTGAGAAAATGTTTGAAGAACTATTCATTACCGACAGCCACAATCCGACCACTGTTCAAAAGGTTTATACTGCCGATGAGCACTATATAAGTTGGAAAGATTTGAGCGTTTGGCTCTCCGAAATAAATGAGCTCTCACAGAATCTAGAAGTAGTAGAGCTGAGAAAAATACTGCTAGAACTCGCATTTTTGGATAGCAGGGAAGAGCAATTTACAATTTGTGAGAGACCGGCAGAAGGTTCTCCTTCGGTAGGTACAAGGAATAAGGTTCTCGAGGTGTAAATGAATATTATTTACACCTCTACATTATTTTTGGATTTCTATCGATCGACACTTCTAGCATAATATGCTGCACGATCGATCTATAGTACTGATTCTATGGTTGTTTTCTAGCTACCGATATGCGCGAAACGGTGGAGGCGGCGATGGTGGTATTTTTCCTGACCAACCTTATAAAAGCGATAGCTTTTCTTCATTAGTAAATTCATCAATGAGTAGCTAGTTGAACAAGACCTTGATGCGGTGGACAGAGTATTTATGCCGCAATCGCGTTTTGTTATGAGCGATGTTAATGGTTGCGACAGCTCACAATATCGGGAGCTAAACTCTATTGGAAAAGTTGAAGAGATGCATCAAGTTGAGCGCTGCTTGCAAGAAATTTTGGGGGAAGAAATACATATCCCTCGTAAAAATGTTACTGATAAGTCAGTTGACGAAGCAGCTTTTATTTCAGCGCTTGACTTAGAAACGGTTAGAACTTTATACAAAGCTGACTTTGAAATGTTAGATTATAAATAGAGGGTAGTAGTGCATAGACAAGCTATGAGACCATGAAGCGAGCGCATTGAGCCCGTTTTTTTATCAACAGCTCTCGGTCTTCACAATCGCTCAGAAAAGGCGTTATGTTGAACCGGAACGGATGTTCATAACCAGCCGGAATATGCGGCGCTTGGTAAATCGTGACTTTCTCCCGGAGTTCCATATGTTACATTATGCGGGTACTTGAACTTCCTTGCGCAGCGGTTTTTTGGGAATTATAAATTAGGACAGTTTGATAATCATAGCGTTAGCATGGAATTCGCCACTCCTTGACAGTCAGTTGAAAAATTGCTCTTCTCCCATCGGTTCAGAGCAAGGATGATTTAATCCAGAAAGGTTATTCGATCTTAATAGATTTTAATTTGCGGGTTGTAGGGTTCTTACAAGACCCAGCACACCAAAGCGTCGAAAATTTGGTGTACTTTTCCTTTCGCATCGCGGCGCAGCAATAATTCATTCAGGAGCTAAGACACTTGCTAACAGGGCAGCGTAGGACAATTATAGTGGCGGCCACCACGCCCGGCTTTTTTCTTGACCTACTAAAGAGTCAATTCGTCGAACTTTCAAAGCGGTATAATTTGGTTCTTTGCTGTCCAGCAGCCTCCGAGTTGCAAAAATTTTGTGCCGACAATAATATTTTATTAGAGCCACTCAATATTCGACGTAAACCATCAATAGTTTCTGACGTCAGGGTAACGATTGCAGTTACGCATATAATCCGAAAATACCGACCAGCTTTGGTTATGACCTATAACCCTAAGGCTGGGTTCGTGTTTGCACTTGCAAAGACCTTTTACAGGCGAGAACTATTCGTCCATAATTTTACTGGTCTAATTTTTCCATATGCAGGTGGTTTAAAGAGATTGATCTTAGCTTCGTTTGATAAATTTGTACTTTATACTGCAGATGTATGCGTTGCAGAAAGCGACGGAGTTGCTGTTCAACTCCGTAGTTTGAATGTTAGCAGTGCAAATATAGTAAAAATTGGCGATGGAAATGTCGCCGGTGTGGATTTTTCCCGTTTTCATTTTCCAGATAGTGAATTAAGAAAACAAGCCAGGGATTCACTTGGATTGGTTTCCGAAGAAATTATGTGCATTTTTGTTGGGCGGATTACCCCTGACAAAGGTGTTTTGGAACTTATAGACGCATTTAGTCAAGTGAAACTTGATAGGCCGGAGTTGCGGTTGTTGCTGGCAGGTGATGCTGATGACAATCTTGAATATTATGCTGCCTTTGAAAACGCTATTACTGACCAATCAGGCATATCACATCTTGGAAAACGTACAGACATCCCTGCTCTGATGCAAGCCGCTGATTTTGTGGTACTTCCTACACGTAGAGAAGGTTTTTCAAACACTGGCTTAGAGGCTCAGGCTAGTGGAGTGCCATTATTGATCAATGACGTACCGGGTGCTTCGGAAACGTTAAGTGGAGAGGGACTTGGAGTCTTAATGAGTGGTAATGGCGCCGACAGTATTGCTGATGGCATTAGAGAAATGCTGGTGTATATCAAGGATGTTGACGCCACAAAAAAATACGCATGTGCGAAACGGATTAAAAAAGCATACTCAAGGGATCAAGTGACTGTTAACTATCTTTCATTTGTAGAAAAGATGCTAGGCTGATTCCTTTTTTATAGGATGGCGTTTTACAGTTTAGAACTAAGCTCGACGAGCTCTATGTTTACGCCTTTCAAAATTGTATACCGTCGCAGGTATTAAGAGAGAAAAAATTAAAAACTCGTTGATAAAGCCTGGGTACCACAAGTGCTCTGTCATAACGCCAAGTGAGCAAGCGGCAACATAACCCGTAATGAATTTTATCCGCCTGAATATCAACATTGGTCCTAGTATTATTAGTGTAATTAGAATTCCAGCAGGAATACCACTTTTTACGGACATTGCAAGTACCGTATTGTGTATTCCTGCTCCCGTGGATTGCTCTGTTACCGCATAAATACCAGAACCAACCAATGGTGCTTGAGATATCTCATGGAGTGCGTAATCCATTAGAGTAAATCTTGATTCCACATTTCTGTAGTAGATACCTTCACCCGTTAATGCACCAAGTATTTGATTACTGTAGCTGAACATTAAAATCAATGCTGCAACCAAAAAAACGGAGCGAATTGTCGTCATTATTGCTGATCGACTTGCTGACCACTTCACCATTTGATATATGGCAAAGGTGACTGCGAAGGCCATTAAGGTTGAACGGCTCTGTGTAAAGGCAAGTCCAAGTATAGGTCCAAGTCCTAATACCAAGCTCTGCCACTTTGCTGTAGTCGGTCGCACGAAAAGGTAGAAAGACCAGCAAATAACTAAAAATGTACCGATCTTGCCATCACTGTTAGGAACACCTGTTGCTCTAGGAAAAGGTATGTTTATCGCTCCCAGTTGTCTTCCTAGTTCTCTTTTCGGAAAAAAAGTGGACTCGATTACCATTGCGAACAAAAGTAGCAACAGGCTGATCGAAATCAACCAAACCAAGATATCCAGACGCCCTTGCCGTACCCATGGTGCCGCAATGATAACTACCAGAAGAGTGTTAAAAATCCAAAGGCCCCTACCGAACACATACAAAAAATCTGCGTCGCGTCCATGAGCCGACGCGGCTATTATTTCCCAGATAAGTAACGAAAAACTTAAACATAAGAAAATGAACTGCGGTCTTTCTATTGTTAAAAATTGTCCGCGGAGTATGTATAAAACCCCAAGCGCGCACAGCAATGCAATTTGGTACTTGGTTCCACCGGCTATAGGCATGGGCACCAATGGATACAGCGCTAGAAGACAGACAGCCAGCCAATTGGTAGCACCCAACTTTGGCCGAGTGGTGGCATCATAATATCTACCAGCTCCTGATAACTTATTGATCACAGCTACGATAAACTCTTTTATATGTACCCAATCAAGGAACTAAACATGTTAATAAAAACAGATAAGGCTATCGCCGTTACAGACTTGCGATAGCTCATCTCTGGCGCACTTGAAACAGTCATGGTTGTTCGCGATACTAGCACCGCTGCCTTACCTACGCTTCTCCATCCATTCATCGAAGCTCTCAACGGTATCGTCAACACCATCTCTTTTTAAGGCCACACCCAGAGTCTTAAAAAGAATCCGGATGTCACCCAAGATCGTCCAGTTGTCGACATATAGCACATCCAAGTCGAACCTTTCCTTCCAAGACAGATCGTTCCTGCCTTCAACTTGAGCTAGACCGGTAATCCCCGGCTTGACTTCGTGTCGCCTCATCTCATGATCGTTATAGTGGCTCATATAGCGCATAAGCAACGGCCGTGGGCCCACAAGGCTCATGTTTCCTTTAAAAACGTTTATAAGCTCTGGCAGCTCATCGAGACTTGTTGAACGTAGGAAAGCCCCAAAAGGCGTGACTCGCATCGAATCACCGACTACTCCTTCTGGTCGTTCTATGAGTCCGTTCGGATCGTCGACCATTGTCCGAAACTTTAGCATTTCGAATCCCTCGCCGCGTAGGCCAGGGCGGTCTTGTCGAAAGAGCACAGGACTGCCCATTTTCATAAAAATTAGCGCTCCAACTACAATCATGACTGGCCAGAGCACGAATAGCATTGTGCCTGACACAAGCACGTCCAAGGCCCGTTTTACCCAATCTTTCAATGATCTGTCCTCTGACTTGTGGTCTATCTGTTCTCTAACTTGATGTAGACACCCGCCGTGTTTGGCCTCCGTGGTGAGCTTTTCCGTCTTACGATCTTCTGTCAAGCCGTGTCCACGATTTGGTGTGACCACATCCCGAAGATCTGGGGCCCCTTTGGCTTTGCTACTTTGCTTGAAAATCAACGTTGGTGCATTCTAACACCCAAGGGACTTTGATGCGTCACGTTGCTGAAACCTTTGAGTGTGGCAGAGCATACAATTGGAAAATTGAGCACTCGGTCTCATTGACAAAGTGGTTCAAAGTGGTTCAAAGTCAGAATGTAATTGGCGCACGCTGATGTGCGTGACAACATATTTAGAAATGTTTTAGACTTGTCGGAACTCCTTCGGGAAAATTATGAGGAAATCTATGAGTCCTTCGGATGATGATGTCGAGGCCCCGTTGCATAGGGTTCTACTGCTCGGCAGCCTTGGTGTGGCAGTTGACTGCGCTGAGTACCTCCAGAATAGACGTGATGTAGATCTTCTTGGTGTCGTGTGCGCCAAGTCACCACGGTCAGCTTGGCGGATTGCTGTAGACGATCGCAACATGTTTGACGAAGCTGATCGCCTTAACCTCCCCGTGGTCGACTTAGAGTCGGTAACAGATCTCCAACCAGATCTTGGTATCAGCGTTAGGTTTCATCAAATTCTTAGAAAACGCCATTTAGAAGCCTTTTCGCTCGGTGTTGTCAATCTACACGGGGCTCCGCTGCCAGAGATGCGCGGTTCCATGTGTGACGCCGCTGCGCTTCTCGAGGGTCGCACCAGTTTTGGCACCAGTATTCATTGGATGGATGAAGGTGTTGACGAGGGGGACATTCTTGCTGTTGAGCGCTTTCCAATCGCACCTACTGACAACGTGTTTAATCTCTTTCAGCAAGCCAACAGCCGCGGACTTGAACTGATCAAGACGCACCTCGACGATATCCTGTCGGGGGTGCTTGTTGGACAGAGCCAAGATTCGGTTGCTAACCAACAGAGCTCCGACAAGCGAACCTACCTCAAAGACTCGGTCATGACTGGTCGAGCATTACCGGCTGGATCGACAGAAAAGCAGATGTGGGCGGCTGCAAGAGCCTTCTCATTCCCAGGCCACAAACCAGCTTATGTAAAGGGACCTTCGGGGACAATGAATCTTTGGTTAGATGCATTGGATAGTGTGATTAAGCCGTGATTCCAAAGAAAGCACCAGCGTTTCCTCAGCACCTTGCTAGCGCATCATTCTTCGAGAGCGCACGTGCAGGCCTGTCAGCTTTTTATCGCTCGCGAGCAATCGACGGACGCCTTCGAGTGATACTACCGTCTTACATTGGCTGGAGTCCAAACGAGGGTTCCGGGCTATTTGATTCGGTCACTATTGGAAACTACGAGTACGCGTTTTACAAATTAGACAAGCAAGGAAACGCCTGTATTGAGAGTCTGAGAGCACTTGAGCAAACTTCAGCCCCATCGGTCCTCGTGCTGGTCCACTACTTCGGCAGACCGGATCCCTGCTATGACGAGCTCGTTTCGATTGGGATAGATAGAGGATGGGCACTCGCCGAAGACTGTGCCCACGCTATGCTTACCCACCTCTGCTCTCAACGCCTTGGTGTCCGGAGCGACGCAATGGTGTATTCACTTCACAAAATGTTGCCGCTTGATACAGGTGGCATCCTATTGACCACAGCTGGGGGAATACCTGATGGTCTTGACTTCGAAGACGCGATGAATGCTGCCCGATCTTTTGTCGGGTACGACCACGCTTCAGCTGCAGATCACCGCCAGCAAATATCAATTGCGATACAGAATGGAATATCCACATTGGACGGGCTCGCGAGCCCCTTGTGGGAAGCCACCGACCTGACTAAATTTGTACCACAGAGCTACCCAATCGTCATTCATGCTGGGCCGGAGAAACGCAATCTTCTTTACGAACGCCTCCACGAGCAGTGCGGCCTCACCACCCTCTACCACACGCTTATTAGCCCACTGCTCGACGATGATAGATTCGCGGACTCGCGATGGCTTAGTAATCACATCACCAACCTACCAGTGCATACCGCGGTGACCCTCGAATCTGTGAAGCCAATGCTTGCCGCAATCGGCAAAATCCTCAGAGAGTAGTTACAACTAAAACAAGACTCACTTTTTTTTTACACGTCAAGACAAGTCGAGGACTGCTCTCGACTTCACTTCAACGGACGCGAACCGACAGACTTATTCGACAACACTGGGAGCACGATAAGCTGGAAAATAGCCAGCTTGTGGAGACCACCCACTGGCGTTCGCACGTTCCCACTTGCCTCGTTCGTCAAGTAGGCTGTCATAGTGCTTTTCGTTAAAGTTCTCGGTCCAAAGCTGGAATGGCACGAGGCCTGTTGGCGCGAATGACTTTTTATAATTAAAAATGCCGTCTTCGGGCGCGTAACCGCCACCAAGCACAAAACCTTGCTTTCCAGTCTCATGACACCAAGTAATGATTTTATGTTTGAGAAAGTCGTTTGCCCTGGATGCAAATGCGTCAGGAAGCGTTCCTCCCAGAAACGAATACGCCCAGCGGTCAGAAGAAAGAACGATTTCAGACGAGACGATTTTTCCATCGAGGCGAGCGTGGAATAGCAGGGTCCCTGGTAATTGAGCAATGAGATTATTATAAAAGTCGTTACCAAAACGGTAGCGATCTACTGCTGAGCGCCTGTCTAAAGTACTTTCATAAATCGCTTTGAAGTCATCAAGGTACTCGCCGGTTTCGTCAACGAGAATTTGTACCTCATGTTTTTCGGCTCGCCTGACATTCTTTCGTACTTTGTGTTCGTAGTCGTACCAAAGCTCGTCCAGCGGCATTTCCGTGGTGCGGACAATGTTTTGTCGGATCGTTTGTGCTGGAACTTCAAACTCATTGTCGACGACCCGGAGTCGGCCCACTAACGAGACAACATGCGCGCTAGACGCCCACTCTCGCAGATCGTGAAGAAAAGCCGCTCGGTCACCTTCTGCGATACCCGGTTTCGCGAGAGGCCCGCCAAATCCGTAAGGCGTCTCTGCATCGACTAGCTCAGAGGCTTCTGGCATCCACAACTCAGCACTAAGTTGACGCAGTATCAACGGTAAAATGATATCTCCGTTGCGCCATGATATGCACGCGGCTTCTGAAGCGGAGTTTTCAAACTCGCGGACATATGCCGGGTGTGAGAACGGGTCAGAAGTGCCTGTTGCCTCCCAGACTCGCACCCACTCATCAAACTGGCCTTGATCAGAGGCAAGCAGTACTTTAATAGCGGTATTACTATCTGACATCATAGTCTCCTCATATTAATCGCTTCACGCGGGTAGTCTGAATGGGTGGTGCTCCCAAAACGACAAATGGCAACGACAAAAATTTGTTTGCGACCTGTGACGGTGGCGAGGAGATGCTCGTTCTCTAACATTCGTCGCCTGTGAATGACCTTGCGATAGATGCGCAGGGACGCTCTGCGGCCGATCTGTTTAGTTCGCCTTACAGCCGAAGAATAAACAGTATCTTGCACGAGCTCATTAGAATTTTTATCGGTACTGGGAGACACTAATAGAATTTCTTTATAAATTTCAGTTGTTAGCAGAATGTTACCCGATACCTAAGTGTATAGAAACAGCAAATACTATATTCCTTCGGTTGACTTTTGATTCATAGGCCGGAGCGACTGACACCGTGTCATCCGTTTAGCCATCATAAACAACGATACCTCTGGTACAGAACGATTTGTATGGATTCTTCCAATATCGTCCATAATCGAAATAGGGAATAACGACACTTATCAGCGGCTTGGTTGGGTCCCTCTCGGTCAGAATAGTTGCAGCCTCTCGTTGAGAGAATACTTATAATACAGAGAAGGCGAAAAAGAGATGAACAATGGGATATTCCCCAGAGCGTAAAGAGTCAGTACTGAAGAAGATGTTGCCACCGAACAACCTTTCAATTACCGCATTGGCAATTGAGGAAGGCATTAGCGATGCAACCCTGTATAACTGGCGTAACCAAGCAAGAAATCAAGGTCGACTGATGCCAGATTCAGACAAATCCACCAACGGCTGGAACTCGAAAGACAAGTTTGCAGCAGTAATGGAAAGCGCTTCGATGAACCAAGCTGAGATCGCAGCCTATTGCCGCAAGAAGGGCCTTTACCCAGAACAGCTGGCTCAGTGGCGAGAGGCCTGCGAACAGGCCAATGATTGGAATCAGGCTTCCGAGAAGAAGCTCAAAGAAGCGACACAGAGTGAGAAGAAGAAAAACAAACGACTACAAAAAGAGCTGGACCGCAAAGAAAAAGCGCTAGCGGAGGCAGCAGCGTTGCTGGTTTTGCGAAAAAAGTACAACGCGCTGTTCGAGGACCACGAGGACGAGTCGTGAATCTAGAACAGCGCCAAGAGATCATTAACATGATTGATCATGCCAGAGCTCACGGTGCGCGCTTAAACGCGGCCTGCGATTGTGCTGAGATTGATGCAGCAACCTATCGTCGATGGCAACAAAACGGTTCTATCGCTGCTGATCGTCGAGCAACAGCCAGCCGTCCAACGCCCACCAATAAGCTCACCGAGCAGGAACGGGAATTGATTCTTCTCACCTGCCATTTACCTGAGTTCCAGAGCTTGCCGCCGAGTCAGATTGTACCGACGCTAGCGGATAGAAGCTGTTACCTAGGCAGTGAGTCAAGCTTCTACCGAACCTTGCGTGAGGCTGACGAACAACATCAACGCGGACGTAGTAAAGAGCGTCAGAAACGAGCTAAGCCCGATGAATATAAGACAACCGGCCCCAACCAATGTTGGTGCTGGGATGTCACCTGGTTAAAGTGTCCTGTACGTGGTCAGTTTTATTATCTTTACATGATGGTTGATGTGTACAGTCGCAAAATAACCGCTTGGGAGGTGTATGAGTCCGAGTGTGGAAAGCTCGCATCCGAACTGCTTAGGCGTGGCGTTTTAGCAGAGGGCTGCGCGTCAACTTTGACTTGTCTACATGCCGACAATGGTGCGATACAAAAATCATCAACGTTAAGAGTAACAATGGAGCGTCTGGGAATAGAGGCATCCTATAGCCGCCCTCGGGTAAGCAACGACAATGCGATATCAGAATCTCTGTTCCGTACGACAAAGTATCGTCCAGACTTTCCGTTCGACGGTTTTGAAAGCATAGAAAAGGCTCGGCAGTGGTGTGCTGAGTTTGTTAACTGGTACAACGAAGAGCACAAGCACAGTGCGCTTAAATTTGTTACACCGGCTCAACGACATCGAGGTGAAGACGTTGAAATACTGGCAAACCGTGACGAACTATACCGTCAAGCCAAAGCTAAAAATCCGAACCGTTGGAGCGGGGAAACTCGCAACTGGGAACGACCCAGCACGATGATATTAAACGCAGATCCTAAAGCGGAAGAATTAGAAAAAGCAGCGTAGTTAAATGCTGCAACTATCTTGACAAACGCCGGATGCACCGTTGATATAATGAACGTCCTCAACAGGCGTGCAGAATTATGGATAATTCAAACAAAACTTCCTCACATACCAACCAACCCAGAATCCCACTCGGGATGAATGCATTTGGTCCAACGGAACGCGAACAGTTCGGCCAGAATGTACGACTAGCCATGGCTTGTATCAAAGGCGCACCTGAGCCAACAAAAGGTTGCGCATTACCACAAGACGAAACTTCCATTCGCGAGCGCTTGAAGGCGTTGTCGCAAGAGATCACTTCTAATCACGCTGATCTTTTAGAACTACTGGTCAGGTTCGATGATAAGCAAGGCTGGAAGTCTTGTGGCGCTAGCCATTGCGCTGCATGGATGAACCTTGAAATCGGAATCAGTACTCAATTGAGCTGGGAGTACTTAAGAGTTGGGCGCATACTGCAAACATTGCCCACTGTCCAAGCACTGTTTAGAGTCGGCTCTCTCTCATGGTCAAAGGTTCGATTGATTACTCGCGTAGCCAATAGCGAAAATGAGAAAATCCTATGCCATGCCGCTCTTGATGCATCCGTATCCGATGTTAAACGCATCTGCGGAGAGTACCGATGGCGCGAGGATGAAGACAATGAAGGTGAAAACGCACGGGCACTCAAGCAATGGACATCACGAACGCTTACATGGGATGAAATCAGTAACGGCTGCACCAGAATACAATTAGTGTTGCCGCCTGAAGTTGCACAAGCATTTCTTAATAGTGTTGAACAAAGCCTAAACCAAATGGGTACTGTTAGCAGCACAAAAGACAACACTCTTTCTCAAAGTCGGGCAGATGCAGCGGTGTTAATGGCTGAGACCAGTTTGCAAAATGCAGGCAGAGAGATAGCATCTGCTGATCGTTATCAAGTGATGGTATCAATAGATGCCAGCGAACTGGCGACAGAGGAAGCCACAACCTCAACTGATATACCAATCGTTATAGCAACCAGTACCGATACCGCAACTGACATACCATCTGTTGCCCCAACAACACTTCCAACCAAACGCCCAACCCTACTCGGCGTAGGTCCTATCGCCACAGAAACAGCGAGACGCATTGCCTGTGATTGCAGTCTGTCGATCAATATAACGAATAAATCGGAGCCCATCGATATTGGCCGTAAATCACGAATATGGCCCAATGCTATGGCGCGCGCCATTAAAGAGCGCGATCAACATTGCGTATGGCCTGGCTGCACTCATTCACGCCATCTGCATATACATCACATTGAACATTGGGCTGATGGAGGTGTTACCTCTTTAGACAATGGTGTTTGTTTGTGCTCCTATCACCATACACTGGCTCATGAGGGTGGCTATACCATCGAACATATCGAAGGAAACTCACCAGAGCTACAAGAGCAGTTCATTCGGCAACAGCACAATGACGATGTCAGTCTGTTTGACTTTGAAAAATCATTACGTACAGATGAAGCGTCATTTAATACCGTGCGCAAGCTATCACCTACTCGCTTTAAGTATCGAATTCTTAATTCTCATGGGCAGAATATATCGGAGCGTTCAAGCAATGACGCTATGTGTGCAGAGCGGCCAGCCCCTATGTACATGGTAAAAGCTAACAATATACATGTAGATTATAGCTCCGCAACGCGTGCAAACACGACAGACAATATACATGTATATTCTGACACCCAATGCAGTGAAGCTATTCTGCAAGCTTATTATGGCAAGAGAACACAGAGTCGCGCTAAGGGTTATGCGCAAGCGTTCCATAGGCAAGCATTCACTTTTGAAACGCCTTCAAATTATCGGATGACTGCTGGGTCATCGCTCTGACATTTAAACTGACATAGAAAAAACAAGTTCAGGCTGGCATATTGTCAGTCTGTTAAGTTTGCGTTATAACGACGCATCAGTGAAAAAAAACACCCTTCTATTTTGCGCTTCGTTCCTTTGTAGCGGACATCGAAAAGGTTTGGCTGTTGGCCGGCTTTGTTCCCAAAGCGGTAGTTGTTATAAACTCTACACCTTCAATATCAACCGACAACCTGTCTCACACAGGCGTAACAGAAAAGCCATATCAACAAAATTTCAGCACATAAAATACCGCTACAAACACAGCAAATATATCGGTCGAACTGGAACAAAAATCATCCGGGATTGCACAATTGCCATTCAAATCAGGGAATTGAATATCTCTGAAGAGGCAATAAGCAATAAATAGTACTACAGCAATTCCTAGGGATATTAAATGGGTGATCGGAATTGGAATCTACTTGACCCCATTGATGCTACTCCTTAGCAATGGAACAATAAAATACTTATTCTCCAGCCTCTGGCGATTAGAATATGTCTGGATTGGGCCGATTTTTGCCGTCCAATTAAGTATAGTCGACCAGCAGGATCGTCCCCAAAGCAGCCGGTGGTAAGAATAGATCTTTTAAACCTGAGGCGATCGCCGATCGCCCCATGTCCAATTTACCAAAGCTTGTATTGTGGTTCATCGAACTCTACACCGCATCCTCTGCAATGAGGCGTTGCTGTTCGGTAACCGCCCCAATTCAGATGGTTGCAAAGTGGGCAACGCAACATAAGCGCACCGCCTATCATTAGTAACACGACCGCTATAAAACACAGAATCCCTAAGGCTTTCGTCAGCTCGGGTGGTGCTCCAAGTTCTCTTAATGCAGCTGCACCTAGACCGAATAAGAATATAGGGATAATCGCCGAGAGCATTATCCACGCACCCTTGTCAGATCTTGTCACTTTGCTAGGCAATCTAGCATCGTCTGGCTTTTTCACAGGTTCCTTGCAGATTGTAGCAACTAATATTTCTTTTCGACCGCGCTGCGCGTTTCTTTAAGCTTTGCGAGGATATCAGTGGAAGGCGTTTATCAAATTTAGATGACTGGCAGCTTCTGGTAAGGATTGGATGACAGCTGCAGACGCAGAAAACCCATAACCAGTCAGAATTATACCGGCAGATGTTGTCTAGCCCCCGAGGAGGAAACCGCGGCTGTCCCACCACAGCTTTACGTTACGTTAATTGCTATGGGGATTGCATAATTCATTTTCACTATCCACGCTACCAACTGTAGCACTCAACGCGATAACTGTTCTCATTAGGGTCATTGTCAATACGTGTTGAGTCATTTTTTATACTCTATAACAGGATTTTTCGTCATTTATTGACCAGTAAAATGCATGGAACAATACAGGCCCGTCGAGTCGATCAAGACTGGATAGATAGTGCGCCAGATTCATCGTGCTATCCCTGGTACGGGTGGTGCGCGAGCTAAATCAGTTCGCTCCATCATCCCAATGATGATCATCGGCTCACCGCAGCTGGTACAGACGTAAACAGGGCTTTCTGTTTCTGCCTCAAGCGGTGCCTGCGGTTCAGGTGCAACGTGAAGGTGTTGGCGCGCAAGCGCCAAGGCTTGTTCTCGTGCTTTGTTTGAGAGTAAACCGTAGTGGCGTATCCGATGAAAGCCGGATGGCAGCACATGCATCAGAAAACGGCGAATGAACTCATCGGTTTGCAGTGTCATGTGTTTGTAGCGTTTCTCTCCCTCTATCCGGTAGTCTTTGTACTTGAACGTTACGGTGTTTTTATCGGCGTGGATTAATCGACTGTTGGCGATAGCAATCCGATGCGTGTAGCGCGACAGATATCTTAAAACCGACTCAGGGCCGGCAAACGGTTTTTTACATAGACGAACCAATCGATTCACTTGGTCGGCGCAAGGTAGCGAACAAAGCATCCCTCATCCTCCAGCGCTGTGCGTGCACCATAGAACTTTAAGCGCTTGTCACTATAAGCTTGCTCGAGCTGTTCCAGAAACAACCGACGGAATAAACGCGACAACACTTTGACCGGTAAAAAGAAGCCACGTCTGCAGGCAACCCAGCGTTGCTTATCAGGCGACAAACCAACTCCGGGCACGATGCAATGCAAGTGCGGATGATGCACCATCGCTGAACCCCATGTGTGCAGCACGGCCGTGAGACCCAGCGATGCACCCAAGTGTTTTGGATCTTTACCAATCGTGAGTAGTGTTTGCGCCGCAGCCTTGAACAGAATGTTGTAGATCACCGCCTTATTCTGATACGCAATATCTCTGATTTGCGACGGTAACGTGAACACCACATGGAAGTACTCTACCGGTAGTAGATCGGCTTGCCGATCTTCCATCCAACGATGGGCCGCTGTGGACTGACACTTGGGGCAATGTCGGTTACGACAGGAGTTATAAGCGATCTGTTGTTCTGCGCATCCCGTGCAGCGCAAAACATGCCCGCCTAAGTCAGCACTACGACAGCGCTCGATGGCTGTCATCGCCTTGAGTTGCCCAAGGCTTATATGTCCTGCGTTGGCTTTGCGCCACGCAGGGCCTGAGTCACGGAATATATCCGCGACTTCAAGTTGGCCCAACTTGGAAGGCTACTGACGCAACTTTAAACTTAAATATTCCAACGGCCCTTTCACTTCACGCAACGTACTCGATGCCACTTGTGAGTAGCGTGCCGTGGTCGTCAGCTTCTCGTGTCCTAACAACACTTGTATGACGCGGATATCGACACCGGCCTCAAGCAAATGCGTTGCGAACGAGTGCCGTAAAGAATGCAGAGTGACTTTCTTATCAATGTCTGCGGTATCGCACGCCTGATGAAACGCACGGTTCAGCTGTCGTGCCGATAGAGGGTTGACGGGGTTCTGTCCTGGGAACAGCCAACCACCGGGCATCAATCTGTTTTGTGCGATGCCGTATCGATACCAACTTCGAAGCAACTCGAGTAATGACGGTGACAACATCGCATTGCGATCTTTAACACCTTTGCCTTGCTCCACTCGAATGATCATCCGATCGCTGTCTATATCTGAGATCTTCAGGTGCACCACTTCGTTGCGCCGAAGACCAGCGCCATAAGAGATCGATAATGCAGCTTGGTACTTTAAGTTGTCTGCAGCATCGATGAGTTGTGTCACTTCCTCAGCACTTAATATCTCGGGGATACGTCGCGGTTGCTGCACACGTTTAATCCGCCGCAACACGTTCACATCATCGAGTGTCACTTCAAAGAAAAAACGTAATCCGGAAAGTTGCGCGTTGATACTGCCTGAGGACCGACCACTGTTCACCTTGTGCAGTTGGTACTCTCGTAGATTTTCTGCTGTTGCTTTATGAGGTGAAAACCCCAGATGCTCGCTTAGCTCGGTAACATGGCGCAAATAGGAACGCTGGGTTTTAGGGCTTAACTTACGCATCATCATGTCTTCGATCATGCGCTGTCGCAAAGGGCTCGGGGAATTGTTAGAATCACTCATGGGCTCTACTCCTACTGTGTTGTTGTTAAGGTTGGGGAACCTAAGAACAACATGGGAGGAGCCCAGTTTTAAATCATTAATTTAGGTTAAGTCTGATGGTGACAACTACCGCGTAGCGGTTTCGTTCTTGGGCACTTAGCCGCCTAAGCGGACACTGCCGGGAATGTCCGCTTATGGTGAACACTTTGGTACCTAAACTGTTCACTATGAGAACGGAAAGCAGATGCTCAAAGCTGTAAATTTTTATTCTACGGCCCATTAGCGGCCATTTGATCAATAGCAAAATCGAGAAATAGTCCTATGAAGCTTGTGAAAATTATCACGCTTCTATGTACGCGATCGATCCTTAAAATATTTTGAGTGCACTGGCACCGCGCACCACGACCCGAATACGGCGCTAACAGAAGGTTACAACGTAGAGTAGAACAAATACGAACAAAATGGTCATCGCGATTCCAGACCAATAATAACCAGGCTCATCATCCTTGTGTACTACAACAAAAAGCTGTCCCCACTCAGAGAATGATGTAAAAGACGGCTTGCGATGAAAATAACCGGTTTTGAGGCTATAAGCTACGTAAAGAATTAGAATAAACCCAATCAAACCAGTTAAAAAACTGTTTGAACTATCCAAAGCGAGGCAAACCATAAAGCGACCTATATTGAGTGCATGCAACTCTCTGTAATCGGTAGTTCCTATAAACACTGGATAGCCACAGCAAAAAATACTGAAGTAATCCACATATTTCCATTGGAGCTATAAATTTATTGAAGCAAACGCTTTGGGTAAATTTTCGAATGCAATGCCTCGTTACCCCTAATCTTTGCTTCTATGCGTGCCAATTTGTATTTCAAATACGTTTTTATTCGCGTCGGACGCTCAACGAAGCGACATACCTCAGACCGTAAGTTTTACTGTACTCATTTCTAGCACTGGAAGTGCAGACTCACCTAGCGAGCAAAGTGTTACGTTAATTAATTCAATTGAAGACATACGAAATGCGTTTGAAGCATTGTACTCAGGCGAAAGAATGGCTGCATATAGACAGTCACTACCAGCGATTGATCTAGAAAGGGGGAGTGCTGTATTACTAGATATGGGTTACCAAGGTTCACTCGGGAACTACATCGCTGCATCAAAGGCTACCACGAAAGATGGAGAGTATTTATTGACCTTTGCGACGCTTAAAAATTATTGCTTGGCGCCTTCGGTACCGCACCGCCCATTCCAATTATTATATTTCGATATAAAGATTGACGTTTTAAAGACTCGGCATATCGAAGGCACTATAAATTGTAAGAATACTCAATGACCACATTGGAACAAGCCGTTTAAGTGATCATCGCTTTCAGCGTCCGCTAATGGTGAACAGTTTGGTAATGAAGTGTTCACTTTTTTGCGTTTTGGGTCAAGTATGAAACCCTATTCCTCTGCGGTTCTTGGTTCTTGACCTCACCCAAATAGACGATATAGTGAACAGATGATTATCTGTTCACCTTGAAAAAACACTGTATTTATAGATAAAGCGGGCCGTCATATTTTCGGCGCCTACCCCCACTGTTGGCCGAAAAGCCGCCTATATCAGACGTTGAAAATCTACATCGGTCGGGCGCTCGCTATAGTAAATAATCTAGGTTGCTCTACAACGCTAGCAGCCAACATTCTTTTAACCGCTCTCGCGACCGTGCTCAAGTAGCGCGCGAATTTCTGTATCCGGAAGAGAAAACCTGCCGGGGGTCGGAAATATCTTTGTAACTATTAAATCCGGTTTTTCGCCAACCACCACAGCACGCCAACCACAGCAATGGTTGCAGACCCAATGGTTAAAGCTCAACACCTTCCTTCCCCTTGAGCCACAGACAGTCAGGACCATCAGAATTTTCAACAGTATAAACA
>Ga0209831_1001093_pt1 | contig 25606 bp, 23 predicted proteins | sample Maine_Asex4_meta_FD_187451 | JGI IMG/M metagenome (GOLD analysis project Ga0209831, IMG submission 187451) | Marine algal microbial communities from Maine, USA - Maine_Asex4_metaG (SPAdes) (version 2) | ecosystem: Host-associated > Algae > Red algae > Unclassified | place: Maine, USA | collected... | reverse complement strand
GGGCGGAAATTGGGTGTGATGCGTTTAGTGGATCACGAACTAGGTTCGGAGGTTGAATTTCAATGCGACTTAGATGATGAGGGCGCGCCGACGGTATTTTTAGATGCGATCGACCTTCTAAACCAAAGTGTATTAGCGGTCAGCGCGGTCGATCTACCTCGGTTGAGATTTGACATTGCGACTCAGTTTATTCTGATGCATCTTGACCTTGAGCGTCGGCGCAAACCCAAAGATGTTTCCTTTGGTATTGGTGGAGACACGGTGCGACAGAACTTACTTGATCGTAATGTGGCGATGGGTTTGCAGAGGGAGATGCCACCCAACAAGGATGAGGAGACTACGGCTGACGAAAATGGCGGTGGGGCTGAGGAGAAGCTTGCTTCTGGAGAAAGTGAATTAATAATTGAGTTTCCACTTTCGTTCGATCACGAAACGGTTCAGAAGTTCACAAAGACGCAGAGGGATACCTTCGAGCAGTTGGATGTGAAGGTGAACTTGCGACTGGTAAAAGAACTCGGACACCCATTGCGGTATCAGTGGCAATCGTTTTCCTTTGTCGTCGCGGAGACAACGCTATCTGCCAGGTCTTGGAAGTTTAGTCACCACCCGATCGACATCGTGTCGCGCGAACTTAAAAAGCAATTGAAAGCACTGAATCCTGACAATACGGATATTGCGACAACGATCGAGGAATTGATGGAGTTCCTCACTGTCGCTAAAACGCAGACCAGCGAAACACTGCAACTGACGGACCTAATTCCGGGCCGTTTAGAAGCGCCCATTGAGTTAAAGACCGATAAAGACCAACGATATCTGTTATTTGTAGATATTGGTCAGCAAGAGAATCGTTGGTCTCCGGAGGAAATGCGAATTTCCTATCATGGAGAAACAGACGAAGAGACTGATTAGAATTAGGTATTGTCGTTTTTCGCCGAGCAAGAGGCGACAACGGAAACAAAGCTTTGGCTGCGTGTAAATTGAGAGAAGATTTGGATGTATTTAAATCTAGTACGTGAAATTAAAGCGGCAATTCTTAATAGTGAGAATCTTCCGGATGAATTTATTGTCGAATTGGCATCCGAGTATCGTCAAGCTTGCGACGAAGTGAATCGGAGGCTGATTGACGTAACGTCATTATTGAAGATGGGTTGCCGCGATGAAGCCGTTCAAGTGGCTGACTATCCTCGGAGCCTTTTGGATTCAGTGCGCGAACTCAACTTCAAGCAACGTAAAGATTGGGTACAGGTGCTTGCCGACAAAAAATTGGAAGTGCCGTCGCGTTTAGAATTTCCTTCGGCCGTTCGTTTGGAGGAGGCTTATAAAAAGCTGGATGAACTGGCACCACTGCTAAAGAAGAATCGTTTACTTGCTTTAGCTCAAGCGCCATTGCAATCTCGAATTCTGATTCTGAATAAGTTGATTCAAGAAGATCCAGAGAATAATGTTTGGAAATTGGATCTGACCGCGATTCAAGATGCACGATTGGTAGAGATCAAAGATGAATTGCGGAAAGCGAAGAAGAAAGGCGATGGCAATAAGGTGCGGGATCTGGCCGCTGAACTAGGAGGTCCTTGGAGTGTTGAAGTTCCGCCAGCACTGATGGTCGATGCTAAAAATGCGCTCAGTAATATTGGTATGGAAGGCCACTTGAAGGAGATGCAAACGGTTGCTGATGCACTGAATAAGTGCTTGGTTGAATCGGATGAAGAAGCCGCGCTGCCACTTCGCAAGAAATGGATTCAGCAGAACAAGGTAGCAAATCTCCAGTCTAATGATCCCTTGGCTTTGAAGGCCCGAGAACCTTTGGAATGGCTTGAAAACCTTCAACAGCAACGTGTGGCCGATCGAAACTTTCTTCAAGCATCCACAAATCTTGAGCATGCCATCGATGCTAAAGTTCCGATGGAAGAGCTTGATAAACGAACGGCCTTGGTAAGCAACTTTGAGCGCGATTCTTCCACCGAACTGTTAGAGAAAGCCAAGGCGTATCGCAAGGCAATGCTTTATGATCAGCAACGTCAGTTGAGGATTTTGAAATATGTGATGATGGGCTGTGGTGTCGTCGTATTGTTGGCGGCAGGCTGGTTTGGGCTGGCTCAGTCTCGTCAGGGAGAGATTGTGCAATCGCGCGAATCGCTATCAGAATTCGTCAACGATGGCGCGTTGGAATCGGGCAAGCGATACTACAACCAACTGCCAGCGTACGCCAAATCAGACAACGAAATAACTCAACTGCATGCCCGTATGGCAACGTTAGAAAAAGATGAAGGGCAGCGCATCGCGATGTTCCAGGAGGTCATTGGACGCTTTGACCTTACGGGTGACTTAGGCGATGAAGCGGATGATTTAATAGATAGAGGCCGGCAGTACGCCAAAACCGATGCGGATAACGAACGTTTGAAGGATCTTAAGAAGAAATTAGACGACGCGCGGCAACAACGTCAGGACCGGCGAAGCGAAACCTATCTTTCTGAAGCGAAACCATTAGAAGCAGAACTGTCGGCGATGTTGGCGAAGGTGAAAAATTCAACGGCGATGCCGGAGGCGCTCACTGGTATTGTTGAGAAATTAGACACGCTTAAAAATGAAGCATCGACGCGTACCGATGGTATGGCGGGCATCGCGATAACAACAAAGCAGAGGACCGAAGATTTGGTCAACGAAGCAAACCTTGTGATCCAACGGTCGCGACAAAAGAGGGCATCTGCCGAAGCACTGAAAACGCTGAAAGAACCGGCGGTGAAGCTGCGGAAACTTGGTGACGCGCTTTCTCGATTTGAGAAACTCTATCCCGAAAATCCAAATTCAAGAGACTTTCGAACGTCGGTGGCCGAACGCAATCATTGGGAGGGAGTTCTGCTTTGGCAGCCACTGGCGAAAACCGTTCAAAAGTATGATATTTCCAAGTTTGGCCGCCCAGAACTTGAGAGTCTGCAGTCCGATCTGAATACCGCTTCAGAACTGACGACATTTACCAACTGGCCGGAGTCGCTTGAAACAACCAAGAAATTTCTGAATTCGATGCTTTCTGACCGCAGTGATTTACTACGTAAGTTGGGAGATGTTCAAGCGTTCTTTAAGCAAAGGAATTACACTCAACTTTACGTGCTGCACCGCGATGATAAACGTTACTACTTGGCCAATGAGTTCCAGCCAGAGAATCGTAAGTTCTCGTACTTTGTGTACGGGCAGAACCAAGTCGAACAATCGCACCAAGAGGGTGATATTGGTGGTTTAGCAGGTCATTGCAAACTGGCGAAGGACATTCTTGAGCAGTTTGAAGGTTTCAATGGCGATATAGATCAGGCGTTGTTGGAGTTGCTGAAGACAGCTTTGACGAGGTCAAAAACTTTGACGGTGATGAACGGACCCACGATTGATCCATTGGTGCAAGCGGATTTCGTCGACCGAATACTCGGCTTGATTGAGGAGGTTTCGCCAAACCTGAAGTCATATGCCGGGCGCCAGCGCGATTTGCTGCGAAAATTTGAGGTAACGGGATTGCCGTGGCGAAATGTACGGGATGACGACGCTCAAGATAAGCGGTCCGATGCAAAGCAGATGCTTGAGACGATTCGTCGAAGCTTTTCTGAAGCTCAAAAGACAATTGCTGAGAATATAGCGTCCATGAAGACGTGGAGTCAATTGGCTGATTTCGTTCCCGTGGGCATCATCTACAAGAATGGCCAACAATGGAAGGCCGACGTTACCGTGGCGGTGCCGGACGGGCAACCGCTATACTGTGTGCTTCCTGGGCGACGTGATACGGCCAGCTTCGACAAGGTAGGTGTTTACCGGGTTGGCGTTGACCGGGCTGGCGTTGTCGACCAAGGGGAATCAGTATTGCCGCTGCAGGCAGGGCGTCCAATTTTTGTGCTCATTGACAAACAGAAAAAGTAACGATGTCAGACCAGACTTATTATGTGCGGATGCACGGACGCGTGCTTGGCCCATTTGTTCTCAGTCGATTGCAGGCGATGACGCAAGCCGCAAAAGTGAACCACTCGCATGAGATTTCCACCGATGGCAATAGTTGGCAGAAGGTGGCCGCGTTTCCGGAGATCTTTGAGTGGGCAGTAGCACCGGCTAAAACTGCTGAACCGGAAGCGGTTGACGATTTAAAACTTGCACCTGAGGTGGCCGTTGACCCGGCAATTGTGCAACAGAAGTCGGATGTTGATCCGGCGTTTTTGGCCGAAGAAGCTCAGAAAACGAAAAAGCAACCTCCAGGGCAGGTCCAATGGTACTACGCCGTTTCAGGTGAAACGGACAGCGAACCCGAAGGTCCCGTAACTCGCACCGAAATTGTCGAACGAATTAAGGCAGGCGATTTGGTGCGATCTGACATGGTCTGGCAATCGCAGATGAACGACTGGGCGCGGGCGGGTACGCGTCCCGAATTCAAAGCAGCGTTCGACAAAATGATGGCTAACGTGCCGTCGCCTAAAGGCAAGCCGTCGAATATGTTGGATTTGGGGCGCTCGCTAAAATCCTCTCGGCAGATGGTGTTATTGCTGTGCGGTTTGTTGTTTTTAGGTTCGGTCAGTTTGCTGTGGTTGTTCTTTTCCTTTATTGGAGAAGGATTAGCTCAAGCTGAATCAGGCCAAGTCCAGCGCTCCATTCTTGCGCTAATACTTTGCATCACGGTGCTGGCTTCGATGGTAATGCTGTATCTTTACTCACTGCGGGGTGACGAATTCGAAAAGAATAAGCGAGTCGAAGATCTCAATGAAGCGCTCGTGTGGTTGGGGCGTTTTTGGATGTTGATGAGTGCATCCGTTTTTCTGGCGGTGCTGTTTTTAGGTTTGGTGATCGCCGAAATTATCTGACTCGTTTTCCTGAGCCACGTCCATTTCAGTCGGAAGCCTCACAACCTCCCTCACGCTGGTAAGCGATATTCAACGCGAATAAGCGTGGACGCAGAAACGCAGGAATTCGTGGATTCGATTGCTATTGATCGACAGTGTGAAAAATTGTATTCAGGGCTATGCTTGAAAGTCCTTCTATCCCGTTTTGGGTTCGGTTTACGCTATTGGCGTACACTGCTGCGCTGGGGATTTTTGTCGTTGGAGGTTGTGCTCAGCTAAAAGATCAATCGACACAAACGGGCAGCAGCGGATTTTCGATCACACGTAGTTCCATGAACCCAGGCGCCGTCGCAGTTCAATTGGCGGTGGTACAGCTTGATTCTGATCAGCGCGAGATGTTCGAAGAGTACTGGAGCCATCTGGACCAAATGAAGGTGCCGTTGCCTGTCCGCAAGATTGCTGATGAAAACGGTTTGCGATATGCGATTATGTCGCCACAAATCCCGGGCGTGTTGCCGCAACTATTGGAAAGCCGTGAGCTGGATGTTTCTGGCTTGGATGATCTCAAACGGCAGATGGCCGAAGCCGGGCTTCTTAAGTCTCCCAGTCGCATGGTTTCGCACCAACGCATCGAAAACGATACCGGCGAAGAGTACGAGATCACGACGTCCGATGTCTATCCGCAGAAGCGCTGGGCAATCGCTGACAAGGACAGCATTCGGCTGACCGGATTTGGCCAGTTGGTCAAAGGTGTCTACCGTCTTAGCAGTTTTCCCCAAACCGACGGGTCGGTGCGTTTGGTGATGCTGCCTGAAATTCACCATGGCGTCGCTAAGAATCGTTTCGACGTCTCGCAACGCACTTTTTTGTTCAACGAAAGCCAGATCGAAACGAAGGTGACGCCGTTGGAGTTTGCGGTCAATCTTAAGCCAGGGGAAAGTTTAATCTTGGCTCCCACCGGAGCATCCAAAACGATCGGTGATCTGCTATTTGGTCATGAGGGATTGGTCGGGCAATCGCCGCAAGTAATCGAGCAGAACAGTGAGTTGAGCCGTCAAATTAGTTCCGCCATCAGTGATCTAGACGCTCGTCTAAACGATGATATAGATGTCGTAGAACCTGTGACGCCATTGTTTCGTTTCTTGATGATTCGATTGTTGCATGCTCAATCGGGTAATGGGTTTGAAGCTGATTCAAGTGAAAGACTCACGACGGTTAATTACAATTGATCTTCTTGGGGCTGCATTTCGATTAGAGACGCTGTCTTGATAAATAAATCACCCATCAGCAATGCCACGACGGTCGACGTTGGTCCGATTGAGATAGTTTGCGTTGTCGTTGATAATAGAAATGCATTCGATACTAGAAATGCATTGAAACACTCTGCCTAAACACTGCACTGCCTGCCGCCATGAAACCAAGCACTGATCAATCTCAATCTTCTGGTTCGTCTGCCGCCAATTATAATGGGACCTCCAATGAGAATGGGACCGCCAATGACAATTGGGTTGACCAGCGCGAAAAGATGTTGCTGGCGCCCTTCGCAATGTTCAGTGCGCAGTCCAAAGGTCGACGTCACGCCGAAGACGAACATCCCTACCGCGGCCCTTTTCAGCGCGATCGCGACCGTATTCTGCACAGTTCTGCGTATCGACGTTTGAGCGGGAAGATGCAGGTGTTCACTGGTGAAATGGGCGACTACCACCGTACACGGCTAACTCACACGCAAGAAGTTGCCACGATCGCCCGAACGATTGGCCGCTCCTTAGGGCTCAATGAGGATTTGATTGAAGCACTTTCACTCATGCATGATATCGGACATCCGCCCTATGGCCATGCTGGAGAAGACGCGCTCAATGAATGTATTATCGATGATGGCGGTTTTTCTCACAATCAATTTGCCCTTACGATTGCCAACGAATTAGAAATTCGATTTCAGGAGTTCCCCGGACTTAACCTAACACACGAAGTACTTGCGGGACAAACTTGCCGAATCGACAAGAACGCTCAGGGGCAGCGACCTCTATTGGAAGTCCAGTTGGTCGATGCAGCGGACAGCACGACTTACGACGCTCATGATACCGACGACGCGCTGAAGTTAGGTTTAGTGACGATCGAGCAGATGTCAGAACTGGCGATGATCAAGGAGAGCATCCGCTTCGTGCGGCACAATTATACCGCACTCGATGAAGACTTTATGCGGCAGGCCATCGTGCATCGGTTGGTCGAGAGGCAGGTGACGTCCTTAATTTCTCACTGTGCGGGCCAGTTAAAAGACAATTTGTTTGAAGATTATACCCAAGCCATGGACAGTTCGTTCCTGATCGAGCATGCCTCAGAGTTGGCGGAACAAAAATCAGAGCTCGAGGCGTTCCTTTATGAAAACGTCTATCGGCATCCTGATTTGGTGAAGATTCGGCAGCAGGCTCAGGGGCGATTGAAAGAAATGTTTGAAAACTATTGCCAACATCCAGAGCTGTTTCCCTCCAAATATCAGAACCGCGCTCAGGACATTGGCGTACCAAGAATGGCGGTGGAGTACCTTGCCGGGATGACCGACAGGTTTTGCGAGGATACCTATCACGTCATGTTCGAAAAACCTTGATTTTGGTCGATTTATTACGGTTGGTTTTTTCTTAGAACTTACAGCCAGCGGGGCGGGTATTGAAGAGCGAACGGTGGATTCGATAGGATCGTTAAAACCGGCAGCCAAATGCAACGAACTGAATCAAAGTAGGGTTTCAATTCGGCAAGGCGTACCTAAGATAGCGTTAGTCTATTCAACTTTTGCCTTTGCTTGCCGATCCAGCCTCGTTCATTCTTCTCTGCGAAATGTATCGACGTGAATTATTTACGAAGTTATCCGTAATTTGATATCACAATATCGACCGACTGTTTAAGAGAGCTATTGATGGCGCTTTGGATTTTACGAGCTTGTTTTTTGATCGTTGCGGTCGGCCTAGGTGCGTCGTTGATCTCTTCTGCGGATGTGCAGGATTTCAGTACGAATTCGCAGTGGAAGATCTGGACTGTCTTTGGTCTTTTTGTTGCCGGTTCTGTCATCACGATCATGGCGGATGTGTTCATAAAGAACAAACGCATCGACATGATTTCCAGCCTCTATTTTGGGCTGGTGGTTGGCTTCTTTTTGACCTTCATCGTGAACGTCGCTTTGACGCCGCTGTTTAACGTTGTTGCGCGAGGTGATCTAGCAGGCGGAACAGCAACGGCGGACGTTATTCGCAGTCTTGTGATTTCGTTTTTAGGGTCTGCGATCTGCTATTCATGTGTCAGCCTATTGTGGCAAACCAAAGATGATTTTCGGTTTGTGATTCCGTATGTAGAATTCAGCAAAGATGTCAAAGGCCTTAAGCCTTACGTACTGGACACGAGCGTTGTGATTGACGGCCGGATCGCTGATGTGATTGATACGGGCGTCATAGATAATGCTTTAGTCATGCCGCGTTTCGTGCTGGCCGAACTGCAAGCCATCGCTGACAGCAGCGATAAGATGCGGCGCGCCAAAGGACGCAGGGGCTTGGACGTTCTCGACAAAATGCGAAATAATAGCGAAATCGATTTGAAGATCTACGATCGTGAACTGCCTGAGATGCAAGGTCAACCTGTCGACATGAAGCTACTTATGTTGGCCCGCCATCTGGAGGGGAAGGTCGTCACAGGTGACTTTAACCTTAACAAGGTGGCGAAACTTCAGAATGTGCCGGTGATCAATCTCAACGAGATCGCCAATTCACTGAAACCTGTATTCTTACCTGGCGAACAGATCACTATCCGGATCGTCAAGGCCGGCGAAGCTGCAAGCCAAGGCGTCGGTTACCTTGATGACGGGACAATGATTGTTGTCGAAGATGGCAAAAGTTCGATTGGCCGCGAAGTTGAAATCACCGTCACTAGTATGCTGCAAACGAGCGCTGGGCGAATGGTGTTTGGCCGAGTCGGAGTTTAAGAGATGCATGGTTCGGGTGACCGTAGTAGCCTGGACCCAAGTTTTTTAGACTGCTCTTCGTGAATTTGCAGGTAAGGATTGGTAGGGAGATGGAGGTAGGAAGATTTTTTTCGGTTCTGAGCTGCGATTGATGAATCGGAGTTAGTTAACTTTGAAATTGAGACTGTGCATCTTATTTGCATTGATCCAACCTCCCAACAAACTTCATTTCCTACCTCCATCTTCCTACCAATTCCGTGTGTCTGATCGCGAGGAGTGAAAAACGATCTTGGTTGGCTCGACGACAGGCAGGTTAGAGGCGTTCTGAGGTGTTATTGAGTGTAAGGTTTACAACTCGTGGCTCTGCTTTTTCGAAGACGCCCCGCCGCTGCGGTCAGTTTCGGTAAAAATTACCAATCAAAGTTTTCGTAAACCGGACGATCGAATCATAAAAAAGTTTTATCAAGTCAAAATCTGCTTCGGTGCGCAGAAATTACTGCCTTTGAGAGGCTGTGTGTTACCTTTCATTGAAAGCAATTTTGAGTCTTAAAAAACGCGATCTGGTAACGGTCGGATCGAAAATTTGTTTTCTTACATCACCTCGAATGCTGGCCGCGATGAGATTTCGCGGCTAGCGTTTTTTTGATCTCTCGTAAACGTGATAACGATTGAAGGCAACATTCAATCAAAATGCCCGGCGGGGATCGCCGAGGATCGCCTTCTTTTGGCTTGCTTTGAGCGTCGGATGATCGTTGACACGACGCTTCCATTGCTCAATCGTCGTGTTGTTTTTGATGAAAACGGAAACCGCGTTATCACAAAATGGTGGCGTAAAGCAGTAGCGGTTTTTGAATTGCTTGCCTTTGTAGAGTGCGCTGTTTCTCAATTCAGGCTTGCCAATAAAGTTAACCGTTAAAATGCCCGCGTCACTGACGTGTTTGCAGAGTTGTTCAGCCCAGTCTCTGTCAACGGCGACCGCGCGAGCGACCTCGCCGTTGTTATCCCCAAAAAGATCATCGATAATCAAGTCAAACTTTGGTCCGTCGTAGGCGTACATCCATTGCTGCGCGTCGGCTTGGATCAGCGTGGCATCCTCTTTGCTGATCTCGAACCACTTCTTTGCAATTTTTATGTGCATCGGGTCGAGTTCAACTCCAACAATATCCACCGCCGGAAAGAGTTCGTTAAACTGCTTAATCACTACGCCTCCGCCCACGCCCAAAATGAGCACTCGTCGTAGCGCCGGGGGATGAACGAAAAATGCACTGATCATTAAAGAATCCCAGACTGACCTCGTGAGCAGTCGATTGGGATTCCACTGACTGTGAAATACTCCGTTTGTATAGAGTCTCACTGATTTGCCTGCGGTGCGAACTTCGTGAAGAATGTCCCCAGTGCGTTGTGACCAAGCCACGGCCATAAAAGAACTCGATTCTATAGAAAAGCAAAATTGCCAGCGGGTTACCCCCATAATATCCTCGGTTTTGCTTGGAAATAGAACCCGAGACTGCCTTGTTCGTTTTACAACTTTTTCGCACAGGCTATAATCTAATGAGCTATTTTCTCTTTTACCGCCAAGTGGTCCCACGCAGTACTTCTCATCCTAAAGCTTCACAGTCTCAATAGAGTCAATTTTTATGAGCAACGGTAAACCCGCCAAGTCCAATCGCCCAAACCAAAAGAGCGTTGGAAAGCCTAAAAAGCAAAAACAGCTTGTAGACGAAGAATTGCTGGAGGATGATGCCGGCGAAAACCGTTTTCTTTTGTTCAATGTGATGCCGAGTTGGTTGGTCAGCTTCGTAGGGCACGTCGTGTTGATATTGTTGATGGCCTTTCTAATCATGCCCTCGATAGAAGTAGAAACCGTAAGTTTCGAGGCGAGTGAGGTTGCCACTGAAAGTCTTGACTCGATAGATCTGAATCTTGATGCGGATCTTGATATATCTGAAGACGTTTTAGAGACTGAGATCACCGAAGAGATGGTCGAGATGGTCGAAGAAGTTGCGCCTGTCGTCGACGTCGAAGTTCCAATTGAGAACTTCAATGAGGTCGACTTGACCTCCGAAATCTTTGACGCTTCGGCGTCTTTCACCGAGAGCTTCGAAGTTGGAGCGGCGAATGAGGTCCAAAGCCGTACTTCTGAGTCGAAGGAACGATTGTTGCGAGAATACGGAGGCAGTAAGGCGTCTGAAGAAGCTGTTGCGTTGGCACTAAAATGGATTGTCGATCACCAATTAGAAGACGGCGGTTGGAACTTTGATCACAGAATTGGTAAGGGGGATCGAAGTAGTTCTGATCCCGGAAGCCTTACAGAAGCTCGCGCTGGTGCAACCGCGATGGCTTTGCTGCCGTTGCTAGGTAACGGACAAACACATTTGACCGGGAAATACAAAGACGTTGTTCGTCGCGGCTTAGAGTATTTGATGGCGCGTGGTGCCCCTCAACGAAACGGCGCTGTCTCTTACATGGAACCGGGGGGAACCATGTACTCGCACGGTCTGGCTTCGATCGTTTTTGCTGAGGCGTTTGCGATGACCGAAGATCCGCTGTTGGCTCCGTTCGCTCAGGGCACGATCTGGTTTATTGAACAAGCTCAAGATCCCGTTGGAGGTGGCTGGAGATATAAAATGAGGCAAGCCGGCGATACTTCAGCGGTAGGGTGGCAGGTCATGGCCATCAAAAGTGCAAAGCTTTCCGGTATTCAGATCAATAATAACACTTACAGGCTGATCGACAAATTTCTGAAGAACGTTTCGATCAACAACGGTTCCATCTACGGTTATGTCGATCCGCCTGCGCGCGTACATAAGGGCCGAAGAGCCGTTTCCGCGATCGGTTTGCTGTGCCGCATGTACATGGGTTGGGAAAAGGATCACCCCGGTCTAAAAGCCGGAGTTGATTGGTTGAGTAACGAAGTCGGACCAGATGTCGACAAGGATACCGACAAGGTCAATATGTACTACAACTACTATGGCACGCAGGTGATGAAACAGTACGGTGGCGAGCACTGGAAAAAGTGGAACGCAAAAATGCGAGACTATCTTGTTTCGGCGCAGGACAAATCAGGTGCCGCGGCTGGAAGTTGGATGTTCAATCGGCAGAACCACAGTTCTGAAAGAGGTGGGCGCCTTTACTGCACGTCGATGGCATGTATGACTCTAGAGGTGTACTACCGTTACCTGCCGCTGTACAGTCAGAAGGCGACCGAAGATGACTTCCCGTTGGATTAACGGTAACCGTCAAATGGGTGGTTCGAGGATGAAAGAAGATAGTTGCCGATGAGATTCAATTCCGTAGCTTCATGGTTGGTTCTGCTTTGCTTGGGAAGCTTGGGGCTTACGTCGACCAGTCTGATCGCGGTTGCTCAGGATCTTGAAGTCCCGAAAATCAACGAGTTCTTCCCCAAATCAAAGTTAGTTGTCAAAACAACGCAGTTGACCCAAGCCAAGTTTCCTGTCGTAGACGTACATACGCATTTTGGGTTCAAACTCAAGCGCGATCAAGAAGCTTTGGATGCGTACGTCGACCTGATGGATCGCCAGAATATCGCTATCTCTGTCAGCCTTGATTCAAAGCTGGGCAACGAAGAAGAGCATCTCGACTTTCTCAAATCCCACGCCGATCGTTTCTTGTCATTTGCTCATATCGACTTTATTGGCAGTGGCGATCGGAAGAAGCCCATGACATTGGCCTGCAATCAACCAGGATTCGTACGTTTAACCTGCGAACAACTGAAGGCAGCCCAAGGCAAAGGTATCTGCGGTCTAAAGTTCTTCAAATCTTTTGGTTTGGAACTGAAGCAATCCAATGGCACGTTGTACGCGATCGACGATCCAATCTGGTTTCCAATTTGGCAGACGTGCGGTGAATTGGGGCTGCCGGTCATTATTCACACCGCTGATCCGATGGCATTTTTTGATCCGGTCGGAGCTGATAACGAGCGTTTTGAGGAGTTGTTAAGACATCCAGATTGGAGCTTCCACGGTGACCAGTTCCCGGCGCGTGACGAACTTTTGGACGCGCGGAATAATGTTATCCGGCGATTTCCCCAGACGAAGTTCATTGGTGCTCACGTTGCCAATAGTTCTGAGGATCTGGCCATGGTAGAAAAGTGGTTGGACGAGTTTCCAAACCTGTCCGTTGAGATTGCATCACGCATTGCTGAATTGGGACGCCAACCCTTCACTTCAAAAGCGTTCTTTGACCAGTATCAGGACCGAGTTTTATTTGGCACCGACGGGCCTTGGTCGGAGGTGCGATTGACATACTACTGGCGTTTCTTGGAGACTAACGACGAGTATTTTCCTTACTCCGAAAAGCATCCTCAGCCGCAGGGGTTTTGGAATATCTACGGCGTTGAGCTATCCGACGAGGTGCTTCAGAAAGTCTATTTCCGCAACGCGTTTAAGATCATTCCGGGGCTTGAGCAAGCGTACAAGAAAGTTGGCAAGCTTCTCCCCGAGAGCGGAGAGTAATCGCCGCTATTTCCACCCATCTGTGAGCATTTTTATCCCGAGCGAAAGATGACCATAGATACTTCACCGAGGAAGCTGCACAGATGAAGTTTTTAATTTTTGGAATTGGCGCCGTTTTGATCGCAGTAGTCATTGGCATCGCTTTGCTTTCACAGCAGCAACTGGAAGTTCGCTCGTCGGCAGACCACCAGTTCATTGTCGACGTTCCGATGGAACGGGTTCGCAAGATTTTGGTCCGCACTAATGCTGCGAAGAAGATTGTCGCGATGTCCGATGCCGAACTCAAAGGGCAACAGTGGCTGGATATGAATTTTGAGATGCCTGGAAAGATTCTTGATCGTAACTGGCACTTGGACGGCGAGGGAAAAATGGAAGTGCTGATCAAGGACAACTACATTGGCGACAACCGGATCACGCTGAATCAAACCGTCGACATCACGCGCGAACGTCTGCATGTCACCAATGTGTTGGATCACCCCACCAAGGCGATCAGGGATTACGATTCATTGATGACGTTAACGCCCAGTCCCTCTGGCAACGCAGCGTTTGATTGCCGGCTGGATTTGAAGATCAACACGACGGCAAACTGGTTCACGCGAAGCACGGTAGAAAGCAAAATCAAGGCCGCCGCTCAAAAATCACTGGAGCGGCAGGAGCAGGCGATTCGTGAGGTCGTTGCGGAGCAAGCGGATAAAATCTTAATCATGCCGGTGCGGTCAGAGAACTGACTATTCACAACAATTCGGTAAATCACATCCCGTTTGGCATCCCGCACACTTCGGGCAACGTTCATCTTTGTTACAACTGAACGATTGTTTCAAATCTTCAGCGAACGTCAGCGCCGGCACAAAAACGCGATCACCGGGCATGAGTTGGTAATTGGATGTTGTGTCGCCCAGTTGAACAATTTGATCGTAGCAAACCGACATCACGATCCGGCAGCTATTGCACGTCGTCGGACGCGCTACGAGTATCTGGTGCTCATTTGCTTTGGAGGACAACCCACCCGCTTCGATCAGCGCGTCCAGTACTGTATGTGTACCGTCGTAGTCAAAGGAGCCTGGTGAATTCACTTCGCCCAGAACGTAAATCTTTTTACTGTCCCACGTCACCAATCGAACGCTGATTTCGTTCTGCCTGATTGCTTCGGAGATGCGCCTTTCCAATGCAACGCGCGCTTCTTCATTTTCGATAGAAGCTAAAGATAGATCTTCTTCGGCTTCGTCGATCGAAACGTCTTCTTCCTCTTCGCTTTGGTTACGGCGATTGGATATTTCTTGATCACTTTCTCGTTGGCGTCGTTCGATCTCAAATGCGATCTCGCGGTCTGTGCGAATGTGTTCGTCGATAGTCTGCTGTACTTCAACACGGATCTGATCGATCGTTTTGCCATGCGCCATGTATTCGCCAAACTCTCCCAGCGAAATATGCCCATCCGGTTTGATGACTTGGTCACCGGGTAGACGAATGGACGCATCAAATTTTATCGCTTCGATTAAAACGGTGTCGCCAATTTCAATAATGTAATTCGGTAGCGGTTGCTTCAAAAGTTCTTTCGGCGTCGCAACGCTGTAACCTTCTGATTCCAAAACTGTCTTCGTTGTGTCTAGCAGCTTGTTTCCCGAACCGCCAAAAGGCAGGCCAAAAGATGACAGCGTATTGCAACCTAGCGAAGTTGCCAAAACGGCCAGCGTCAGAACAGCAGCGGTGCAACGGCAGTTGAGTGTCGAAGAAAATTTCATGGCTCAGCAGTCTGCGAATGAATCAAAAGTTAGTATCACCAAAGCCGCACAAATCTGCGACGACGTAATGGTGCTATTGATTGAATCGGAAACGACGCCGGTAACAAATGAGCTAATTGTCCCGGAGTTGATCGTATGGCAGAATTTGACTGCCACGTAGAAAATAACGAATAGTCTCTTCACGTAGTTGCTGCCGAGTGTCCACGCGCACTTGTGGCCGATTGACGGTACCGCCAACTTTGAGAAACACGACGCGGTCAGAGATAAATTCTGCGGCTTGGGCAAACAGTGATACGGGTGTGCCTCTTATCAATGTCAACGGCGACCCAGCCAATTCTTCAATCAACGTGGGCTGATTGAACCGTTCTATGCGACCAGCAACACCTAAATTCAATCGGCCATCGATAAAAACTGATCCGGTGATAGCAACATTGGCCAGCGAACTGGAGAGATTGAGATTCTTCACTTCGACTCGTCCATTATCTAACTGCAAACGAATATCTTCGGACGTAAAGTCGTCATTTTGAATCCGGGTGCCGCCAAGAACTCTTGCCATATCGGTCAGAACTGGCAGCTGGAAAGCAGAGGCGCGTTCCAACTTCCCCTCAAAGGTTCCTTTGATGTCGCGTAATGATCGGATTGAACTCCCTTTAATCTTCAGCCGACCGTTTAGCTCGCCCTGATCAGCTTGGTTGAAGTCCGCGAGTGATCGTATCATTTTTCCGGTGTCAATTCGGGATAGTTTTAAATCGGAGTTGAAAGACAAACGCGAACCGAATGTCAATTTTGCCTTCCCTGACACCGATCCGTCAAACAAACGAAAGGTCGATCTACGAAGTTCGGCCCGCCCCGACCCGTTTGCGGTGGAAACGGTAAACTGGACGGGCAACCGAACCGATTGGCCGTTGACTCCGTGTAGGCTGGCCCTGTCGAGCCCGATGTAGCCTTGGCCGGTGATCGACCGTCCAATTTGGCCGTTAAGCCGCGCGTCAAACTGTCCTTCGACTTCAAGCGGTTGATCCGACGCGATTGCGGCGATCCGCCCGAGATCCATCTGCCGAATTTCACATTCGTACTTACCAGCAAGGTTGCCGTTTAAGGGGATCGTTGCATTAGCCTTGATAGATCCGCGTTTCAGATCGGCTTGGACGTCGTTGAATTTGATTCGCCCGTCGGCCAGATTGAAATGGATGGACGCCAATCTGGTGAGAAGTTCGTCACTCCACTTCGCATCGCTGATGGCGATTCGTCCATCGCCTTCAAATGGGTGGTCAAGTCCGACGATGAATTTTGCGGTTGCCGAAAGATTGCCATCCAACTCGCGCAAGCTGCGGAATTGTGCTGACTTGCGATTCAGATTTTCAAGCAGCGCGTTGTTTAGATTGAACTCGATGGGAAATTCTATCTTCTCAAGCCGCTTTTGCCCCACATCGGTTTGCCCGTGGCCTTCAAATTTTCCTCCCAGCAGCGCCCCGTTTATATCGTAGGAGAGTTTGTCTGATCGGTAGTCAGCTTTCGCGGTGAAGTTACCGACCTCGACTTCTGAAACTAACATCGAAGACCCTTTGAGTTCTAAATCTGCCCAGCGAGTTTCGGTTAGATGCCAGTCATTAAGAGACGCATCACCCTCCAGTTTTCCTGTCAGTTCAATGGGGAGATTGAACAGATGCGTCACTTCGACCGCGTCGATACCTGAGATATTGACGCGGATACGTTTTGGTTTTTGCGTTAATTCTGCCATCTTGATTTCGCCACCAAAGGCTTTGAGCAGCAACTTCGATTTCTTCCAATCGTTGCCCAAATGATCCCAATCGACAACGATGTCACGATAGGGTTTGTTGTGGTAGGACGGGTTTTTGATCTGAACTTTGCCATTGGTGCGGACATCAAATGGAGAGAGTTGGCCGCTAAAGTGGAAGTCGCCCGACATGATTCCAGATACGTCAACGACTTCGCCTTCCTTTTGAGTGACCGATGATTGTTCTAGCAGGCGAGACAGTTGTAACTTGCCTAACGCTGCGTCGCTACGAAATTGAAAGGGTGGCTTTAGGGCCGCTTGGGCCGTTAGATCAAACTCAATTGCCTTGTTTTCGGTGCGGAAGTTTTCGATGTGGACGTTCCCGGCACGTGTGGCGACGTCGAACTTGAATGGTTTGACTCTGATTTTGGCGGCTGTCAGGTCGATCGCCGCGATCTGGCCATTGATGCTGACCGGCAGCCCGGTTTGTGCAACGTTTGGATCGTTCGCGTCCTGCGATGTCAAAATCAGTTTGCCGTCGGTCAATCCTGTAACGGGTATGCCCTCAATTTGTGCGGCTTGGGCCAATGTTTGAATCGACAGTGATTTCCAATCTAAATTTCCATCACCAGTATTTCGCCGGATGTTCCAGCTAAAATTTCCATCGATGAGTCCACGTTGTCCGAAGTTGGTTTTCAGTTGCTTAACGACGATGTTTTTCGAATCACTGTTAGCTTCGATGTTGACGTTTTTGAAACGTTCGCCCAATATTCGAAGTTCCTTGGACTTTACGTTCAGGTCGGCATTCCAAGGCGTTGGGGTGCCGGCGGGAAGGGTCACAAACTGTGCTTTGATATTCATTGCGCCCTCTGTGTTTTCGGAGGTGACTTTTTGATTCTGCGTGACGCCTGCAACTTGATTGAATTGAGCGGCGAATTCCGAACTTGCATTTTTGGCAACCGTAATCAACCACAATAGCGGAACCTTTTGCGCTTCGACGTTGATTCGATGTTGAGCCGTTTCGGCGATGTCAATCGTCGCGTTACCGACCAGAGATCCGCCTTGAGCAAAGGTTCCAGAGACATCGGCGAGCGTTAGTTTGCTGTTTTCGAGCCTGATGTTCGTGCTGAGGTTGCTCAGCGATTGTTGCTGGACGACAAATTCCGAATTTTGGACATTGCCGGTCGCTGTCCAGCGGGAAATTTCCTCGGGTCGGTCAGCAGGGATGTTGACTCGCGTGTCGAAGTTTACGCTGCCGCCGAGTTCGGATATCCGTCTATAGAGCTTGCTTGATTCGTCGACCAAGTGTTCGCCGGTAGCGTTGAAGATCTGGTTTTGTATCAGTCCGACCACCCAATGCGTTGGCAAATCTTGCCCTGAAAGAACAACAGTCCCATAATTCGAATTTTCATTGCGTACCAAGGGCCAGGCGACATCGGCGCTAAGTTGATTGTCAATGGAAGACTCTTGGTCCGTATCTTCAGCCGTTGCCGTTAGTGGTGAAAGTTCCAGTACGCCACGATTGAGTTGCCCGATGACGTTAGCATTGGCAATGGTTTGGCCGGCAAGACTTCCCTCAGGCATCGTTCCGCTAACACTAAGTTGCCACGTTGTCAGGTCTTCGATCGTGGCCAGCGGAAGATCAAGTTCGGCTTTTGCTTCTGCGATTATTCCTTCAAGATCAAGTTGCTTGGATAGCGCTGCAATCGAGAAAGTGGTGAAGATGTTTTGAAGCGGCTGTTTTGCCGCATCGGCTTTGACGCTGATGGCCCCGCTGATTGATTCGTACGTTTGCTTGGCGTTAAACACTAAAGAATCAATGACGACAGTCGTTAGAGAAGATTCTGCCTGCAGATCGCCATATTGGGCAGACTTTGTGCGTCCGGTAGCGCCAATCGTGATCTCGGTTGCTGTGTCAGCGGCGACAACAACACCACCTTTGGCATTGCCGGCAACGCGAGCGGTTAAAATTTCCGGAATGCCGGGAACGACGTGCCGCAGCGTTTCAATAGAAATATCTTCGAACTGAGTTTCAAAATCGGTCGTGATCGGGAAGGAAGAAAGGGTGGTCGTCGCCGTCGCTGAGAGTTTGTCTTGGCCATCAATGGTGGCTTCGATATTAGTCGCAGTAATTTGGTCAAGATCGAACTCAACGTCAGCGGTGTTGACGGTGACGGGTAACTTGAAGCTTGGCAGATTTATGTCAAGGGTTTTAACCTTCGCGCTGCCATCGACTACCAATGAGTTTTCAACACTGCCGGAGATGTCGGCTGAGATGTCGATGACACCGGATGCGGTTAGGTAATTTCGGAGGTTTTCAGCAACGTAGGGCAGGGATTGCCACTGATCGTTGTTCAGTTGGAGATCGACGGTGGAAAGATTAGCGATGTATCTGTTGGCGGTAGGTTCAATTTTTCCTTTGATCTGCCATTGGCCGCCGACTAGATCGGCGATGGAACCGGTGATGTTCTGCGTTTCTTTTTCTTGTTGGATGTTCAGATCGACACCGGTGACCTTGAGTGAACAATCCGCATCAAGGACTTGAAAGTTCGAATTGGAGACGGAGATCGCTTTTGCCGGCAGTTCGATCTGGGAAAGATCGAAATCAGGGCTGGCTTTATCGAGGGCTGCCAGTTCCAACAGTTGATCGATGGTGAGGGTCGCTTGAGCGTTGTCCAGTTCAATCTCGTTGAAGGTGGTGACTCCGGAGGTCAACTCACTGATGGGGTGGTTGATGTTCAGCCGACCGACTGTTAGCCACGGCGTTGCATCCTCGGACTGGAGCTTGAATTGGATGTTGTGAGCCGTCACGCCACCGGTGCTAACGCTGATACTGCCGATTTGCGTTTGACCAAGATTGAGGTCCGCTAGCTGTGTCTGTATCTTTCCTTGGACGAAGCTTTTGACGAACAGCCACGCGACGAGGCCACCAATGGAGATCAGAAAAAGCACCAACGTCAGCCACACGACCCAGCGCCGGGACTGGGGTTTGTTTGCGAGCGGCGATGAATCGTTCATGATGTTTCTTGTGAGTCGCGGCGATTTATAATTGAGAAGTTTGAATCTATATTGTCATCGAATCATCCACGTTCGGTGGCGTAGGGTTCAACGCAATTTCCGGATTATTCTGCCAGCAATGACAAACTGGCAGAGGGCGTGGGTTTGGACCGTTTTCCCTGGACTTTGCTGTTTCGAGGCTAAGGGTTGTTAGAAAATTTCGAGTCAGGCACTAGAATCAAAGCGGCTGACTAATTTAGGCGATGCTATTTGGGCTTCGTCGAGTTCAACGATTACTGTTGTTCATCATTTTATCTTCGAAAGAGTTCAATGCCACTGCAAACCTGCTTACGATTTATTTCGCTCTTTGCACTCTGCGCATTTCTTCTTGCAGCCAGCCCTTTTGCTGTCGCTCAATCTTGGCCGCAGTACCGCGGTCCCAACGGCGACGGTAAACCAGCAGCGGAATCTGGTGCCATTGTTTGGTCAGGTGGCCAGCCGAAAGAGCTTTGGAGAACGACGACCGCGTTAGGATTTAGTTCGTTCTCTGTGGCCGATGGGCGGGCGATTACTTTGGTGGCTGCCGAAAGTGATTCTGGTGACATATTACAGACTTGTGTCGCTCTCAACGCTGAATCGGGTGAACAGCTCTGGTCATACGCCCTCAATAAAAATGATTACGCCGGTGGTGGCGGTGCCGCGGGGGCACGCGGGAACAAAGGTGGCGATGGGCCTCGCACGACGCCCTCGATTGATGGCGATCGAGTTTACGTTTATGACTCGCAGCTGTTGCTGGTTTGCTTGAAAGCCGAAAGTGGTGAACTGGTTTGGGAAGTTGATGTGCTCAAAGACCACCAAGGTCGCAACATCAAATGGTCCAATGCGATCTCTCCGGTTGTTGATGGTGATCGCGTCTATGTTGCCGGCGGTGGGGAAGGGCAGTCAATGATGGCGTTTGACAAACTTACAGGCAAAGTGATATGGAAAACGGGCGATGAAGAGATGACGCACGCGACACCCGTTGTCAGAGAGATTCAAGGGAAACGCCAAGTTATCTTTTTCATGCAGTCAGGATTGATTGCCCTCAACCCAACCGACGGCACCGAACTATGGCGGACTCCATTTGAATTTCGCACGTCGTCGGCGGCATCGCCAGTGACTTCTGAAAATTTGGTCTACTGTTCGGCCGGATACGGCGTCGGAGCGGGGTTGTTTGAGATTGGTGAATCAATGTCGGTGAAGGAAGTCTGGCTCAAGCCCAACCGATTGGTGAATCACTGGAGTACACCCGTTTTACACGGCGGCCATCTATATGGTTTGTTCAGTTTTAAGAGATACGGCACAGGACCGTTGCAGTGCGTTGAACTGGCGACCGGTGAAGTCAAATGGGAGAAGAAAGGGTTCGGCCCCGGCAATTGCATCTTGGTCGGGCAGAAACTGGTCGTGTTATCCGACAGCGGTGAATTGGTATTGGTCAAAGCCGCTCCTGATGCCTATGAAGAATTAGCCCGAGCCAAGGTGCTCAAGGGTAAGTGCTGGTCGACGCCAGCGTACAGCGATGGCAAAATCTTCATCCGCAGCACCCTAGAAGGGGCGTGCCTTGAGGTGAGTGAGTAAGAAAACTCTGAACTAGCCATTGGGCACTGGACCACTGACTTCGGCTGGTCCAGAGTTTCGTAGTCGATTCGCGAAGCACTGCCGTCGTGTTAGTTACGGTAATGCCGGTTGCCGATGGGACGATAGATGCCCAGCTGGGGAGGCAGATCGGCATCGTTTTGATTTGACGGTCCGCGCTCGATATAAGGTGGTTCGGCCAATGGTGGGACTTCATTTCCTACCCTTGGATCTCCATCGTCGCCAGGTCGATGGTGACGTCCACAGCTATCGCCGTCGTAGCAGCCTCGATGGTTGCCACGCGAGCAGTCATTGTCTTGGGACAGATTGGTCGCCTGTCCTGCGTCTTGGGCAAATTGGGCGCGTATCTTCATTGGTGAATTGTTTGGCGACCAGAGCGGTTTGTGAGGGATGGTTCTCAGTCCTCATTTCTTAGTTCTCCGGTCGGCAGTGAAAACAGCAATAGCCAGCACCATCGGAGGAAACAGAACTTTGTTCCCGACACAACTTTCTACACCCCTGCCTTTCTCAGGGCAGGGACCTAAACTGGGCAGACATAGACCGCACGCAAATTAAAACTGAGGAAAGAACCCGAATGAAAGTCATTGTCGATTTGTGTCTCGTCCCGATAGGCGTCGGTGTTTCGGTAGGTGAATACGTCGCTGAATGCCAAAAAGTGCTGCAAGAGACGGGTTTGAAACATCAGTTGCACGCATACGGTACAAATATCGAAGGGGACTGGGACGACGTTTTTACCGCAGTAAAGCGTTGCCATGAGCGTGTTCACGGGATGGGGGCACCGCGTATTTCGACCAGCATTAAAGTTGGAACTCGGACCGATCGCGACCAGGCGATGCAAGAAAAAATTGACAGCGTGAATCAGATTTTATCTACGGGAGGTGATTTGGGGTGATGGGTGATCCTTGATGTTACTTGAAACCGTTTTAGCAAGCACCGCTGCGTTCCATGAATATAATTTGGCCAAGTGCTCGGACTACGCGCAATCACCACACGAGGACGCTCCAGTTCGGATTGCAAATCCTCTGCTAGATCAGGAGTCACGTCAAAGTAACGGTCGTGAATCGCAAGTGCCTCAGCAGTGACACTCGGGTGAAACCAGAATGGTAAATTAGCCATTACGCCTATCACGCATTTTTGACATCACGGCATCCCACGAATTAAGTTCGACCGAACCATCGTCGATGCTGAGAATTCGTTATTCGATCTCGCGGGCCCATGCAGAGTCTGCCTCTGGATCGGGGGCGGCATCTAGGCTACGTATAAGCGTGGCGGCTAGATTACCCCGCTCGCTTTCTGGAAGAGTGAGTGCAATGTCAAGTATTTGTTTTGGCTGAGTGTCCATGATGCTACTGTAGACTCTGGTTAGCGATTGGGCAAACTTGTGACCGACAACGGAAGGTTTTTACGACACCGACGCTACCGAAGCGAAGGTGGTTTGAAGTGGAATTCATTGTATAATGGCAGCGATGCTTACACCACATCGAAGGTGTGCCGAAGGCCCTTGCGTAAAAGCCATGTTGTACGACCGGCGAACCCGCCATTGAGATCGAAAGTCGAGGTTGATATGTCCACGGAAATTCCCAGCGATTTTGCACCATTTGTCCAGAGGATGGTGTCTGAGAAGCGGTTCCTGAGTGAAACAGATGTCTTGGCTGAAGGGCTGCGCATGCTCCAAGCAAAAGAAAGTCTTCGAGCAGAAGTTAAGAAAGGTTTCGATCAGCTGGACGCCGGTCAAGGAATACCGGCAACCGACGTGTATCGTCGTGCTGAAGAGCGAATCGAGGAAATAGAAAATGGAAACGTGTGATGGCAATAGTCATCTACGCACCCGAGGCCGACGACGACATTTTCGGTATTGTCGATTTTATTGCACGCGACAAACCGAGAGCCGCACGCAGTTGGATGCAGGAAATTCGCGATATATGCGAAACGATCTCGACGCAGCCTTGAATGGGACAAGCTAGGTCCGGTTTTGGCGTTCCAAGATGCCGGTCGTTTAGCGTAGGCAACTACGTAATTTTCTTCCGAGAGATCGAAGATGGAATCGAGGTCGCGCGAGTCATTCATGGCAATCGTGACATGCAAAACATCTAGGTCGTCCAACGGAAGGTTTTTACGACACCGCTTCTCTCCGAAGGCAAAAAGCGTCGCAACACAAATCAGTTTACCAAATAGAATCGACGTTGCCAAAGAGGCGGTGTCCACGGCGTGGCAAACCAGCACGCGACAACGGAGCGATCAAACATGGCAAACCAGACGGTGCTCCAAGGACGAAGCCGTGGCCTTGCGTACAAACCATGTTGTGCGACCGGAGCATCAGAGTGACCGGTCAAACCAACCCTTCTGGTCCGAAGCAGCGTGAAACACGCCAAGAATCTCTACGTGGTTGTCGCGGTTTTCGAAGATCATGACATACGGAAAACGATCAAGAGTGACCACCCGCATTTCGTTCTGAAGACGTCCAAAGGATTCTGGGCGATCTGCCACATCGCGTAAGCGTGCACGCACGGAGGCTCGGAACCGATTCCCGAGATCGGGCGAAATTTCGTCGTGATAGCCGGTTGCTGCCGACAAGTCGTCGGCAACCAGCGGATGGTACCGGCGGACTTTAGCCATCAACGCGCCGCCAGAGTTCGTCATCGTCGATTGCCATTGACGGGTCGGCGTCAAGTTCAGCCGAGCGTCTGGATGCTTCACGAGTAACTTCTGGCGGTACAGTGATCGGATCAGGCGAAGACGCGATATCGTCCCACAACTGAGTAACGATCCTGAGCTTTTCGGTGACAGGCAAGCCACTAAGGTCTGGAGTATTCATGTGATTATTGTACACGCGCAGGTCGCACAACGGAAGGTTTTTACGACACCGCCCTAAACGAAGCGAACGATGTCTGAATTACGAGAAATTGTACCAAGGCCAGCCCGCGCGGCCAAACAAGGAAGGTGTGCCGAAGGCCTCAGCGTAAAAACCATGTTAGGCGACCGTGCACTGGCGTTTGATGTCGGCCAACAGTTTATCGTTTGGCCCGACAGACAGAATCAGGAAGTTTGTGAATACGTTGTCGTCAAAAGTCGTGCAGTTGAGGAAGAAGTTTGCAATCTGGTCTGGAGTATCGTTCTCGTGCCACGTTGTCATCACGAATTTGGAGTCAGTTAGTTCGGGGTCGAGCTCCATGTTAGCGTAGTCGACGGAGTCGTCCCAAGTTGAGCAATTGTGGCCAATGCAAACAGCATAGCGGCATCCCGCGCGCACAAGTGCAAGGCTGAGTGCGTATTGGTCGTCGGTAGAAATATCTGGGTCGTTGTTAATGATGAGGACAACGAAATCCGCGCCGGCAAATGGCGGACGATCAAGGGAGTACGGTGAAGTCAGGCAAATGTGGAAAACGTCCTGACCACGCGAGCTGGTTAGAAGGTGTTCCATTGGATTAGATGAGGGCGGCTAACGGAAGGTTTTTACGACACCGCCCTAAATGAAGCGAACGATGTCTGAACTACGAACAATTGTACCAAGGCCAGCCCGTGTTGCCAGAGTGGGAAGGTGTGCCGAAGGCCTCAGCGTAAAAACCATGTTATGTGACCCCTGAACTACCAGTCAGGCTTGCCACCAGAAACGACCGAGCCGTCATTCAGGCACAATCGGAACGGTTTCCATCCACCGGGCGGGTCCCATTCACCGTCGCCGTCTACGAAATCGGTATCCACGCTGGAGAATGTGACACCGTCGATACCGACGGGTTCGGATGTCCAAGCAATTGTCCCATCGGGAGAAACGCGAACAACACGTTCGGCAGATGCGATGAGCAGAGCATCATCAGAATGAATGTAGCCGAAGTACGTGCGAAGGTCGTGACGCGTGGCGGAAGTGGATTTAGGGTTGATGACGTAAAACGCGTCGCCCCAACCGATGATGAACAAGCCGCGCCAGTATTGCGCATCGCGGAAGGTATAGGATTCACCGGAAGTGCGACGCAAACACACGCAAAGTGTCGGTTGGCCATCAAGCGAGAGCAGGCACAACGCGTAAGGCGTAGAGTGATTGTCGGTCGGGTGGCCAACGTCAATGTGCGGGGCGCGTTTGGCGTCAGCGTCGCCGAATTCGGGCCATCGAACGTCTGCTGAAACCATTGGCTGGGGTCACATAACGGAAGGTTTTTACGACACCGCTTCTCTCCGAAGTCAACAAGCGTCGCAACACAGCTAAGTTTACCAAAAAGAAACCACGTTGCCAAAGAGGCGGTGTCCACGGCGTGGCAAACCAAAACGCG
>Ga0209831_1001092_pt1 | contig 25639 bp, 35 predicted proteins | sample Maine_Asex4_meta_FD_187451 | JGI IMG/M metagenome (GOLD analysis project Ga0209831, IMG submission 187451) | Marine algal microbial communities from Maine, USA - Maine_Asex4_metaG (SPAdes) (version 2) | ecosystem: Host-associated > Algae > Red algae > Unclassified | place: Maine, USA | collected... | reverse complement strand
GGGCGCCGGCAGTGGTTGGGCGCCGGGAGTGGTTGGGCGCCGGGAGTGGTTGGGCGCCGGGAGTGGTTGGGCGCCGGGAGTGGTTGGGCGCCGGGAGTGGTTGGGCGCCGGGAGTGGGTCGGGGAGTTGTGGCCACGATCCGGTCGGCGCGTCACAACGAGGATGGCACGTAGCGATTGAGAGCAGCAGCGGGGATGTCGAGAGCAGACGGCCGCGTAAGCCAGCACTTCAAAGCGGCCAAGCCGCGACGTCGGTCGAGTGGGGACGGCCAGTCTCGTTAGCGGTGTCGGTCTGGAAGAGGTTCCATCCATGGCACAGCCGGCTCTTATTCTAGTAAACACTTGTCTGTTCTACAATGAGCTAGGATCAATTGATCTAAGAAAAAGGACAATTTGATCCTGTCAGGAAATCGTCGTTTCTTCATATGCGCGAAGCCATACGGATTTAAAGCATCAGCCCAAGCTTGGTGGGGGGGCAACCACCTCAGCCTGGCTGCTACGAAGAGACCCCGCTCTTTACGCACCAGGAAAGCCCGTTCTGGCTCGCCCGACGTTGACCACCTCCCTCCCCCTTCCTCCAGAAGACCTGTCAACAGCGATTTCGCCGTGCAACACCGCTCAGTCTCACTCCACGGCGCAAAACAGCTCGATCTCCCACAGACGCCGTGCGTCGCCATGGCGTAGCGCGTGGTTATGACGCCTGGCGGTCGGCAGCCACCTGGCCTAGGCCTGCGTTACCGAGGCCACGAGCCGTCTCACTCGGTTTGTGCGGCTGAGGTCACCGCGTCTGCGGGGACGCGGCAGACGCATGAGGCCACCCTGCCGGCTGGCCTGCATGGATGAGGCCACTCTACGGGCTGGCCTGAACGGGGGAGGCCACTCTGCCGGATGGCCTGAACGGACGAGGCCACCCTGCGGGCTGGGCTTGCACGGACCAGGTCAGCCGGCAGGGTGGCCCGCACGGACGAGGCCAGCCGGCAGGGTGGCTGAGGCGACCGCCCGGCTGGGCTGCACGGCTGAGGCCGCCGCCAAGCTAGTTTGACTCTGTGATACTTGCACTTGCGGCTTGCGTGGTGCGCCGGGACGCACTCGGGAACGCGTGACTACACGCGCGCGCCCCCCCTGTGAACCTGGTGTGTAAGCCCGGGATTGGCGCCGGCGGCGGCGGCGGCGCCTAAATTAGACGCGGGATGGATCCGGTCGGTTGCGCCGGTGTGCTTCGGCAGGAAGATACAGCATTTAATACAAGTAGGTCCCACAGGGCAGGGACCAGCTAGCGAAGCTTCCACTTTTCGTGAGAACACAGACACACAGTTTTGGAAAACTTCAGCAATCACCAGTTCGCACTTTGTTTCTACCTACTGTAAGAGCAAGCCCAGCGGTTCGGAAAATGGCGGAGAATCTTCGCTAACGCCAAATTATGGTGGAGAAGGGTGCCCAGCGGTCAGATTTATGGCGCGGAATCCACGCCAAACGATGGGATGGCGGAGATCTGACGCTATAATCCGGTGGTATGGCGTGAGATCTGCGCCATCCCACCGTTTGGCGGAGCCATATGTCGGGATTCGAAAATTGTACCACTCAGCTACAGCCACAATACCGGTGTGAATGGTCCTGTGGAGTTCAAACTTTTAGTCCAACAGAGGGAGCACTTGGGCCGGTGGGGACTATTTGAGAGGGGCTCTCGGTTGGGAGAGGCGGGTGAACCTTAGGACAACCAACAAAGCACGTTCGCACACACACACACAAGCTCAAGCCACTCAACCACTTCACCGTGGTCCCCCAACCCCTATCCCCACTGCGTTTCAACAGGCATTGATGCTTCCCACATCCGCTGTCGTCATAGTTGCGGCTGGAGGGGCCCCTTCCGCGGCCGCGTACGGAGGCCCTTCGTTGGTCACCCCGCGCGTCGAGTATGTCCAGGTGCTGAGAGACCAGCAGCGAACCCGCGTCGTGGCGTGGCCGCGCGTTCACGCCTCTGGCTAGGGAGGAGGCCTGGATGCTGGCGGGGCGGCAAACCTCATGGACGTTGCCATCAAGGACGCGTGGGAAGAGCTGTCGTCGTCTGCCATTGCTCACTGCTGGGCCGGGACGGATGTGCTCGGCGCCATCCACACGATGGACCTGCTGTGTTTCCTCTGCAAGTACCTCAGGCCGTTCCGCTCGGTGTCCGACAACGTCGACGATATGCTGGAGCTCACGCAAGGCACGTCACTGGGCAGCGAGGCTCTGGCGGGGCTGGACGACGTGGACCCTGCGGGCCGTGGTGAAGTAGTGGATGAGTGTTGAAGAGCGCCCTGCTGGTGTGGTCGGCGCGGCGGATTTCACCTTCCAAGATATGGATGCCGCAGGTGCAGACGTTGTTGATAGTGCCGACTCGTAATGGAAGCACTCGTATTTGATTTTTTCGACTTACGTGGTGAGAATTTCAATGCTTTCCATCTGACCCTTGGCGTCCGTCCTCTTCAGCAGGCACATCATCCCCCTTATGATCGCACCTTGGCAACGCCCCCCTCCCCCTTTCCCACCCGTGAACGTCTTCGAGAAGGGTCGTTGTGCGTGCATCAGGGGCATGATGCCGCAAAAAGTATATGAAACATTCCGTATGGACGAACCCCGTAGGCACCACCCTCCAACACGCCCGCTCAATTCTCCACCACGCCCCACCGCACTCAGGCGCCACAATGCCGATGGCTCCTCGATAAAAACTCGTGGTACCACACACGACCCCGTTAAGCTCCGTCGAAAACGTCATCCAGGTTCACCACAGTACGTCCTTGCCGCGTGCGCCCTTGTCCGCTAGTCCCCACTCACCTTCCCCGCCCTCTGAGCAGCACCGCCCGTTGTGGCGTTGTTGAGACGTCGCCAGCGACAGAAAGCACTCGTGGATGTCATCGTTGGCGAACAGCGCTTCCGAGACCCCCGCCAGATGAGCGCACAACAGTGGGAGGGGGTGCCAAGCGACCCACCAACAGCGGGGAAAGAGCGATTGCCACCGTCATGTGGTTTATGAGGATAGCTGGGGAGGAGATGTAGAGGAGAAGGGAATAATAGATCCGCGTGCCGGGGTAGAAAAGATGCACAGGAAGTATGAGGAAAAGAAGGGGAGTGGCGGCCATTGGCGCCGGGGGAGTGGGGATGGCTGGCGTTGGCGGCGGCGGAGCGGGGGGGGGGCGGTGCGAGTGGGAGCTTCCGGTCCCTCCTACCGCCCAACCCGACGCCACGCGCATGAGTGACACTCGAGCAGGCGCTTCGGCAGCGTCCCGCTACCGCCGCTGAGGGGGCGGATGGGGAAAAGGCGGTGTCGGTGGAGTCTGCGGAACGCCCGCGCAAGGCAACGCTCGGCTTGCGCCTGTAGATAATGCAAAAGTCTGGCGGCCGATTGTCGGACTTGATCGTAGGGTCAACGTCAATATCGTAGGCCAATGATATCAATTGAAGATTTCCAGTGCAGGATGGAAGCGACATCTGTCTCTCAGAAGGGTGGGATATGATTGGAGACACACTGTAAGGATTCCCAGAGCTTATTAATAGAAATCTGGGAAGCACAAACTGCGCTGCCGGTCCACGGTAAATCGAAGCGAACACGAAGATGAGGTGACACAGCAGCTCATCGGTGCCCACCGCATTCAGCCGGTACAGATGCGCGGCCGCGGCATCTTCCTTTGACCTGACGTTAAGAATACCACTCGTCAATATGGCACCAGGAAACGACAGAGAAGCTTGAAACGCAGCGCCGTGCATCTGCAGGTGGCCGGTGCAGGTGATTATAGGCACAAGGATGTCCTTGTAGTCGACGTCGCTTCAGAAGATTCCGGCAGCTGCAGCACAGGCAATCCGGATTTCCTGCTGGACCGTTTCCTCCATGTAGAACACGGAAGGCTTCAACTCAGGATCGGCGAGGACGTACTGCACCCTGGTGTGCACGAATCCATGGGCCACGTCTGGCGTGTTGCCGAGGCCACAATACATTTTTTGCTTTTGTACCTCCCGCAGCTGCTTATGCTTCAAAGCTCGTACGCCGCGTGGCAATGACATCGTGTCGGGGCTGCCGACTAAAGCAGTCACGGTACGCGCCATCACATTGTCAGGAACCTCAGACTAATAGGACAATGACCGGACATCCGGTGCCGTACCCGCAAGCGTTCTGATCGCAAGTCGAAGGCCTTCCGTGCTGGCGGCACTCAAAGCAACCTCCTCAGATTTCTGCTGGAGAGCCTGGAAGATACTAGGCGGGCACGTGGGGTCGTATCATGACATGATGAAACTGAACGGGCCACTCAACGGCTTCGACTTCGACAACTGCGCGTCGGAAGCCGAAGCCAATGGCTTAGAAAAGGTTTATGTCACAAAAGTGTCACCGGCCAGGCCATGATCCGAGACGCCTTCAAGAATCTCCGGCTGGGGTAAGAGCTTGGGTGACCGACGGATGGACGCCGCGCGCCGACCTTGGTACATTGCTGCGCGACAACCATGCTGTGATGCTCTAACGCGGCCATACACGCAGTTTGTGCTGATACGCATCGATACGTTGCATCGCGTACCCCTGAGCCCACGGTTTTCAGGGACGAAACGAGAAGAGTAGCGTCAGACAAATGGTCCGTCAGCGTGCTGACGGCGACAGCAGCCCCGTCCGTCACAAAACTTGCAATTCTATACCATCAAAAGAGCGCCACCAACCTGGGCGCTCAGCTCCACAGTGCCCTCCGTCGTTCGTTGAGGCGCCCCGGCGACATCAGATAGGACAACGGCCATTGGCCAAAGCTCCGCAAAGTTCGACACCAAGCGGCCAGCGGCAGCCGCAGCCATCGCAGGAGCGCGGTTTTTTCTGCTCATAACCGGCGCGCATAAGAGCAAGACCACGCTGTAGTGGTGGTGGCGGCTAGGGCGCCAGACCAAAGGTCAATTCAGGAACGGCGGCGGCGTCGCCGAAGAGACAGCGGCGTCGTCGAGGTGGCGGCGGCGGCGGCGAGGTGGCGGCGGCATCGTCGAGGTGGCGGCGGTAACGTGACGGTGGCGGCGGCAACGTCCGTCGAGGTGGCGTCGGCAATGTCGAGGTGGCGGCGTCGGCGATGGGGTGGCGGCGACGGCGGGGTGGCGCCGGCGGCGGCGAGGTGTCAGCGTCAGCGTCGAGGTGGTGGCGGTCGAGGTGGGGTGACGTTGGAGGCGGTGGGGTGGCAACGGCAACGTCGAGGTGGCGTCGGCAATGTTGAGGTGACGGTGGCGGCGACGGGGTAGCAGCGAAGGCGGGATGGCGGCGGTGGTGGCAGGGTAGCAACGTCGATGTGGCGGCGGTGGCGGTTGGGTGACTGCCGCAGCGGTGGGGTGGCGACGACAACGTCATGGTGGCAGCGGCATCGTCAAAGTCACAGAATGGGAAGCTGTATCCTGAGCAGGGATGGCATGGATTCAATTAATGCAGTACACACTTTTATTTAATCGATACGTTAAAATGATTTGATCAAAGCCAATCCCATGCACTGTATTAATGATTTAAATGGTACCTGCCCGGGTGAAGCTGGTGGCCTCGTCGGCCCAGTTCGTCCAGAACCTGGCGCGGTGTCGCTGTGCCTCCCTCTCCTCCCGCTGTTCGGTGGCTCTCGCTCTTTCCCCAATCGAGTACCTCGAATCCTGGAGATATGGTTGGCGGCTGACTTTACCTTTTTTTCGTGCAACTGCAAGGGCTTCCCCACGGCTACCGTGCGTGAAAAGGCGGAGGGCGGCGTGCCGTCGTCGGCCGTATGTCGACAAATCAAGAGGGCAGCGGGCATAGAAAGATGAGGTGCCACCAATGTCAACCGGCCGTGACGGCGTGAGCAGTTTGTCGACGCGGCGCCACGCGGTCCCAGTAGCTCGCGCAGCCTCGTACGCCGCCACGAAGCGGTGCCAGAGGGTCCCTCAAAGAGCGTTAGGGGCGCAGGGGGGGGTGGTAGATGTTTCACGCCGACTGAGAGGGAGGGGGTGCCCGTCCGACGCCTCTTGACAGTCCAAAAGACGAAGAAGCGGCGATGGTACCGTCAGAGATGCTGAGTGATTTCAATGTGATTTAAATCAAGCTGATTTAATGATTAAATGAATGGAAATCGAGCCCTGTATGATTTATTCCCTTGACCTCTTTCATATAGCCCCCCATCTTTTCCTGAAGCATTGATTTCGGAGGTTCCAAATGGGTGTTACATTAGCTCAGGCGACTTCCAGTGCGCTTTGTCGAGATGAAATTGTTCTCCTTTTCCATCCGGCAAGACCGTCACGGTACCCATAGGTACCTCTGGGTACCGTATCCGGACGGCGGTGCCCTCGTGCACTGGTCCAGCAACATTTTGAAAATTTACATGAATAAATAGATCGATTAATGAAAAGTGCCTGGATGTATATATCTCATTCCAGGCACGTGCGTGCAATACCCTGGCCTTCAGAGCGGTGGCGCGCTCGACAACGCGTCAACACCGGGCACGCCGGCCGGCTCCATACCCGCGAGCGCGCACGGGGGCACGTACAGCCACGTTGCCTTGGCAGGGGGAACGTGGGGCGGGGAAAGAGGTGCTGCCGCGGCCACCGCAGCGGCGGCGGCCCGCAGGCGTCGCGCGATGTCCACGGGACGGGCCGTCACTCCGCCGTGCAGCGCACCTGCGCACGTCGGGCGGGGCGGCCGACACGGCTCACGGGCGGGCGGTTGGGACCGACTGCAGCGCGACGGGGCGCCTCTAATCGCGCCGCTAGATGGCGTCAGAAACAGCCGACGAGCCACCGCAACAGAAACAGCGCCCAGGCAGGATCATCCGTGGGTCATCGCGGGCGCGTCGAACTCCGGAAGTCGCTGCACGCCGTCGCCGCGCGCAACTCGGGGCCGTGGGAGGCGGCAGAGGGGCAGGCGCCCTCCGGGCCCTGAGACCCTTGTGGCAGGACAGTCCTTCTCAGCCACGTAACTATATGTGCTTTTAGCGTCATCGTGACCCTTCCAACGATGACACGCCCTGAGATCCCTGCGCAGCGGGACCAGAACCGTCGTCAAAAGCACGTCTGTTTTTGCCTGTTTCGAGCCTCTTGGAGGCCCGTGTTCCTGTTTGAAGAAACAGAATTCCTGTGCAAAAAACAGATCGACCCCGCTTGACAGGCTCTCAGGGGCCATCCCATGCGAGGTCCTTGCATGATTGTGTTGGCGAGAACAGGAATCGTTTCTCACTCCAAACATTGCGCCTGCTAGCAGAGCCATAGATGCTTTTCCGCCTCTTTCTCTTTCTGGAAGGGTGAAGTGTATACGTCTTATGCCGTGTCTCGCTTTTTACGAGTGGAGATGCATCTATTCCTGCGAACAAATTATTTTGGCGTCTTTTCTGGAAAAACCCAGCCTTGACAGAGCCCCTGGGCGGTTTGCAGATAATCTGTTCGTCCGAAAACACGCAAAAGCAGACGTGCTCTTGACGACGGTTTTGGGCCCGCTTCGCTCAGGACGCGAATGCAGACTGCCACCTCTGAAACGGAGAGCAAGTCTCTTGATCTAAGTATATGACTGCATCACTACACTTTGAGAGCACCCTGTCCTAAATAGGGTTGTGCATCACGCCCTTTTTTGGGTGGCGGGGTGGGCGATGCACTCCTAATCACGCCGTTTTGCACGCCTCCAAGACCGGCACGCCCCTCTTCACGCCCCTATAGTAGCCCCCGGTATTTTACATATATTTGAGATGCGAATCAAAGTACTAAACAATCTTGCAATTCGGCTGGTTAAGACGACCACAAAGTTCCCTGGCCCCATGAAGAAAACAGCTACATGCGATACACTCTCTTGGCATCCGCTAGGTACCACTCTGCGTCAAAGATGCTATGCAGCATGACGGGACGTCGGCTCGCCTGTCCACCACCGGCCGCCCCACCGGCCGCAGTCTGACCCATGCGGCCGCGCACAAAGCCAGAGCAGATGGTCATCAGATCATTCTCTGTCATGGCCACGGGGGCGTCCACCTCGTGCCTTGTTCTGCGCCGCCGCCAACACCCGCCACAAAAATACAGGCTGTACCAGTTAATGGCCCACCGGCCGCCGCCACCAGCCGGCTCCAGGGCCGGAAGCAATGGGCTTGACGGTGTCGGCAGCCGCAGCGGCGCGCGCCACATGACTGATTTTCTGGCCCGACGCTGGAGGTTGACCAGACGTCAACAGTCACGCAGTTCTTGACGGGTCCGTGCATGATGCGGCTGACTGTCGAGCACGCCCAAACCCCCTTCTGTTTTCCTCAACCGCTTCTTGAGCACGGAAAGCACCTCATCCTGCTTCCGTTGCAGCACCACCGTAGACATGCCCCGTCGCGTTGGAAGAGAGTCGAGCCCAGACACCCATTTGGTGAATAGGCCACGGGAGACGGGGGACTCGAGCACATTAAACGGCAGCGAGGAGAAGAGCAAGGCCTCAAGAAGATCGTCCTCAAACTCGCGCTTCATACGCGGCGAAAAAGCGCGTGCGACGTGGCGGTCCATGGGGCCCATGGTTAGGCTAGAGCCGACTCCCACTGTGCTCTCTGCTACGCGCCGGCGGTGCTTGCGCACCGACTCCTTGCCACGACCTACAACCTCTCGGGCGTCCGTCGTTGCATGAGGGCAGCGGCGGAGGTGGCTCGCCAGCACGTGGACGCGCCCGTTGATGGGTACTCGCTTGCCCGTTGCCGCAGTGCAGAAGCTGCAAAAGGCCTCCTTGGAACGGGACTTGACGGAGAAAATGGCAGCCGAGCGCGTGAAGTAGCCTCAGATCTCGTGGTACCAAGGCTTGGACAGCTCGTCTACTTCAGCGTCGTCGTAGTTGTCCGTCTCGCTTCCATCCTCAATGATCACCTCAGCGACGCCGTCTGCGTCAGCGGTGGAAGCGCGAGGGTGCGTACGGATGCGACCCTGGGAATGAAGGCGTGTGGAAGAGGAGCCCGCAGCGTTGCTGGTCGAAGGAGGTCCGCGTGGAACAGTGTGAGCAGCGGTCTCGCTCTCCTGGGTTCCCACCGCGGCACGCTCCATGCTGGGACGGCCACTGGCCTGAGGGGCAGCGCACATGCGGTGCAGTGGAAGGATGTGGGGGAACGAAGAGCGGACGGGGGAACCGCACCTACGACAGGGACTGTTGGCCCAGAAGAGGTGCTGTTCGTCGGACGCACGCGTCGCGGCAGACTCTTCGTCACGCACGCTCTGAGCGCTCGTGGGGCTGGGAGGGTCTGAGGCAGACTCGTCGTCACGCACGCTCTGAGCGCTCGTAGGGCTGGGAGGGTCCGCACGCACGCACGTCGGGCGGTGCCCGAAGGTGGCACGGGTCCCCACAGCCGCACGCATGGTCGGGCGAGTCCCTTCTCACTGACAAGGCCCGCAGACGCCGAGTGGAGCCGTTACAGTGACCCGTAACGGCAAGCGGCGCGACCGACAGAAACCAATCCCAGCAGAGGAGCGCGGAGAGCCCTGTCCAAAGCAGAGAACCCGACGTTGCAGGCGCTCGGGGCTGGCGAGTCGGGGCTGGACGGCCAGCAAGAGCTGTGCCACTGGAGAAACGGTGACAGTCAGCGGCACCGACAGGGATATCAAAGGACATGTCAAGACGCCAGTGGTTGGCAGACGCGCATGAAGGAACCGTCACCACCGACGTGTGAGCCATGAATGGCTGCCAAAGCGCGGGTACCAAAGCGCGAGGACCAAAGCACGAGGACCAAAGCGCGAGGACCACGCGCGCTGCAAAAACCGACCAGAAGCATACGTTCTCGCGGACAACTGGCAGACAGGCGAAGGCCATCAAGCACAACACAGTCGTGTGCGGGCAGCGCGGCTAGGCGCCGACGCGTCATCAGCAGCGTGTAAGGTGGGGGAGTCGGCAACAGGATCCGGGAGACACGCGTGCGCTGGAACCAAAGGGACGCAGCGGGGCCGTGGCGCAAGAAAATCCACGATGCAGGCGGATCAAATCGTGAGCGCGACGTAACACAAAGGTAGCCCGCGCCAGATGTGCATATCCAGAACGTAGCCTACCGTGACAGCTGATGAGAAATCTGAACTGGCGCGCGCATTGCAAGTACCAATCGTAAGTACTTAATGCTTCACTGCTATACAACTTCTATGAATGGCGGCATCTGATTGGCCCCAAGACATTAAGTACTCCAAAAAGAGAAAAAAGTATGTACTTAACACGACTTTTTTGCGCATGCGCTCCGGCAACGACCAGGTCGGCGGCGGCGATGAAGAGGGCGCCGGCGGCGAGCTACAGCGCCTCCTCGACGAGTAGGTCGCTCGATGCGCCGCGGCCGGCGCCGGCGTCCCTGGCCAGGACGTTGGCCTTCCCGGCGACGAGGACGCCCCCGTGGCCATGACAGAGAATGATCTGATGACCATCTGCTCTGGCTGGGTGCGCGGCCGCATGGGTCAGACTGCGGCCGGTGGGGCAGCCGGTGGTGGCCAGGCGAGCCGACGTCCCGTCATGCTGCATAGCATCTTTGACGCAGAGTGGTACCTAGCAGATGCCAAGAGAGTGTATCGCATGTAGCTGTTTCCTCCATGAGGCGAGCGAGGCGACCTCTCGTGCGGCCATCTACTGGCTCGGTTGTTGTCTGACGGGTCTGCTTCGACCTCTATTCTGGGTGCCTGGACGCATTCACTGATCTCGAGTCGCACGTCGATATCGATGACCAGCCTCCCAGTCGGGGGCGACGCCATTGACGCCAGTCTTTCATTCTAGGCACGAGCGTAGTACGTACTTGTGGTTCACATCGGGTACCCCGACAGCCATCGTTCCCTTGGCATGCCACACCGCGACGATGTCCATTCACAGTACGCACTGCAAACAGTGTGCACGCTCTCCAGACCTCCGACGATTCCGTGTCGTGTCGTTCAGCCACATGCCTACTCCGTCCTTGACAAATCATCTCCGTCCCTGATTTAATCGCGAATGCACCCACCGGCCAGCCGTTCCCGCTCATGCTGTGCTCGTCCACCATCCTTTCAAGTTCTGTGACCCAACGATACGTCATCCACTGACCCCGCTCTTACCCGAAGGAAGTCTTCCTGCACTCTTTCGTTGCGGCAGGGTCGTCCTCGTGGATTCAAGAACAAGTTATGTACGACCAAGCAGCACCGTGACTTGCATGTATGGGAGGGAGGACAGGAAACTTGAAGAATGACTATGAGGAGATTGGTGATGGGGAGATGCGCAATGCGCACATAGCTGAAGACACCAGATTGGTTTTTCATTGCGAACACAGGAGGGGCAGTACACCTTGTGCTGGTGCCGACTGATGCCATCATGACACAAGCCCGCCTCTTTTGGGCAGCCATGCCCGACTGTTGACAGCGAGAGGCGTGTGTTTGGAGTGGGAGCTCAGTCTGTGCGCACAGTCGCGCAGAGCTCGTACTGTCCGTCGCGCACCTGTTTCAGACCTGCCATGAGAGAAATGGTCGCTCTCTTTTTTCCTATCCCCCTGAGCTCCCCCTGTCCCTTCCCTCCCCTGCTTGTGTGTTCAGGCGTCCCCCCTCTCCCCCCATCCAAAATGCACACTTGCTACTCCGCCCCGCACGTACGCACCCGCGCGACACCATTGCCCCGCAGAGTTTCTGTCAGCACGGTCGTACAGCCTGTCCGCTGCCGTCGACCGCGCCTCCGCATTCACCGTCGAACGACCGCGACGACTTGGGCGCGTGGTCTCTCGCCACCACGCCGAATCGCCAGGCGGGCACCTCCCTCCGCCATTGTCGGAGCGTATCCGACTGCTCAGCTCCATCAAGCTCGCAAGGTGGGCTCGTCCGCCCGCGTCGCCAAACAACGCACATGCTGTGCGCATGTTGTAAAGACCACAGCACATGGACTGCACTGTGCTACACCCAGGGGCAGGACGAGACCGCGTGCCACTGATAGCGCGTGCCATCTGGCACAAAGTTGACGACGAGCTGGGGGCCGGGCACAACCGGAGCCGCACGCCAGGAGACTGCCGCGCCAGCAGCTTTCATGAGGGCGGCTCGGCCCCAAGTCCATGGCGCCTGCACCTGCCCGTCAATGGACATTGCTGTGCCCATCCCGCACAGATGGTGCCCACGCATCGTGGCGTTGAGCACCTTGTTTGTGGACGCTCGATGGAGCAGTACGACGCCGCGCCCGGAAACTTCAATGGAGAAGTTGGCACACAACTGCGCCGAAAACATCCTGTGGCCTGATGCCCCCAGCACGCATTTGACATGAAGTACTTACTTTTTGTCAAGCACGCCCCAATAGGGTTGCACACGACGCCCCTATTTCGGGGGCGTCAGGGGCGCGCGACGGATATGACGCCTTACTGACGCCCCATTAGGCAGCCAAAACGCCCTCACGACGCCCCAAGTAGCACCCTGAATATTCGCCATATCGTTCAAGTAGCACCCATATCGCACTCTCATATCTCATTTTTGTGTCCAGACAGGGTGCCTGTCCCCAACCAAGGTGCGCAGCCGCCACCTGCTGAATCATGTGGACCCCCCTGAAAACTTCCTCTTCGCGACGCCTTGTTGACGGAGTTGGGGTGTTAGGGGCGCACGACGCCCAAATGACGCCCTGGTGACGCCCTTAACGACGCCCTTAACGACGCCCCGGGCGTTCTGAGCAACCCTACCACCCCCAGACTAATGGGCAAGTCGAACGGTTTAATAAGACCTTAGTCAAACAACTACGACACTAGGTAAGTGACCTTGTGGTTACGTGGTCCCGATATCTAAGCCTGGTAGTAACGGCTTACAATTCGCCAGTGCATAGTAGCACCGGGCAAATCCCTTTAGCGTTCGTAAGTCTTCGACGGCTTACTCCCGTGGCAATCGAAGGACTTACAGCGGGCTCCGACCCCGGGGAGATAGTGACCCCCGGACGAGCCAAGGATAATTTCCTCCAGCGCCTCGACCTCCTGATCCCCCTAGTACGGGATACCGTGGAAAAGGCACAGGCCCGATACAAACGAGCCTTCGACATGCGCGTGCAAACTCGCTGCGAAGCCCTCCAAGTTGGAGACTGGGTATTCGTGAAGTCCCACGATAACCAGGGGGGTAACTTCGTCTTCAAGACGCTGGGACCCTACTAGATCTTGAAGACCGTCGGGCGTCGGCTTACCTTCGAAAGTGGCGATGGTATCCGTACCATCAATGGGAACCACGCCACCCGGGCCCCGGAGCCACCCGAGGGTGACCCGGCGTGGGCACGGGCACTGGCCGCGTGGCGGGTCCCCTCCCTCCCCTCATCGGCAAGTAAACCGATTGAGGCTGTCTTCGACCGCTTTGTTGGATAGGGGTACGACGACGAGGAGCGACTCATGCTCAAGGTCAGGTGGTTCGGGTATGGACCCCGGGAGGACTCCTGGCACTATGTGGAGGACCTCCCGGCGGAGAAGGTCCGCCAGCACTGTGCGTGGCACCGGCTCACAATGAGAAGAAGGGTATAATACAATTAAAAACCCCCAGTACAGGGTACCCCTCACACACACCCCCGACAATAGATCCAACCCAACTAGGGACAAACATGGTAGGGGCCGGGCTACCCATAACTCAGCGCCCCGGCGCCGCACTCGAGCCAGGGTACCTACTCCCTACCCGGCGAGTGCGGGCGGTCGTCGCGGGCGTACCCACCGAACTGGTCGTAACCCGGGTGGTCCCCCGGGTACTCCTGGGCCGACCCCCGGTCCGAGGGGCCCGGCCCCCACGACGAGCGCGGCACCATACTCGGTGCCGCCCCCGCCGCGGCGTACCCCCCAGCGGAGGAGGGGTAGCCGCCCCCATGTTAGGGCGCGGCCGAGCCAGCAGGCTCCCCGGCGTACGGGGCCCGACTGGAGCTCCCGCCCGCCGAAGGCCCCGCGGGCCCAGGCGCCACCCGCTGGCCGTGCCCCTCCAAGCGGGAGGCCATCTGGTACCCGATGAGCTCTGGGGTGGTGTCCACCAAGACCTGCTCAGCTGGGGCAGTCCGGGGGGACGAGGCGTCCCGCAGTACGGCCCCCGCCCCCCGGGTAACCCACGCGAGAGCGTCCACCAGGGAGGCAACTATCGCCTCCCCATGGGCAGCCCTAAGCTCCCCCGCCGCACTTGGGTAGGTGGTCGCCAAGGCGTGGGCGCGACGCGGGGTGACGTACCCCCAGCTGAGGCTCTGCCCTGCCGCAAGGGCCGAATAGTACGAGACCCCCGGCGGGGCAAACGTCGGACGGCCCAACTGTCCCACGGGGGACGCCCCCGCCCGGGTGGTCCGCCGGACAGCGCCCCCACGAGCAGGAAGGCTCTCGGCAGTACCTCGAGTGTGCCTACGCTGGTGGGGGAATCTGACCCCCGGCGCACCCCAACCCGAGTCGGACGGGGGCGACGTCGCCTTTACCCCCGCAGAGTAGGGGTAGGCCAGGTCACCCAGGCCCGCAAGGAGGCCTACGCGCCCGGCCACCAGGCGCTTGTCACAGTGGACAAAGGCCCAAGGCGCCTCGCCCTCCTCTCCGCCAACTCGGCGGGCCAGGTAGGGCCCGGACGCCTCCCAGTCCAAGAACTGGTGGAGGTCCAGCAACTTGCTGAGGTACACATGCGCGTCCGGGTCTGCCCCCTCCGCCACGTTGGCGAGGCGGAGCCCCACCAGGCGCCCCACTACGGCAGCTGGCAGATGCCAGAGGTATCTTATAGTACGGGCGGAGGCATACCACACTCCCGCCACCTCCAGTACCCACTGGGTAGCGAGGATGGCCGCCGCGGACGTAGACTCCCCCCGGCGGAGCGCAGTGCCAAAGTAGGCCACTTTGCGCGGCATCCGGGCCGGAAACCCGAAGGGCACCTCCATGGCCGACCACCAGGACGGCGTCAGGACGTAGTACGCCCGCCGCGCCGAGACGTGGACCTGGGTACTCTCCACTTGAGAGTCCTGCACCAGGATGCCCGACGCCGCCCGCACACGGCGCTCGGTGCGGGCGTCCTGGTGGTGGAAGTGGGGATCCCCCTCCCCCAAGTACGGGGGGGAGGAGCACGCCCACTCCCACGCCACGACGAGCGGCGCGTTGTCGACGGTGGCCCCGTGCATGACGTTGGACAGGCGCACGGCCACGCGCTCCACCCACGGCGCGTCCCCCGCCTCTTGTAGGGCGGGGACGTCCGTCGCCACTCCGGCAGGCAGTTCGTACTGCACGGGGTGGCGCGCTAGCCAGCGCTGCCAAGCCGGGCCCTGCTTGGGCAGCGGGATCGCGGAGTAAAGCGTCCGCAAGCGGCACTCCCCCATCTGACTGGGGGCAGCCGAGGGCGACCACCGGACCAACGCCCCCGGCCCCGCGAGCCCCGCCTCCTCCACTGACGGGAGGCGCCTCCGGCGCGGCACCGGCGGGGGGGACTCCTGCTCCATGAGGTCATCTCCCGCCTCACCCGGTGCCGCCTCAGCCGCCGGGGAAGTGCCCGGCCGGCTGGGCGGCAGCGGCACGCGCGCCGCCGCCGTGCCGGGCCCGGCCGCGTCCTCGTCAGCCGACCGCGTCGCCGCACTCGACAAGCGGGAGGCCGACGCCGACCCCGCCGTCGATTTGGACCGGCGTGGGGGCGGCGGGAGTTGAGTCGCTTGACTCCCCGCCGCCCAGGACTCCCGGCTCGGGGGCGCGCCGTGGCCTGGCGCGACCGGCGGGCTGCCTTGCCCCGGGACGCCGCCACGGCCGCGCCACTTGACTTGGTGGCGCCGGCCGGCGTCGCAGGTGCAGACGCCGCCGCCCCGCCAGCCCGCGGGGTGGCCGCCGTCGAGCCCTTGGCCCTGGGGGCGCCCGTACTGCCCGACGCCCCGCTCACCCGCGGGGACTCCGCCGCAGGGCTGTCCAACTTGGCCGTAGCCGACGCCGGCGTCCCACTCGGCGCCGGCGCGGCGTGCCCCGCACTTGGGGAGCCATCTCCTCGTTCGGCGCCACTGCCGTCGACCGCAAGGAAGCCATAGCCGCCGCGCTCTGGTAACAGGGACGGCGAGGGGGATGGCAACGGGGAGGGGGGCGCACTGCGCAAAGAGGGACGAGGGGGGGCCCTCAACTTGAGTAGCGGTTGAGGGAACGGTGACGGCCGGTAGTGGACGGCCTCTGCGTCTGTCCCCCGCCTACCCCCCTTTTTATGAGCCCCTGCGTGCGGACAGGGGCCCTTACCCCGGGCCCGCTCAGCTCCGCCCCGCGGGCCACCCCACCTGGATGACTCTTCACAGGGGGGGGCCCGCAAGACAGCCCCCCGGGTGGGGGGGCGGGGGGGGTGCCATGCTGGGCACCGCCCTGTTGGCCCGCCGGGCACGGTTAGAGGGCCCGCCCCGGACAAGCGGCCGCACCCCTGGCCCCCGCCGCCGTATCCACCGTACGTCGACGGCGCGTACCCCTTTGCCCCGGCGCGGGCGCCCCCACAATCCGGGGCGGCCCCCGCTGGCGAGGACAGGGGCAGCACCCGGGCCCCACACTGGGGAGCCCGGCGGCTAGCCGTCCTGGCCCGCCCGCCCTTCTCGTGCGGGCCCGCCCCCCTGGCTCTGGGCCGCCAAGACGGCGACCCCTTTAGAAGGGGGAATTGTGACGGTCCGTCCCATGGCCCCGACACTCGGGGAACCAGATTCCCCGGAACTATGCCCCACTACCACATATTTCAAATTGTTCCGTCGGCGACCCACTTGTGATCACCTCGTGGCTCACCAACCACAACCGCAATCCCAACACTTCCCTGGGATGTGTAACCCCCGGAGCGGGTCCCTATTTAAGGGCCTAATTTTGTGTAAACCCGACTTAGATTATCGACTTATGTTACTCCGCGCCCCTGACACCGGGGCGCCGCGAGGGTGTCACGTAGCACCCTTTCCCCGCCTCTACTCAAGGCGGTATTCGAAGCTTCGGCCGTCCTCCGGGTTATGGGCCCTGTGGGCCCTGAGGGGAGGGTTTTCCGAGTGTCCTTTGAGGGTGTCTGAGGAGGGTTTTGCGAGGGTCCTTTGAGGGTATCTGAGGAGGGTTTTCCGAGGGTCCCTTGAAAGTGTCTGAGGAGGTTTTTCTGAGGGTCCGAGGGGAACGGATGGGATCAGAGGGTGACGCGTGAGTGACGCCTCGAGACCCTCGCCGCGGGCAAGTAAACTTCCGGTCGAACAACTCGTGTTTGTCGCCCGGGGCGCCTTTTCCTGGTCGACGCCGTGCGTGTGTGCTCTTCGGGGTTTTCTTCCGGGGCGGGTTTCTCCGACAGGACTACCCGGCGACACGGTTTGGCTCGCCCTCCCCCCAACAGGGTGGGGTGGGCTGAGCGTGTTGTCACAGAGATGTCATGCTTCAGTGTGCTATTCTGTCAATCTTCCGCCATGTGGAGAGCTGCTAGCCTGGTGTGTGAACCCAGCACTCCGCACCCTCAGTTGCGTGGCGGCGCTTATCCGGATTCTCATTTGTTCACACTCTAAGGCTTCCTGGGCGTGCAATGGTCGTTTTTTCTCACTGACAGAGGCTAGGATGGGATCTTCTGTGGCCGCGTTCTGCCGAATTGTTGCTTCGGGTGATTACCGATTGGTGCTGCATATGTCTCTCTTCAAAGAGTCAGCCGAAGTGGAAGCTCCTCGGGGAATGGCGTCATGTGGGCCTTCGGCCCCCAATGATACCACCTTGCCGTACCCCCCACCCTCTAGCAGCCCTCGCGAACCTACCCCCCCCCCCCGCCTCTTCTGCGCCTAAAGGCGATCGGCCGCGGGACAGTGGCCGCTTACGGCTACTGGCGTCGTCGCGCGTGGAGGTTCAGCTGCGAGTCACGCCGTTGTGAAGGCTCCCTCTGGCGCGGAACGAACCCACCGCACCCGAGCTGGGCATCGTTGATCGCCCTCCTCCTATTTTCGGTTCTCATGTACGTCTGGTGTCGTGCGGAGGAGGACGATGAGAAGAGTGGTATGTTGTTTCCACTGTGAATGGTTCAGTCGGCCGTTGTCCCCCCGTAAATATGATCCCGTCCAGTGATATGCTTGAAAGTCTCTGTACATGTCGTCTTTGCTGCCCCCTTTTGCCCTACTGCCCACATACCCTACCACCTCTTTCTTTTCCATTGCTCTTTTCCCTCTATTGCTTCTTTTTCCCCTGATGGCCATTGTGGCCGTACTGCCCATTCTTCTCGCACAGCACCATTTCGTTTTGCAGCCTCCCATGATCCTGTCGCCCTTTCTGGCCCTATAGTTGTGGCAGACGGCGCGGATGCGGACAGCGAGGGGGGGGGGGGTGCCGCATGTTATTATATCTCCGTCTTTGCTTTGCCCTGGCTTATTAGGTGCCGCTCGGGGCGGGTGGTGAGGACCGGGCGCGTGGCGGGCTAGGATGAGGTTGCAATACACCCGGTCAAGAGTTGCTATAAATCAATACAAGACGCTTCTATTTTCTGCAACGCATTCAGCTGGTGAGGACCTGTACAACAGCTCTCCAGCTGACATCACGATCAAACAGCTGCTTGAATGCGAATCATGCCCTCGCACGCTCGCAATCGTGGCACCAAGGGGGGCCACGTGACTTGTCTCAGCAGGCGCGGTGGTGCCCCCGATTGGAGCTGTGAGAGATGGGGAAGCGGCTCCCAGACATGTGGTTGAACAGTGTCAGAACCGTGCTGGCGGCGTACTGTAGCTCTTAAATGCGAATATGCCATCTATACGGATTGTGTAGACACTGTGGAAAACCGGGGTCGAATATGCCTCAATACAGCCGTTTCAGACGTATTGGCTCCAATCTGAAAACCGCTGGGGTACGTCCTCAGGTAGCGTGGCACCTAAACGCGACGATGGACACGCGGCGCCCCGCTGGAACGTACACACAGCGTTTTGTCCCCGATTCCTTAAAACTGAGAACTGCCAGATTCGAACACGCCCACCGACGGTTCGCGGAGCTGTCGCGCTTTGATGATTGGATCAAATGATGCCTACTTTTTGTTGATCTTGGATACAGAGCCCGCAGTGGAGTTCAGAAGTGCTCGAAGACTGTTTGCACCGATATTCAGTAGAAATCATCCTCACACCAGCACCTAGAGATTCGGCAATTGTCCGGCGAAGTTGCTGCCAAATGCTTATGAAGGATCACTCCGATTTGCTGGTTGTGATCTTTCTGCGTATCATGCTCAGAACTGTCCTGAAGTCGGAGTAAGATCTTCCTGGGGATCGCGATCAGGACTGTCCTGACGTCGGAGTACGATCATCCTGGGAATCGTCGGCGTAGATTGAGTAAAGGAGTGCGCAATATTGATCTAGATTCCTGCCTGAAGGACTCGATCGTAGACGATAGCCTGGACTACTTCGAGTGACGTCGTGAGAAGGGTCTGCCGAAACCCATCGGAAAGCAAGACCTGTCCATGGGGCGTCGCCCCTGGTCCGCATAACGTGTGAAGAGTGAGCCTCAATGTGACTTGGTACTCTGCGCCGGGCAGCGGCATGTGGATCGCACGAGGGGATGGGAACTGGGCAAACATGCGTGGGCTCGCACATTGACACAAACGCGAAGTCCCGGACGCACCCAGTCCCCATTTATAAACTATTGGGTCTCGCACGCACGTAATAAAATCGTTCTCAGCTCAGTGGCTATCTCGTCCCCGATCATCCAATCACAGCACGTCTCAGCCTGCCTCTCTCTCTGGTGTACAAGTACATTTTGAGCATGCGCCTCTGTACTTTCTGTCTCGGTCGGTAGTGGCGCAAGGTGGGTGGGGTGGGAGAGGGGGGGGGGGGGGGGGGGGGGGGGGGGGGGGGGGGGGGGGGGGGGAGGGGGGGCTGTTCGTCGGCGGCTGAGTGAGGATAGTGTCTGTGAAGAAGGTTGGCCTTGGGATGTAGCGGTAACGTGCACCAAGGTCAATGAGTGGGCCAGTGTGAAGGAGAAGGGGAAAGCAGAGTCGCTTCTGTCTCCTGTAGTGCTGCATCTTGTGTTTTTGGCACATGTACCTTGCGCCCATTTCTCTGTACACATTTCCATGTGTGGCGGCTGATTTTAGAGTCCGCGATCTAGATGAGCTTCATCGAACGGAGATACGGCGAGTTAAAGATTGTTCGATCTACAGTCACACGGGTCAATCCTGAGTCGCGATCCCCCTTCATGGGTGATCCGGCCAGACCTTTCCCGGTTCTGGGCTAAAGTCAGCAGAACGTCATGGATCGAGAAAATTACATCCCTGCTCTGGGATTTGATTCACTGCAGATGGCGAAGGCGGCGTTCGACAGTTCTTGACGAGACGATTCTTGAGGTCTGAAAAGGTCAGAAATGTTGACAGCCCCATAGATCGCGGATTCTAGAATCAGCCGCCACATGTGTCTTCACCTTACAGACAGCCAGCGACTCTCTGCTACTGTATTCCTCCCCGTACATGCACCGTCCACCCTTCGCACAAGATGTGTTGCGAAGCCCGAGGCGAAACACGCTTCCCCGCTAGCACCGCCCACCCAACGAGGCGAGTCCTGCCCGAGGCGCGATCCGCTTCGCATCCAACCCACCCATCCAGCCAAGTAATGAGCCCCGCCCGAGGCGTCACCCGCTTCTGGCTCAACGGATGCTGCTCGTGTTGGTTCGTCTTCCACTGCCATCTACCTCCACCCCCGTCCACTGACACGAACCCGCGAGCCCCGCCCGAGTGACATTTCCCACTAGGGTTCTCCCGCATTTAACCAAACGCAACGACGGGTTCCGTCCGAGTGTCAACACTCACCACATCGGACAACCACACGTCACGACAGGCCCAGCCCGAGTTGCCACTTTCACAGCGTCGTCACTGTCGTTCGTTGCCCACACCGGCGCGTCCCACCCGAGGCGTCGTCGCGACCACCTGTGTCAGACACTTGAATACAATGACTTAATTTATTACTCATCACCAGAGGGCTCATCCTCGTCCCCTGAGGCCTCGTCAATTGGAAAAACAATCAAATCAGCAGTGCCCACGATAGCTTTCTCTTCAACCTCCGCAGCCAGCCAAGGTAGGCAAGTAATGTTGGGTACGTACTGTATATCCCGGTATCCTGACTCCCATATCTGGGATACGGATCTGAGATATCCTCGCAGTTTTTGTCGGACAGGATGGATATATCTCCATCTCTCTTTCTCGTAAAGCATATGGGATATGCGTCCTCGGCGCGTATCCGAAGTGAATACGAAATTAATGCATAGATGTATTCGTCAGGGATGTATCCACGACAACTCCTGATGCACACCCATGTCGAAGCAGGCGCGGGAGTGTGTGTCAAGTCGGGCGACGAAGTTATGCAGGAGCCGGCGCCGGTGCTCTCCGCGTGGATGCCTTAGCCGCCGGCCGCTGGCCTCACAGATTGCCTGGTCTCGAGCAGCCGGTACAAGCGTGGCCGACAAGGCCAACAAGCGCAGCACTTGCTCACAGCAGCGTTGGAGACACGGCTCTAAAACGAAGTGGGGGATCGGTTAGAAATACACAGGCGGGGAAGAAGTGAGGCTGAGTGCCGGAGAAAAGGGAAAGAGAGGCGGCGTCTCTGTACCGAGGCCGCCGCCGCGGTCGCTGCCAGCCGCGGGGGGTGGCAGGACGAATGACGTTGCCGTGGCAACAAGCAGCACGAAAGGAGCCACCGGGGCACACCTGGCGCCGACTTCCTAAAGCGTCTACCGGAGACATTGCAAAGGGATTGGTTAAGCACAAGCACCGCGAGATCCGGAGCATGGGCGAGGAGTTGAGGGCATTTGTCACCCTTAGTCCAGAAGTAGCGTGCTTGTCACCTCCGTCGCAGAGTAGAGAGCGGTCGAAACGACAGCTGAGGCCGCAATCCCCAGCTGAGACATTCCAACAAAGTTGCGACGCACACATTTCATATGTTTGACTTCACGTGGACAGCGTCAGCAGCATACCCAATACCAGGTCAACCCGTTGGTTGGCGTCCAATGGCCATGACCCACGTCTTGACAGTAGCGCAGGACACCGCGAAGCACCGAGTCGGTCCTCTCTAATTCATTGATACAGAGGCACACGAGAAATGGATTGCTACAGGGAAAGAAAGGGAGAGTCAGAGCACTACTGTGCGACGCAGAGATACAAAATCATCGCACATAAAACTAGGTCGGGTGATCACGGTCACCATCTAGTCGGCCCATAACGGCCAATGTAACTGCTGCCTGGATGGGGTCCTGCTGTCCCTGCCGTCTTCCATCGCGGAAGAGTCGCTGAAGCTCTTGTCCGTCATTTTCCTCAGAAAGACGAGTACACCAATGATATTCACGCACCACGCGTTTTCTGACCATGGCTCGTCGGAGCGATCGCTGTACAAATGCAATTGGATCACGTGTCTATAAGGATGTGATCGTCTCTTCCTTTGCCTTCGACCAAATCGCACGCGCGTATATCACTAAAACAGAAAGCGAGAATGAGCACCAGATAAGATCGCACAAAACAACGTGGTCTACTCAAACAGACGAGAAAGTCACTCTTCAGTCATCACGCCACGCAACTCTCTTCCGCACCCCGCCCCTCTCTCTTCCCAGCTCAACCACAGCATCAAGCAGGTCAAAGATGAGACTGACGAACGTGGCAGGCATGAGAAGAGCACCAGCAGCAGCCGCCAGTCGCCTTAACGGCCGTCTACTTGGTGCGGAACTTGAACTCATACGCAACTATCAGGCCTGCCTCAGAGTGTCCCCCCAAGCCACCGTCCGCGGATCCCGGAGCGCGCCGTGTTGAGGCTTTCGCAACAGTGCTCTGACCCGCTGTGAGCGCAGCAGTCGAGGCCGCGGCGTTGGTGACCCCGTCCGCTACTGCCGCACGGCCCGCGTCCTCGATATATTTCTCCCCCACGCGGTCAAAGTCAACAGGGGAGTCGATAGCAGGTGGTGCTGGGGGGTTGTCGATGACGTAACCGCCGCGCAGGCGGATGCCAATGAGCATCGTGCCGTTCAAAAACTTGACGACAGTGTTGAGACGCTTGACGGAGCCCTTCCCGCGGGCTTCCTTGATGATGACGGTGGTGAGGGCGCGGGTCATTGCGGCAGTAGGGATCGACCTACGAAGCGGGAGGTAAGGGGACGTCGGCCTGTGTAACTTAGTGGGTGGTACGCGTGATGTCGAGGAGAGCCCAGAGTTGAAAACGACGGTCGGTGAGCAGGTGTGTGTGTGAACGGAAGTTGTAGAACGAGCATACGCTCCACTGAGGCTCCTTTTAAGCCGCTTTAGAGCGAGCCAGAATCGGGAGCCGTGCGATGCAGTAGCAGGTCGCTGCAGTGGCCGCCTACAGCCGCCTGCAGGCGACCGCGTAGAGGCTCACGCTTCGTGCGTCGTGTCTACGCCTGTAGATAACACTGCGCGTGTGGTTCGTCAAAAGCATACGATAGCACTGTCCAGACAGGCCCGCACGGGTAATAGAAGAAACCTGACCAAGAGTTAACCTCAGTAATAAAAGGAGACGTAGCAGTCTTCAGACGGATTGGAATCCACTCCATCGCATATTGCATGTGCCACCTGCTGTGGCGGTCCCAGAGCGGCTTTCGCAGACGACTGACCAAGGAAAAACAGGAAAAAAAGCAACGCTCGCTGGACGAAGGAGTGCCACGGGTTGCCAACGGTCCGCTACAACCGCGTAACGCGGCACTGCATCGCCAACGACTGATGCAGGTTACCCGTCCGCATCACCGCGGAGAGTTCATGTGGCTGCAGTGACCACGTGGGGCCACGAAACGTTGAGGGCTTCATGGGGCCTCGTCGCCAACGAGCGGGGCCATAATTGGTTGTCCCCCCCACGCGGGGGGATGGGAGCAGCCGCGGTGCCACATTGCCGCTGTTCTTGCAGGTGCTCACCCCCGGCGGGGGGGGGGGAACTGTCGCGGTGCCACCTTTTCGCCGTCCTTGCAGCTGTGCCCCACGCCCCACTCCTGTTGCCGCATTCCTTCGCCTCTGTCACCACTGCTCAAGCACTATAATAGAGGTGCTGGCCGCACACCATCAACTGATCTCACTACAGCCGGCCATTTAACACAAGACCCGTCCTCCACATCACCCCTGCTCCTGACCGTCAGCAGGCGGTCCCCCTTTTCGCCGATGAGCTCGACTCGGAACCGTCACTGTTACCGCATGCGCACCGTGAACGGAGCAAACAGCGAGTCGGACCCCTCCGACAACGACCAGGCGTGAGAGGCAACCGTCCAGAACCAGCTTTTCGACGTGGCTGAAGACTGCCAAGATCCAGTAGAAGGCCGTGAAAACCCTGCCGTCGAACTCCAAGCCGGAGAACTGATGCCATCTGCCGTGCAGGTCGCGGCCGTGGACAACACCGTTACCGCGACTAACGAACACTCGGCAATCGCCGCGACCAACGACCACGCGGCCATCGCCGACCGAAAAGCTACTCCTGACGACCTCCAGGCAGTCTCTGACGACCGCAAGGCCACCTCGGACGGCCGCAAGGTCCCCACCTATGACGACCAGGCCGCCACCAACGACGTCATGGCTGGCCCAAAGGCAGTCTCGACGACTGCTGGTGCCACTGCCGCCGGCGCCTTTGGTATCCCAGGCCCCTTCGACGGCGCGGGGAGCAACATGGCCGCAGCGGTGTCCATGAATACAGCCACTGCTGGCTCTACTGTCAACGCCGGCGCGATCGACACCGTCGGGGCCGATGTGGGGGTCGCGGCGCCGCCCGTGAAAACGAACAAGGGTCGCAGAAAGTATGTCCTTCCCCTGCCGCATCGTCACCGCCAGAAGAAGCAGTTTTTCCCGAAGGCCCCTCGAATGATTGTGCCCGTCGCGTCCGAGTCGCCGCCGGAGCCGCCGGCGGCGCCGCGTCGCCAGAGTGACGTGAATGGCAAATGCAAGAAGTGCGAATGGGCGTCGTCCGCTGTGTCTCGCGGCGGACCGTCCAAGGACCCTCACAACGGCGCGGAGGGGCGTGCCTGAGCTGGCAGACAAGGGTTTGGGTAATGACGCAAGGGATTTTACATTTCGCTGTGTGAGCATATGAACGTGTCAGGGACAATAAAAATCGAGCGTGAGTTTCTCTTTTCGGCTGTACTCCCGGTGCTCCACCTGTGTCTTCAGAAAAGTACCCGCACTCGCGGAAGCTGCGCCCATCCAAATACCTACGTAATCCCTACACACGTCCCCTCGACCGGCTTGCTGCTTCAAAGACGGATTCACCGAACGTATTGCTGTCTTCCCAAATTTGTCCGATGTGGTCAAAGTCACGAAGGGGTCTGCGTCAACTGCCCATTGGTCAATCGACTGTATCCAGCTGAGTGGATGGCTGAGACGCTGTTTCACACTGTTGGTCATCCCTCTTGACATCGACGGGATCGGCCAAAATTGGACAGACAGCAATACGATTTGTGATAGAGAAGTAAAGCAACCACTGCAAGTTCAGATCGGGCTCGCGCAGCTGTGTTGGCCGTCTCGCGCCCACCGTCTCGGACGTTCAAGTGGTAGCGGCCACATCCCGCACCAGCGCGTCAGGAGCGGTCCGTGACGCTCACGTCGGTTGGCGGCAGCGGAGGAAGCGCCGCCGCTTCTTCCTCCGTGGTGGCGGCGGTTGCCCACCGCCCACGCCGTGAGCCCGTTTACTCGAGTTTTTCGCCACAGAAGGCGAAAGGACAAGGAATAGCGGGAAAATGGGGGGGCAGCAAGGGCGAGGGGAAAGAACTTGCTTATGGCCAGCAGGCGGCAGGAAATGCATGCGATCAGACGGCAGGGACTGCCTGGGGAAAAGAGCAGCCGGGGAGACATAGGGCACACAT